>Ga0307978_1001425_pt1 | contig 17943 bp, 21 predicted proteins | sample OrgLakmetage1056_FD_203151 | JGI IMG/M metagenome (GOLD analysis project Ga0307978, IMG submission 203151) | Saline water microbial communities from Organic Lake, Antarctica - #1056 | ecosystem: Environmental > Aquatic > Non-marine Saline and Alkaline > Saline | place: Antarctica: Organic Lake...
GAACACTCATCCCTTACGACGGTTTCCTCCCAGTCGTCATTTTTGACGGCCAGAACTTCTTGCGAACCGTCACGACACGTGATTCCTTTGGAAGACACGGCTCATGAATCACCGCTGCCACTGTCTCTACTCCAGCTCTGCAACGACGCCCAGATTCACATTTATGCCTTCCTGGACGTGGACTCGATTCGTCAAACCATGCAAGTCAATCACGCCGTTCGAAAGCTGCTCTTGTCGGACGCTTCCGAAACATTGTGGAAGGATTTTGTTGGCCGTCAATGGCAGTTTCTCGACGCTGCCAAGGCAGCCTTTCAAGACTTTTGCGGTTTCAAGGCTGCCGTCTCTGCTGACAACACCACTACCAGTACTACGGACTTGCCGTCCTTGTTGAATTACCAACTCTTGTTGGCATTGGCATCCAAGACTTGCAGCAGTCGTGTCAACGAGTCCTTGTTTGTACCGTGTCGGTGGAGTCGCAGCTTGCAACGGTACGCTGCAATCACAAGTCCAACCACGCGTCGAACGGTCACCAATCAAGCGCATCGCAGCTTGACCGAACAAGACGCTGTCGTTTTACTGCGAACGGTCGAAACAAAGGGCGAGTCGGCCGTGCAGTTTACCGGCAAGGTTGGTCAAGGCGATCGCTGCATTCGTGCAGATCAGCCCTTGGCAAGGCCCGTACTACAGCAGAACCAGCGTCAGCGGTCTACTCATTACGCATACAATCAGGACCAGGATTCCGACAGCGACGCTTCAAGTAAGAGCAGCCGGCGTCAATCCCTCTTGCATCACTTTCGTCGTCGACGCACTAAAACAAAGTCGGCGGTTCCGAATTTTAGCAAAACCAGCATTTGGCGTCCCTTTGTGGCACCCTTTTGCAGCAGCAACAACAGAAATGTCAAGCGCATGAACTTGACACCCCGGTTGGTATCTTACTTTGAAGTGTCCATTCTCGAAGCCCCCGAAGACGAGTTGGCGCGGTCCTGGCGAGGTTTGCCGGCCCCGGCGGCTTCGTCAGAATGCGTAGCCGTTGGTTTGGCAGCCCACGAATTTTCTATCCACACCCGCATGCCTGGGTGGGATCCCTACAGCTTCGGGTACCACGGCGACGACGGTGGTATCTTTCACTCGTCGGGAAGCATGCTCAAAAACTTTGGAGCGACTTATGGTGTTGGCGACACTGTCGGCTGCGGCATTGACTATGTTAATCAGTGCATCTTTTATACACTCAATGGACAGTTTCTAGGAGCCGCCTTTACGGATCTGTCCATGGATGTCTTGAAAAAAGACTGGTTTCCCGTTGTGGGCTTGGATTCCAACTGTCTGGTGCAGTGCAACTTTGGTTGCGACAAGCCTTTTCTGTATGATTTGAATGGCATGATTGCTCAACACAAGGACATTGTTACCAAGCGAATCGGCTCGAATGCCTAAAACGTGCAAGTTGCAGTGTATATAAATGTATATAATACTACGTTATAAGACCAACAGAGGGATGTGTAAAATTCACTTTTGTTCATGTATGCCCGCCACCACGATTAACCCCGTCTTTACCACCACCACTGTCAGTGGCGTCTGACTTGAGCAAGACCCCTAGCTAGGAGTTTGCGACGACCGTCCGACACTGCCAACGTGCACATTACCAGTGCTGATCTATCCCGTAATCTCCAATATGAACGATTATAAATCAACAGAAAGCAAGGACGAGCTCTATAGCAGGCTCGGATTCCATACAGGTAAAAAGTGTTACATCTTAACTATTCTCTCTCACTAGGGTGAGAGTATCCAGTACTCGCATCGCTTACTCACGCCCATCCGGCCTCCTTCATAGAATGACCAACGTTCCAGACTTTAGTCATCTTGGTCACCTTGTTGTCCTCGTTCACGACCGCAAAATAGGCATAGTTCGCATGAAACGTCTTGTTGGTAGGCTCCACAGGACCACCGGGCCCAGTGTGCGTGGCATGAAAGGTTGCAAAGCACATGGCCATTTTGGTCTTGTCATCCCACGCACAACAATGCACATTATACGTACATCCAGGTACCGTTTGATTGCCACCATCCACTCAGTCGTGTAGTCCTTGACGGTTTTGAGACCGTCCATGGCAGCCGCGTGGCATTCAAAAGCAGCGTCCTCGGCAACGTATTCGCTGATAGTGTCGAAGGTCTTGACGGTATCGACGCATTCAAAGACTTTTTTGGCGTTGATGAAGGCGGTAGAATCGCTCTCCATGGTGATACGATACTACTAGTACAAAACGAAATACACAAGATGATATCTTTGTGAGCGCCGCATGAAAGTTGATTGCATGCTTTCTACTCTACACGCGTGTTCGCATAAATATCAAAGATGTCATCATCATTCTTCTACAACGTAACGGTGCCGGATCTTTCTCTGGTACAATTCATTGTCGCAAGCTAGCGGTATTTTCGTCGAGGTATTTTATTTACTCCCGGGAGGTCTAAAGAGTTGCCTTATTGGCCCAAGGCGCGATCTTCGCGGAGAAACGGGTCATTTGTGTGCGGTCGGGTCATTCTGCGCGGGACAAATCCTTTCCTTGCTTATTTTGTTATTCTTTGATCCCTGCCATCAATCAAAGCGTCGACATTAGACTATATTGTTTCACACGACCATCCTAACCCGGTACCCTCTTCAACGCTTACATCCATACACTACTCGCCAATATGATGCCCAATCCCGAGAACATGATTAGTGGCGGCAAAAAGGAGCTCCCAGAAGTCGAACAGCTCGGCACCATTTCGCTGGAAACCCTCCAAACGTTTCACTGCACCAATCCCGATCGTCGTTGCTTTAGTCTCTTTGGCACAGTGTACGATGTAACCAGCAGTTTGACAAGCTATGGCCCCGATGGAGCGTATAAGGAATTTGCTGGTCACGACATAACCCTTGCTATGGCGACGCACAAGACGGGCGAAGACTGGCTCGACAAGTTTTGTTTCTTTACGGAGAAATGGACGGCCGATGCCCAAAAGTGGGGCAGCTACTTTGCCACCAAGTACCCCATTTGTGGCAAGCTGGATGTCTGGGAGAATTCCGATCCAGCAACGTGGGATCCGCTTTCTGACCGGGAACAGGAGGAGCTGGCCAAGAGTTGTGCCATTATGTGAGGCGGGGAAAGCCTCTTAACATTACTAGTATATAACACAATGTTTACATGCACAGTGAATCAGAGACCCACTATGCGTAGTAACGCTGCGATAAAGTCAATGCTACAATTGAATCAAGATGTATATGAAATGGAGCTCTACCGCATCAGCCACATCTCTATTACATGTATACTGTCATCCACATTCTCTTTCACAACAAACACAAGCACACACAACAACAAGAATGCAGGAATCGTTGTATTCGTCACCATGTATATCTAGAAATTCTTGTGAAAAGAATTTCCCACCGATTTTTGCAAGCCGGCCACTGTCGCTGGATCGTGCTCCAAAAAGAGCGAGTTGGCTCCCACAGAGCTCAAGGTATCAAAGTACTGGCTCAACAAAAGGATATCCATCACCTGCGATCGAGAGAGAGAGAAAGCGTAAGATCCATACAAAGTGACGCGAGACAAATTTATAGAAACAACTACAATCCACGCCAGGCAAAACTTACATCCTTGGGTTTGTAGCCCTCCACTTCTTCAGAGAATTCCGAAACGGACGCTTGCAATCCCGACACAATGGCCTTGCGCTGTCTCGCAACACCCAAACCCGACAAATAACAAGCTTCCGCTTCTCCTTCAGCCATCTTGACTTGCTTGACCTTATCAGCTTCGGCCTTGTGCGAAGCTGCTTCCTTTAAGCGCCTCGAGGCGTTGATTTCGTTCATGCTAGCCTTGACCTTGGAATCCGGCGACAAGTCCGTGACCAAAGTATTACGAATTTCGTAGCCATACTCCTTCATGACATCATTGAGTTGCTGCAAGACGGAGTCCGCAATTTCATCCTTGCTGGAAAAGGCTTCGTCGAGCTCCATCTTGGGTACGGTGGATCGCACCACATCAAAGACGTACGACTGGATCTGTCCTTTCGGATCCGTGAGACGATAATAGGCATCGTAAGCGCCTTCAGCAATGACACGATACTGAACCGCCACGGCCACTTGCACAAATACATTGTCTTTTGTCTTGGTTTTGCAGTACACATCGAGTTGCTGGATGCAAAGCGAGAGTTTGCCCACAATGTTCATAAAGGGCCACATGAGGCAGTGAAAGCCAGGTTCTAGGATCGCCTTATATTGACCTGTAGGGGCGATGGGTGGACGGGAGAGGACAGAGTGAGTAAGGTATCGTGGAGTGGTAAACAGCTCCTTGTATAAGCGACTGAATCTATGGATGTAATCTATGAAGCGAGCAAAGAGACTTACCGAGATTCTCAACGACGCCCAATTCTTGGGTTCGCACGCACTGAAAGCAGCAGCAGCCTTCGATGGAACTGTAAGCATCCATCTTGAATGGTGTATATAGGTCTAGAAGCGATTTAGTCTAGACTACTGGGTTCAGTCACTGCTAGAGTTATGGGATAATGTACCGTATTACGATCGTTCTATCGTTCTCCATTGGTGTCGATCCGGAAGCTCGCGATCGTTCTCAGTGCTGCGCTGGAATCTTGGATCTTCGATATCATCCGTGTGACACCCTTTCTGTAAGATATCGTAGCAGACACAGATGGTCGAAGATACAGTATACTACTGTACGTCGTACGTAAAGAAATGTAAAATATCTCTACTGGTACTAGCTCTAGACTAGTTCTTCAGTTACCAGATACTAGATTATGTCTAGTGCAAGCCCAATGCTCGGGTATATAGATTTAGAATCCTTGTATCCATACCGTACAGGATCTTAACAAACACCTCATCCATACGATGTTCAGGTCGAATTCATTAGTGGCATTGGCCTCATTGGTCGCCCTTACTTCTATTCTTATTGTCGCATTTGGTCACGTCACTTGACTCTTTCAGGTCAAGCTATAGATCTTAGTAAACTTCTATACAGCCGCCGCTGTAGCCTTGTCTGCTGCCGCCGCAGTGAATACACGCCTGTATCGCCGCCGCCGCGTATACACAACCGCACCTTATCTGACCTTGAAGCGTCGGGCCTCACCTTCACGAAGGCCGAGCTGACGGCCATCAATGGTGAGCCAACCCCCGCCACCATGACACTCCTGCAATTGGAACATCAAACAGAGGTGGTGGTCAGTTTAGCTATCTCGCATTGACATTGTCGGACGCCGACTACCTTGCCGTTGCCCATGGAGTTTTCGTTGCCCCTCCCAACCTGGGAGACACGCCCTTCCACGGCGAAGCCCCCACGGCCCATCAGAACACCAAGTCAAATCGAGAGTTCCTGCCAAAAGCGAGTACAAGCTGTATCTCGCTGTTGACCAGGCATTGAAGAAGCAACTTCTTGCCGCCGTTGGCAACATTTGTGTCAACGAGCTCGCGCAGCACCCAACCCTCCGTTATGCAACAGTGACCGTCCGCAACCTCCTAGCCCATCTGTTCTTGACCTATGGCCAGATTACATTGGACCAGCTTAAGGCTAACATGGTCGAATTCGAGTGTCCCTTAGAACGGGCGTCTTCACTCTCGACTTGCGTTTCTTCCGCATGCAGGCAGCCGTTGCGCAAACTTGGCCTGCACCTAAGCAGCATTTTACCGAAGCGAACACCAATCGCAAGCGCCAGCTCACCTCTGAGGGCGCCGGCTTTCACGAGGCAAACTCAGCCGTCAACTCTCCCGTCGCTTCCGAAGCCAACCCAACCATGGCCATAGCCATTGCAGCCGCCCAAGCCGCCACCAACAGTGCCAACGCCGCCACAGCCACCATAACTGAGCGTTCTACCATCAGCAAGAATCATCCTGTTCCCTCCGCTACCGCCAATGCTGCCACGTACGGCTATTGTTGGAGCCACGTTTTAAGCAAGAGCCGTCAGCACACGATTGCAACGTGCAACCACCCAGCAGACGGACATAAGTGCAAAGCAACACTCCATAAGATGATGGGAGGCAGCAACACTATTCTTCACCCTCAGCACAAACCAGCAGTGTTCATCGTGAATCCTCCTCGCTAGGAAATAGGGACGCCGGCACAAGACATATCCAAACCACTAGCAAAACCATTTGCTTTACAAACATCTGACTCAGCTAGTAGTATTGTCCCAACCGGTTCCTCCCCGCCTACCAATAAAACTGAGCTCGCCGACTCCGCCGCCACGGGACTGGTCATTTTTTTTCACTCCCCTAGTGCTCGGTTGATTAACGTCCGCCCAGTCACGCCTAGCACCCGCATTGCCGTGAAATTCTTCAATGATGATTTTTTGATTCCAGCCAGGTTGGAGAGCTGAATATTCCATCACTGCCAGCTGTAGCCTGTGGCGCCCATGTTGTTCCCGGCATTTCCGATTCGCTAGTGTCCATCACGACCAGTCAGCTCTGCGATGCAGGCTGGCTCCAAAGACGCAGTCACCATCACACTCCTCGACGCGAATGCGATGAAAGGGTCCCATATCCTGCCACTTGTTTGTAGAATCTACAGTTGCCAACACCAGTAGCCCCTATCAGTGGTCGGCCCTCGCGGCACAGCACTCTGCAAGACCAGCAGAATTGGTTTCGTTGTTCTCACCAGCGTTTTCCACCCTGTCCACGGCTTTAACCAACGGATGTGTCAAGGATTTCCCGGGACTAACCGCAAAATTACTACGCAAGCACCCGCCGCGCTCGGTAGCCATGGTCAAAGGGCATCTCGATCAATCTCGTAAGAACCTTCGCTGGACGGGTCGTGACAACAGTCTGCCCGTCAGCGGGACAAAATCGGTCGCTCCCGACTCCGATCTCGATTCTTCCCACCGCGTGAAGATTCCGGCCTTCGCACCCATCATTGTGTCGCCGCCGTAATGCAAGACACTGAAGAGGGCAAGATCTTCACCAATCAAACCGGCCGCTTCATCGTACCTTCCAATACAGGCAATAACTACTTACTCGTACTTTATGATTGCGACAGCAACTTCATTCATGCGCAGCCCATGAAAAGTCGATCCGCCTCCGAAATTCCCCAGGCATACAAAATCAGCACCAAGATTCTCGTCCGAGCAGGACTAAGGCCCCAACTCCACAACAAATGCTCTGAAGCGCTCAAGGAGTACATGCGAGACAGCACGACAACTTTCAGCTCATCCCTCCGGGCGTCCATTGTCGCAACGCAGCAGAACGGGCAATACGTACATTCAAGAATCACTTTATCGCTGCCCTGTGCAGCATTAAAAATTAAATCCCTCTGCATCTCTGGGACAAACTGCTGCCACAAGCACTGATCAGTTTGAATCTCCTCCTTGGCTTGCGAATCAAGCCCAAACTATCAGCCTGGGCCCACGTGAATGGCCAATTCGATTACAACCGAACACCTTTGGCGCCACCTGGCACTCGCATTCTTGTTTATGAGAAACCTAGCGCTTACGATGCATGGTCTCCCCACGGCGTCGACGGATGGTTCATTGGACCCGCACTGGAGTCGTACCAATGCTTCAAAGTATGGATCTGGGACACACGCAACGAGCGCGTCTGCGACACTCTTGAGTGGTTCCCATCAAAAGTCACACTACCACTGGCATCGTCTATCGACCTGATCATTGCAGCCGCCAATGACATGGTCCATGCGCTCAATCATCCCTCTGCTGGATCCCCCTTGGCGCCCTTAGCCAACAGTGAAGTTGAAACCCTGCGCAACATTGCAGAGATCTTCAAGCACTGCAACTTTACAGCAGCAACCCCGGCAGCCCACATGCAGGTCTCGTTTACCCGGTCAGTCCCCGCTTCTACTCAGAATCAACCTGCATCAATCTGAGGGTGAAGAAGCCCGTGGCAATTCTGAGGGTGGCATCCCCATTGTTGGAAAATATTCCAAAGAATGAACAGTGGTAACCCACAAAAAGAAAACTAAGACCCGCCCGCAACACCATCCGCAAATCCACCTACTGATGCCCACCTACTGATGCCCCTACCTACCAGAATTCGACCGGCCTATGGCATTCATCGTAGAAAACAGGTCCCGCACGACCGCAGAGCCGTAGACCTTAAAATTGTCTCAGCCAACAAGCCTAACAAAGCCATCAAGGAACAAATCCGTTTCACCAAAGCCGAGTACCCCGATGATATCAGCACCAAGACTGCCGCTCTCACCACAGTCAAAATCCTCATCAACAGCGTGCTTTCCACCCCCGGCGCCGAGTTTATGGCTGGTGACATCGACAATTTCTACCTCAACAACGTCATGTAGCACAAGGAATACATGCGCATCCCCATTGGCAACATCCCTCAAATCATCATTGAGCAAAACAACCTTTTACCTCTAGTCAGCAACGGCTACGTTTATGTCGAAATCGCCAATGGAATGTACGGACTACCTCAGGCTGGCAAGATTGCCAATGACCGCCTTGTCAAACACCCCGCCAAACACGTTTACGAGCAAGCGTAACATACCCATGATCTCTTCACGCACAAGGCTAATGGTGTCGTCTTTACTCTGGTTGTCGACGACTTCGGCGTCAAATACGTTGGGCGCGAGAACGCCCAACATCTAATGGACACACTGCGCAAAATCTACTCCATCACGACTGACTGGACCGGATTGAAGTACATTGGACTCACACTAAGTTGGATAACAAAGCATGCACGTGTGATATTTCCATGCCGGGCTACATCGACATAGCTCTGCAACGTTTCGAAGTCCCAACGCCCACCCGCGCTCATCATTCACCCCATGCGTGGCTCGCGCCAGTCTACGGCACTAGAACTCAACTTACCAAGCCCATTGATGATTCCACCCCACTCGACAAGAAAGGTCTCACTTGGGATAGGTACAATTTTTATACTACGCGCGCGCAGTCGACAACACCGTGCTCGTATCCCTGGGCACCCTTGCCTCCGCCCAGTCGGAATGTGTATAATACTACGTTATAAGACCAACAGAGGGATGTGTAAAATTCACTTTTGTTTATGTATGCCCACCACCACGATTAACCCCGTCTTTACCACCACCACTGTCAGTGGCGTCTGACTTGAGCAAGACCCTAGCCAGGAGTACGCGACAACCGTCCGACACAGCCAACGTGCAGATTACCAGTGCTGATCTATCCCGTAATCTCCAATATAAACGATTATAAATCAACAGAAAGCAAGGACGAGCTCTATAGCAGGCTCGGATTCCATACAGGTAAAAAGTGTTACATCTTAACTATTCTCTCTCACTAGGGTGAGAGTATCCAGTACTCGCATCGCTTACTCACGCCCATCCGGCCTCCTTCATAGAATGACCAACGTTCCAGACTTTAGTCATCTTGGTCACCTTGTTGTCCTCGTTCACGACCGCAAAATAGGCATAGTTCGCATGAAACGTCTTGTTGGTAGGCTCCACAGGACCACCGGGCCCAGTGTGCGTGGCATGAAAGGTTGCAAAGCACATGGCCATTTTGGTCTTGTCATCCCACGCACAACAATGCACATTATACGTACATCCAGGTACCGTTTGATTGCCACCATCCACTCAGTCGTGTAGTCCTTGACGGTTTTGAGACCGTCCATGGCAGCCGCGTGGCATTCAAAAGCAGCGTCCTCGGCAACGTATTCGCTGATAGTGTCGAAGGTCTTGACGGTATCGACGCATTCAAAGACTTTTTTGGCGTTGATGAAGGCGGTAGAATCGCTCTCCATGGTGATACGATACTACTAGTACAAAACGAAATACACAAGATGATATCTTTGTGAGCGCCGCATGAAAGTTGATTGCATGCTTTCTACTCTACACGCGTGTTCGCATAAATATCAAAGATGTCATCATCATTCTTCTACAACGTAACGGTGCCGGATCTTTCTCTGGTACAATTCATTGTCGCAAGCTAGCGGTATTTTCGTCGAGGTATTTTATTTACTCCCGGGAGGTCTAAAGAGTTGCCTTATTGGCCCAAGGCGCGATCTTCGCGGAGAAACGGGTCATTTGTGTGCGGTCGGGTCATTCTGCGCGGGACAAATCCTTTCCTTGCTTATTTTGTTATTCTTTGATCCCTGCCATCAATCAAAGCGTCGACATTAGACTATATTGTTTCACACGACCATCCTAACCCGGTACCCTCTTCAACGCTTACATCCATACACTACTCGCCAATATGATGCCCAATCCCGAGAACATGATTAGTGGCGGCAAAAAGGAGCTCCCAGAAGTCGAACAGCTCGGCACCATTTCGCTGGAAACCCTCCAAACGTTTCACTGCACCAATCCCGATCGTCGTTGCTTTAGTCTCTTTGGCACAGTGTACGATGTAACCAGCAGTTTGACAAGCTATGGCCCCGATGGAGCGTATAAGGAATTTGCTGGTCACGACATAACCCTTGCTATGGCGACGCACAAGACGGGCGAAGACTGGCTCGACAAGTTTTGTTTCTTTACGGAGAAATGGACGGCCGATGCCCAAAAGTGGGGCAGCTACTTTGCCACCAAGTACCCCATTTGTGGCAAGCTGGATGTCTGGGAGAATTCCGATCCAGCAACGTGGGATCCGCTTTCTGACCGGGAACAGGAGGAGCTGGCCAAGAGTTGTGCCATTATGTGAGGCGGGGAAAGCCTCTTAACATTACTAGTATATAACACAATGTTTACATGCACAGTGAATCAGAGACCCACTATGCGTAGTAACGCTGCGATAAAGTCAATGCTACAATTGAATCAAGATGTATATGAAATGGAGCTCTACCGCATCAGCCACATCTCTATTACATGTATACTGTCATCCACATTCTCTTTCACAACAAACACAAGCACACACAACAACAAGAATGCAGGAATCGTTGTATTCGTCACCATGTATATCTAGAAATTCTTGTGAAAAGAATTTCCCACCGATTTTTGCAAGCCGGCCACTGTCGCTGGATCGTGCTCCAAAAAGAGCGAGTTGGCTCCCACAGAGCTCAAGGTATCAAAGTACTGGCTCAACAAAAGGATATCCATCACCTGCGATCGAGAGAGAGAGAAAGCGTAAGATCCATACAAAGTGACGCGAGACAAATTTATAGAAACAACTACAATCCACGCCAGGCAAAACTTACATCCTTGGGTTTGTAGCCCTCCACTTCTTCAGAGAATTCCGAAACGGACGCTTGCAATCCCGACACAATGGCCTTGCGCTGTCTCGCAACACCCAAACCCGACAAATAACAAGCTTCCGCTTCTCCTTCAGCCATCTTGACTTGCTTGACCTTATCAGCTTCGGCCTTGTGCGAAGCTGCTTCCTTTAAGCGCCTCGAGGCGTTGATTTCGTTCATGCTAGCCTTGACCTTGGAATCCGGCGACAAGTCCGTGACCAAAGTATTACGAATTTCGTAGCCATACTCCTTCATGACATCATTGAGTTGCTGCAAGACGGAGTCCGCAATTTCATCCTTGCTGGAAAAGGCTTCGTCGAGCTCCATCTTGGGTACGGTGGATCGCACCACATCAAAGACGTACGACTGGATCTGTCCTTTCGGATCCGTGAGACGATAATAGGCATCGTAAGCGCCTTCAGCAATGACACGATACTGAACCGCCACGGCCACTTGCACAAATACATTGTCTTTTGTCTTGGTTTTGCAGTACACATCGAGTTGCTGGATGCAAAGCGAGAGTTTGCCCACAATGTTCATAAAGGGCCACATGAGGCAGTGAAAGCCAGGTTCTAGGATCGCCTTATATTGACCTGTAGGGGCGATGGGTGGACGGGAGAGGACAGAGTGAGTAAGGTATCGTGGAGTGGTAAACAGCTCCTTGTATAAGCGACTGAATCTATGGATGTAATCTATGAAGCGAGCAAAGAGACTTACCGAGACACTCAACGAGGCCCAATTCTTGGGTTTGCACGCACTGAAAGCAGCAGCAGCCTTCCATGGAACTGTAAGCATCCATCTTGAATGGTGTATATAGGTCTAGAAGCAAACAGTCTAGCGTACTGCGTTGAGTTAGGTGGACGGGAGAGGACAGAGTGAGTAAGGTATTGTGGATTGGTAAACAGCTCCTTGTATAAGCGATTGAATCTATGGATGTAATCTATGAAGCGAGCAAAGAGACTTACCGAGACACTCAACGACGCCCAATTCTTTGGTTTGCACGCACTGAAAGCAGCAGCAGCCTTCCATGGAACTGTAAGCATCCATCTTGAATGATTTATAGGTCTAAAAGCAAACAGTCTAGCGTACTGCGTTGAGTTACTGCGAGAGTTATGGGAACGTATAATGTACCGTATCACGATCGTTCTTTGTGATGAAACAATGTCAATCCTGAAGGTGAACTACTTACTTTATGGGTAAGTAGTGGAAAGACCACGGAAAGCTGCTGCATCATGCGTTGGCAGATGGTCGTAGTCTTTGTAGTCGTGTGAGATCGTTGGTGGAGATGAGAGCTAGGCGATACGGCTTGTATGTGGTCGGGATCTGAGTGTAACCCGGAAGTGGTTACGCGGCAGGTTCAACAGTTCTAGCGTTCTCCATTGCTGTCGATCCGGAAGCTCGAAGATATGGAATTCAAGTGCCGGGACATACCTCCGGTCACTTGCCATCTTCCAGAACCGTGAAACTCACCATTGATAAAAGTAATCACACCGCTCGGACAAACTCCAGAGCGATGAGTATCACGGACTCTTTTCATGAACACCAGGTCTATTCATAACTCTATTTGTAACTTTACTTTACATTACATCTAAAGCCCAATACTTGTTCTCTGTCTATAGACTTGTTCTATTGATCTCGGTTCGAGTATTCAACACGCTTCCTCTGCGCTGAATCAACACAGCGCTAACTGCAGTTAACGACAAGATGGCGGACTACGACAGCGACATCGAGGGGATCCCCCACGCGGAAGTAATCCCATTCGCTGTCTCTCCGGCAAACGCCATCCAAGGTCTATTGCACCTCGCAAGGAGTAAAGCTGTACAGCAAAGCGACGTCGGCGCTTGACTACGACGAGCCCTTCGACTGTACGGCAGACTCCCTCTTCGCGCTTGTCAAGACATTTGGAGACCGATCGACTGCATTCGGATGGAAAACTCCGGGTGTGGAGATCAGGCGGATCCGTACCAAGGACAGCACAGATGATGCTCCCAATTACGAGAACCTCCTCCAGAACTACGGCCAGATCTCGTTGCAGAGAATCAGGGAACAGGAGCTGACCTACATCAGTCAGCCGTGCTGGGCCAAGCAGGACACACATTGTTTGTACGCCTGCTGAATGGCCTCCCTGTCCAAAGCTGGAAAAGCCAAGGTGCTTATCTGGGAAGCGCAGTACATGGTTGGCAAAGAGCCCTCAGGAGCGTTACTCCTAAAGGTGATCATCAGGGAGAGTCACATCGACTCCAACGCGATGACTGCGATGATTCGCACCAAATTGTCGTCCCTGGACACCTACATCGTGACGATCGCGAGCGACATTACGGAATTCAATCAGTATGGCAAGCTCCTCGTCCAGCTCCTCCACACACGAGGGGAAACGACCACCGACTTGCTTACCAATCTATTCAAAGGTTACGCAGCGGCCTCCGATCAGGTCTTCCGAAGCTACATCGAGCGCAAGCTCGAGACGTGGGAAGAGTCGGGCGGAGACGACGATACCATGAGCGCGGACGCCCTAATGGCCCTCGCGAACGAGAATTTCAAAATCATGAAGAACAAGGGCACATGGAATGACCCAAGCGCCAATGAAGAGAAGATCACGGCGCTGTCGGCCAAGGTCGCCAAGCTCACGCCATCCTCGACTTGAGGAGGCAAGGCGGTCTCCTTCGTAAAGGAAAAGAAATGAACGACTTCGACTAAGTCCTCCAAAGAGAAGACTCCACGAGGACGAAAGCAGAAGCCGGACTTCCTCCAGAAGCGACCACCTGAAGCAGATCTCAAGAAAGTCAAGAACTGGAACGGCGCAGAGTGGCGCTATTGCCATCCCGACACAGGGGGCAAGTGCAACGGCGAGTGGAGGACCCACCTGCCGTTTGCCTGCGAAGGCAAAGCCTTCAAGCCTGAGAAGAAACGAGTGCACGCCGACGACCAAGAAGGCGAATAGAACGGAGATCAAACTGGCCAAGGCTTACCAGGCGATCCGTGACGCCGGGTTGCACGCGACGATGACTCGGACAGTGACAGTGAATGACTCGTAAGCGACGGAGAGCGTAACGACGAAGAAGACGAGACAGGTGACTGGCGAGTTGAGGGCAAATTCATCCTTTGGCAGATCAGGTTCTACATTGAACTGATCTTAACCATACGATAAAGGCTGTTACCTCGAACTCTTCAAGACCCTAGGTTTAATTATTCGTCCATACGCGCTCGCTGTTGCCGACTGCACCATCATAATGATGACACTCGCGTTGATTCCGACTCCAAAGAGCGGACCAGGCAAGAAACCAAGTCATTATGTACCGAAGTCCAAGCGATGGATAAGGGGCAGCAGGGCAGTCAAGATCCGGGCATGGTGGCGATTCATCACAACCCGAGTTCAAGACTCGATTCTAAAGTGGGATACCCCAGGTAGGCGCAATCGTCAACAATACCTGAGGGTGAACTCAACGGCCTATCGCTTCAAGAGCAGGTCGAGGTCCTTCCGCACGGTAGCGATGGCAGCGGTCAAGGTCATGTCAGCGAGCGGAACCTCGCGAAACGACAACCGAGTGTTGTTCGACACCGACTCGAAGCCGATCGGCATCAACAGCAGGTGCACAGCTTGCATCTCGGAGGACATCAATGACTTCATCGGCGGGATGCGCGAATCAGGGCGAGCGATCAAGGGATTCGGAGGAACCCAAACAATGAGCGGAACTATCGTATGGCGCTGGTGCGACGACAACGGTCTTATCCACTGGTTCGTCATCCTGAACTCCTACTACGTACCACAGGGTGGCGTCAGGCTGCTGAGCCCCCAGCACTGGGCGAAGGAGCAAAGAGATTCCAAGCCATTGCAGGGGACAGGGTCGGACGTGAACGCGAAAGAAGCAACACTGTATTGGAACCAACGCAGGCACCAGCTCACGGTGCCCTTGGGAGCCAGCAATAATGTGGCAACATTGCACATGGCCCCAGGCTTTGACAAGTTTGAAGCCTTCTGCACCGAAATTGAGGCAGACCTGGACGACGTGAACCCCATCGGAAGTGGTCGAAGACGACGACACAGTCGCGACGTTCGAGGATAGCTGGGAACCAAAGGAGGGGGTGGCGATCTCAGAGGGAGATCCACCATTCATATCATTTAACCTGGACGGACCAACAAATGCAAAGGGAAAGGATTACCTTCCCTGGTAGTAAGCGACAAGGAGGACCGTCAGCCAACAAGCGACGCAGCTGAATTAATGAAGCTGCACCACCGCTTCGGCCACATTTCGTTCAAGCGGCTGCAGGAGATGGCGAAGCAAGGCACGGTCCCAATGCGACTTGCCAAATGCCCCATTCCCTTGTGCACAGCGTGTATGTTTGCCAAAGCGACCAAACAGAAGTGGCGCGACAAAACCAGACTGGCTGGAGACGAAGTAGAAAAAGTTTCGCGACCTGGCCAGGTTGTATCGGTTGACCAAATGGTCTCCCCAACACCGGGCCTCATCGCGCAGATGACGGGATTCCTGACCAGCAAGCGTTACAAATACGCAACGGTGTACGTCGATCAGTATTCGAGGCATGGCTTCGTCTACTTGCGAAAGACGGCATCGGCCGAGGAAACACTCAAGGGCAAAATCACCTTCGAGATGCATGCGCAGTCGCATGGAGTCCGAGTGGACCATTACCACGCGGACAACGGCATATTGAAGGCGCGCGCATGGGTAGACGCATGCAGGCAAGCGGGACAAGGCCTGACCTTCGCCGCAGTCGGCGCTCACCATCAGACTTGCAAAGAGAACGGCGTGAATGAGTTCGAAAAAAACACCCTTAAGATGGAATACGACTTGCTCCACGTCCTGCTGTTCCAGTACTCCACCATATCATTATCGCCAACAGTATCAAAGTGCAAATTCACCACCTTGCACAAAAGCACGTTGTCTTGAACAGGTTCAAAGTACCAAAAATTACCGTCGTTGTCGTAGTACACGGTGCGATCCACAGCTACGACACTTTGAAGATCCACAATAAAGTTAGCCTCCAGCTTTTGAAACACAATCTCCTTGGACGTCATGGGGTACGTCGCGTGGCTGTTGAGAGCGAGAAAGCCCACGGGGTGGATGGTATCCTTGTAGAACGTGCAATCACCACCAGTGCAGTCCGTGATCTGCTGCCACTGCTGCTGTTTGTAAGATACGGCTACAGGCTGGGTTGGTACTACAACAGGACACATCCATGACGCTCGTGGACTTTCAGTCACCCTCGTGGCCGTCGTACGGACCCGCCGTAAAGCGCGTGTAGCTCACAGTCTTGTCGATCAAGGTCACGACGCCCAAGTTACCGTAGCTGTTGACAGTCTAGTAAAAGTGGTAGGTAGCTAAATACCCAGGGGTTCAATATTTATCATACGAAAGGCGTTATAGTAAATTGAGGCTCTGCTCCGCCCATCACCGTCAAAGCCGGCACCTGCAACGTACTCGGCGTCCAGCTCATGCTCAAGTTAATCGTTTAAATCCACACGTGAGGGCCAAAATCCCTTACGGACGCTACGCGTAGAAAGACAGATAGTTTTCCAACTATTCCTAAGAGAGTGGGTCTTTAAGTTCCCTAAGTGTCTACGTCCCAAATTAAACGCTCCTCCCGATCTGCAAGTACCACGAACAGATTGCCACTCGAATTTCCATTCAAACTGAGCCATGTAGCCATATAACCATGCATCCCATGCATCCATAGACCGTGCGATCCATCGCACACAAACGAATCCAATGAAAAATATACACATCCAACTCGGAATTAGCCACCGTTACTCCAGACGGTCCGAGAGGTACATATCCGCCTTCGGCGAATGAAAACCCTGGCATTCAACACATCAAACTCCCAAAAACTTCTTCATGCGTCGGTAAAGAATGCTACCAAGCGACAACTTGCGCCGAGGTACGGGCAAGATCTTCGTCAGCAAATCCGCGAGATTCGTCTCGCCATCTTCCTTTCCAAATCGTAAAATCCCAGCCGCCGCTGCCTCGCGAACAACATGGTAGTTAATCGCGTTGTGCTTCTTGCTGAGAGTAGACTCCGGCAAACTCGCATTCTTCACAACACCCTGGTTATCACAAAACACATTGGCGGGCCCATCAATGGGACAGCCAAACATCCTCAACTTGATACGGAGTGAAACAATCAAATCGCGCGCAATCCTTGCAGCAACGAACTCCGATCCAAAACTGCTCGACTCCACAGTATTCTGTCGCTTGGAAAACCAAATAATCGGCGCGTTCATCAAAAATATCAAAACACCCGAGTGCGACCGACGGGTCACAACATTGCCCGCATGGTTCGCGTCGACAAAACATGAAATCGTCACCGGCCTGCCCAAAGGCTCAGGCATCTTTGGTGGTAACTCCTCCTCCACTTCTCCATAGAAATCTTTCCAATCCACTTCTTGAAACGCCGACTCGTCAATGTCAGGCTTCGTCGCATCAAACGCAAGAGCCGACTCGTCGTGCATCATCAGATAACTGAAAATATTGTACAAAGCCTCAATATGCCCAACTCGGGGAGACGCTGAGTACGGTGCCATCATTGCCACCTCCAAATCAATATCAATGCGACCGAGCTCGATAGCCCAGCGCAACATACCAATCAACTGTAGATACCGGGAGATCCCATCCCCATTAAGTTCCTGAGACACATCGGTCTCTGGCTTGTAACTCGTAGGTAGCGGCTGCTTTGCCGTCGTCTTGAGGTCCTTTCCCTCTCCATCATGCCTCAATAAGTCGCGAACAATTCCAACTGCCGACTTGACATACGTGTTAGACGACATACCCCAACATACTTCACCACTCGCC
>Ga0307978_1001430_pt1 | contig 17909 bp, 3 predicted proteins | sample OrgLakmetage1056_FD_203151 | JGI IMG/M metagenome (GOLD analysis project Ga0307978, IMG submission 203151) | Saline water microbial communities from Organic Lake, Antarctica - #1056 | ecosystem: Environmental > Aquatic > Non-marine Saline and Alkaline > Saline | place: Antarctica: Organic Lake...
TCAAAAGAAGAGTTTCCACCCGCAGAGGAGGGGACTACAACGAAGTCCCTCAGGCGATCCAGAAGAAGAGTCGCCCATCCCCGAGCAATTGCATGACCCCATTTGCGTGCAAGCTTCTGTCTGAACAAGGCTTTGGCTTCTGTTTTCAGTAAACACCTATTCTGTTTTGTATGATCTGTGATACTACAGACTACGATCCAGTAGCTCTGGCCTGCATATATCCCTCTGGCTCTGGCACTAATATATAAAAAACGTGCATGTTTGCCTGATTGGCTTCTTAGTTTGAGCTGCTTTGCTTCTTATCCTTACGTGCTAGCCTTCTAATTCCGGCCCCTCGGGGCCTGTGTGAAAAATACGATCCATGCGTGATGCTATGCGCAGCCCCGGGCGTGGCCCTCGATATATGTGCAAAATCCGGTGGCCTCCGAAGCATCCTCCAAGCACGTGAGTTCCACTTAGCACGAAATTGCTGAGCTCCTGCGCATGTTAAAGGGGTTCATGTACTGTTTTTTTTCTTTTTGACATTTGACACAAGCCCCTGATGCCTGAAGGGCATCTCGCGAGTAAATGATTACAAATGCGTTTTGCAAAAGGGCACCCGGCCCAGTCAGACATGCACTGCGGAATTGCCCTTATGCTGTTATATTTTACAGAAGAGTTTCTTGGAATTTAGAAATCATTAACTAGACTAGACTAGGCAGGCTTCGAAGGGCACATTTAGGAGAGCTACAGGCAGAAATAAAAAGCAAAGCAAGCAGCTAACACAATGGCAATCGTGTTGCTATTATATAAAACGAGACTAATTAAGCATAGGTATACATATGAATACATGGCAATTGGCCCCATTGTTGCTCTGCTGTGCAATTAAACCAGATGATGCACGTTTTATTTTTTTAATTTAGGTCCTTACACATGGCTTTGAACTCGAATTAAGAATTATTGAGCCACTCGTCGCGCGGTAGGGGCAATTAAAACATTACCACTAGTTTGGATCGCGCCGGAAGCCTCGGAACAGTCGCTTGGAACTCTTCCCCTTTTGGATTTTTTGCGTTGAGGCAGTGTCGGAATTCTCGACACGATCACCTGCGCCAGAATCTTTCCCTGCTGCAGCCCCTAGCTCATTGGCGTCAGCTTCCGAGGCGGAGGTGGTGCTGGGATTTTGGGCCGATTCTTTCTCGAGCAAATTTGCAGCAAGGCGGCTTGCTTCGTCGCGTGACACCTGTGCTGCAATTTTAGAAGCCTCGGAATTTTTCTCGACAGCGGAAGATAATTCGCCCACTTTATCGAGCAGTTGAGCCATTTGTTGAGCAAGCTGCGACGAGAATCGCCCGAGGCCGTTGACCTTGGTCAGCAGAGTTGGCAACGTGGCACGATCTCTAACCTTTTTGCCTTGAATGGAACGGCTTTTCTTGAGTGGCATGGCGCGGGTATTGTGGGCCTTGAGCAGCGGCGCTACGTGCATTTCGAGGCCAGTGTAAAGCACTGGATCTTTCTCACGCAAATGCACCATGAGCCATACGTACTTCCACATGTTGTGATCATCGCGAATGTGCGTGTCGAATCGCACGCCGTACTGCTCGAAGTCTTCGCGGTCAATGTTGCACACGAAGCAGCTTGTGCGCAAATCTTCGGCCACTGCCTGCCGGTTCACTCGCATTTCGGCGAATGTGTCAATGATGATACCGCTCACAATCGCTGTGATCACAAGATTGATGAAAAAGTAGTACACGAATCCGAAGACGGTGCCCGAAGCACTGCTAATGGGCCCCTCAACGTCATTCCACACCATGGGGTTAATAACACCGTAGTCAACGTGAAGCCTCAGCCAGGTGAAGAAATCGCCCCCACAGCTTTGTTCGTCGTCCGATTCAGGGTCGAAGTTATCACGGCAGCTGACGTGCCCCTCGAAGTCGTAGCTGTAATTGTTGTTGAAGCCAATGGCCGCAAACAAGTAAAGCAGCAGCAGCATGAATACCACGGTGACCATCACTTGGTCAAGGTTTTTGGTCAAGCTTCGGCCGATGTACCGCATGGTCGGGCTCACTCGCATGATGTCGGCCATGCACGCAACGTACACCAGCGGCGTGTACAAAATGCCAGCGATGCTTAAGCCCACAAAGGCGAGATGGTACCCTGCGCGCCAGTCGTTAGCTCTGCTCTGGTTTGGGTCCACGAAGTAGTACCGCACGATCCAGAACCAGCGCGGCAAGGTCACGTCAAGTTTGGTCATGCCGCTCTGTGAGTTGTGACCATAGAGCGATGGAAGCTCCTCGGCTGAAGTGTCGTCTCCTTGATTGTCATTTGCATTTGTGTCTCCAGCCTCGAAGATGAAATAGCCGAAAAAGGCAGCCAAGACGGAAAATAAAGGCCTGGGCATTATTTTTTTCAGTACGAGTTTCATTGCGCGCATCTTTTTCGTTGAGACGAGCACACGCAAAGCGTTGCGAGGGTTGCGGCTGAGGCCTGATTGGATACGTCGTATGCCCATACTCATGCTATAGCTCAAAAGAGTAAGAAAAGCGCAAATCAAATGCAAAGCAGGCAGCGTGGTGAAGCTCACGAGCACGGACTTCAGCCTATTGAAGTACCCAAAATCTTGATCGAGCAAGTAACCTTGCACAGGCCAACGGTATATCCGTTCTTTGCCTATGATGAAGCTGCCATCGTCGTCGTAACTGATAAAGGAAAGCAGGAGACCATTGAGCATCAGCGTGAGAATCAGCTGTATTGCTGACCACATCCAGTACTGCTGAGCGATGGTGGACACGAGTTGATTGACGCGGCCTCTTTTGCCCGCCTCCATCTCGAGCAACTTGAACTCATGGTCCATAACGTCAATGAGCTCTTCAGCTTCGTCCAAGAAGTTTTGCAGCTTTTCTTCGGCATTGTTACGGTGGGTCATGTCGTCCGGGTACAGAATAGTCGTGCGCACATTATCCACTTCCGGGCTGTCCCAGCAAGCCATGACAACTTTTGGCTTCGGAAAGTACAGGACGTTGACCAGGTTGTCTTTGCCCATGACTTCAACTCTCGCAACTTCTTTGGCAGGTTCCAAGCCAATTTCCACGAGCAGGTCGCGGTAGCGCTTTTCGGCTGCATGCGGCATCACGGCCACATCGCACATGCTTTCGAGCAAAATGTAGTACGCCAAGGACATGTCGTGCGCGATGGAGGCTTCTGCCTCGACTTCATCAGCCGAATCTGGCGACGATGACTTACTGTTCTGGCCTGATATCACCATCCAATTCAGGGCAGCATGCACAACGGCGGCCTCAGCTACGCCCCCAGTGCGGTGCAAGTCATGCATGCCACTCCGGGCTGCGCTTTCGCCACCGCTGGCTTTGGAGCCCAGCACGACAAACTGTGCTGCTTCGTCTGCTTTCGTTTTCGCAGCGGGCGTTGCCTTGGTGCCATTCTCGTTGTACGCCATGGCATCTTCGGAAAAGCAGCTGTCTTTCACCGAAGCAGCCACCTCGGCCTCGACGTCGCCACCCTGTAAACTATCGCTGCCGTGCACCAAGGCCTGCACAAACACCACCAAGCTCGCCTCGAGCCCCACGAAGTCGTCAACCAATCCACGCACGTCCCTGTAAATGTTCCCTTCTTCGATGCTCGAAATGGGCTGGCCTTCCTGCATTGCGTGCACGAATTCTGCCTTGTCGGCAATCCATCCGCCTGTGCGGTCCCGGGAATCGCACCATGCCGCTGCCCGCGGCCGCAACTTTGCAGCTTCAATAGCATCTATATTTGACCGGCTATTCAAAGACAATCTCCGTGAGAGCCCTGAGCCGAGACGTTGCATGTTCCCAACGAAGCCGCTGACAGCACCGTGACTGTACGAAACATTCGAAGAGTTCTTGCGACCACCGCTGTCATCGGTGGAGTCGTCGTCGGAGTCCGTGTCCTCGTTGGTAGCGCCGTAGTCGTCGGGCCACACGCCCAGCACGTGGTCCGATTCTTCGCCCAACGCAGCGTGTCGTTCCACTCGACTCATGCTGAGGCGCGTGAGCAAGTACACCAGGACTGGGTCAGAGCCGAGCCACTTGTCTGCGCACTCAACCCGCGGGAAGCGATGCGACCTCGATGACGTTTTACTTGGTTTGCCCGAGGACTCTTGTGAATTCGGCGCGACCATGGGCGAGGTGTCAACGTTACAGGCATGCCAAGTTTCACGGAATGCCGCTTCATCTTCAGGCCGAAGCAAAGTCATGCGCTTGCGCAGTGCTGCTGCCACGGGCCGCCGCAGCTGAAGGGCCGCGCAGAACTGAAACAGCCTGGGAAAAGATTCGGCAACCCCACTGCGCAGCAGCGCGACTTGGTTCATGCCGCAGGGGCCCTGGCACAGCTCTTGCATGGTGCGCAAGCACTGCGCGAGCACGGGGACGAGCAACCGCAACTTCTTGAAGTTGATGCCATACTCCCACGCCACCACGGAAAAGGATGCGGCCCCGTTGGACGCGTGACCGCCGAAAGGAAGCGGCGTGTGGATGGTGTCGGTCTGGAGTTCGGGCGTGATTTCATTGAACAGCGACATGTAAAACGCGCCCACTCCTTTCACTAAATTGACGGTTTCACTCACACCGGGCTGGTAGCACAAGAACTCTTGATGCTTCTTGTCATGGCCTTCCACCTAGTGGAGAGGTCACAAAGATATGTTAATCAAGCATAAACACAAGACAGGATGCGAAAGAGAGAGCATGCATTCTAGTTCTTCCCCAGCAAATGAGAAGCGAGAACAGCATTAAAATGGTGTTCAATGCATGAATAATCCGTACCAAGTTTTGAATGAACACGAGAAGTGCAATGGCGCGCTGCTGAGCGCGCATCAATGCAGCGTGTTCGGTTGACGATTGGTGCAATTCAGCAGCGAAACGGTCGGCGTAGTTGCCATTGACGCTCTTGGCGTTGGAGCCGGCCGAATCGGTGCGGGCGGCATCGTACACTTCCGTGTGGCCGCAATCAACGGCAAAGGCGTCTTCGGCCGGCACTTGCCTCAAGAGTTTCCTTTGCAGCAGCCGCAGTTGGTAGTGCAAGCTCCGAAGGAACCCTTCTTCTTTGTACGACTCAAAGCTTTGCTTTTTCGCCACAAAGGTGTCGAAAATGTTGTTTTGAACCTGCGCATTGCCGCCCCACAGGAGGGCGTTCCCAAAGTCAATTGCTTTCGGCACCATCATTTGAAAGAACGCTAAATCCGTCCCCGTCACAGCTTCCATACTTCCACTGCTGCCGTTCGCCGCAGCCGGTGGCTCCGCCAAAGACAAGAGAAGCATGAGCATTTTGGGCCCTCCGAATTCGATGAACGCATCTTGCCAGTCGGAGACCCGCGCGCGTTCAGCCACGATCAACGCCTTCGCTTGCGCCGCCAGCATGTCTCCTCTGGGAGCGGCGAGGTCGTGAACTTTATGAGCCAGCCAACCCCCGGCAGCTTTGCCACGGGCCGTCAACTGCTTCACTGGCCCTTTCTTGCCGCCGTCTAAGTTGTCCAGGTCGAACGCCGAGCTCTGGCCTGTCAACACGTCATCGTGCGCGGGTTGAAGCACTTTCTGGAGCACCAGCATGAGGTAGGCGTCGGGTTTCACGTATTCCGGGGCCACGTATTGGGGCAAGTACTCGACAATAAGCCGCAAGTACCTTTGGGAGTTTTGCGTGAAGTGAGCAAAGGCCAGCTCGCAGTTGGCACTGCTGAGTGCAACGTCGAGTGTTTCTCCCTTGCCGAGGTCTGACAGAGACGATCCAAGGGCGTTGAAAGCTTGCATCGGCAGGGCCTCGAGGCCGCTCATTTCCACGGCGGTTTTTTCGTCGTCCATGAACCGCGTGAGTTTCTCTTCGAGCATGCGCACAAACAGCCAAAACATCGGGTCGTTGGTTTGGTCCAGGCAACGGTAATAGTTGAAAGTAGTGGCGCGGTAAGCCGCATTCGCCGCTTTTGTGCCTCCAATTCGGTCGTGCCGCCGTTCCGTGGGGTCCTCATCCACAACGCTCCACATGGCATGCAAGTAGCGGGGCAGCGCTTCGGTGACGAGCGCTCGCTTCTTCTGTTGGGCCATCACGACGTCGTCCGACAAGTCCCTGCCCTTGCCGCCGTTCCCCTGCTTGGCCTCGAACGCGGCAAGGGCTTTGAGCGCCGACTGCACCGCGTCCCACTCCACCGAGTCTTTGGCCAGCATTTCCCACTTGGGGGCATTGATAGCATCGGAGTCCCCGTTGGCGGAGCTCCCTGGGTCGTTGACCTCGTCGTCGGAGGGTTTTATGTTGTGGGCCTCGAGCGACGCGCGCAAGCTCCGCTTCATCCGCTCGCGCAGGGTCACGTTCCGCTGGGTCACTGCCTGCTTCGCCAAATGGCTCAAATTCAGCACAAGGCTGTTGTGCGGCCGTTGGGCGCACACCCATAGCACGTGCTGGTCCTTCAAGCTCTTGGGTGGGGCTTGACCATTCACGAAGCTCGGCACGTTTATGTTCGACCTCGAGAGTCGTTGCGTCTTGGAGGTCAGGCCAGAATTGCTTGCCTGCCTTGTGCTCCTGCGCAAGTCCGACCGTTCTTTAGCTTCCGCGGCAGCCGCCGTTGCCGCCGGGTCCAGAAAGGAACGCATTTTGGTTTCTTGCTTGGGCGGTTCGAAGTACATGCGTGGCTCAATCGAAGCTCGGCCTCTTCCCACGGCATAACGGGCCGTCGGGTGCAACGACGCTCGCTGCTGCGCAGTATCGGATGTATTGTGCCTCGACGGCCGGCGGGCGTGCGCGATTGTAGCCTGCGCTCGCACTTGTGCCTCCTTGAACGCCGTTTCTCCGCCGAGGGCTTTCAGCTCCCATTGCTCTGGTGCTTCCTCTTGCAGATCGGCGAAAGACGTGTCCTCCACGTGTGGCGTGTCCACCCCCGGCAACTCCTTTGCTTCGCTCAGAGTGCCTCCCACGGTTGATGCATTCTCTGGCAAGCCGCCGAGTTGGTACTTGCCCGAATTGACTTCTCCACTCAAGAGCGGTGTTCCAGGGGTGCTTTCAGTGGGCGTCTTCGGGGGTTCGCCTTCCGGTGTAGACAGCAATGTTGTTGGCTCTGGCATGTGGCCGCTACCGCGCCGCTCGAGCTCCAAACTAGAGCCAGATTTCGGTGACAAGAGGCGCGCCATTTCAGCTCGCGTCATGTTTGCAGACGAGTAGACGCGGCGTGGCTTCTTGCCTTTAACCCCCCCGCGATGTGAAAGAGCTCCCTGCAAACGCGCATCGTTTTGCAAGCCTTCGTCTTCTTCTTCGGTGGCCCCGTAAGGGTTGAAGCGCAGCGCCCACCCGCCTTTGAAAAAGTCGGCCATAAAGGGGACCACCACGTTGAACACCTTGTCTTCGTGCTCTTGCCGGGCCGCAAACAAGTGCGAGTCCCAAATTGGGTCCAGCTCGAGCTCCTGCAACTCTACGGCGAGCCGCACGGCGTTGTTCATGTCGTGAAACATGTTCATGATCGCGTCGCTGTGGTTGTCGAAAATGTGCTCGACGCCGGAGCCACCTAGGTCGCTGCTACCAGCGGTGTCCACGAGACCGTCGGCGAGTAAGTCAAAGGGTCGGCAGAAGTACAGGCCGTGAAAGAAGCGAATGAAGTAGCTCCGCAAGCGCCCAAACCGGGATCGGAGGCCCAGCAGAAGCTCGCGTTCGCTCACGAAAGAACTGCACCATTGCTCGAGGCTTCGGTCACTGCTTTTCGCCAACATTGCAAGCAAGTCGAGAAACTCCAAGTGGAACGCCAGGTGCTCCGTGGGGTTTAAAGAACGCACGGATCCACCTCCTCGCACTCCCTCGCCAGCGTGCGAGTGCCACTGCATCCAATCGTCTTTGTCTTCAAAGCTGCGTGGCATTGCTTCCGCTTGCTCATTGGGGTCGTCAGAGCCCGAAATGCGTTGCGCAAAGGCTTTCTCGACACGCACAAAACTGTACTGCAACAGGAGCTGATTGTGAATCATTTTCCCAATCGCCAATTCGGAAGTCGCGGGCATTTCTTCGGCGCTTGGTCGGTCATGCCCCACTTGTGTGGCACCAAAGTAATTCGCTGCAGAACTCTCTTCTTCGGAGGTCAGCACAGTAGAGGAACGCCAATTGGTTGCAATGTTTTCGTCCTTGTCGTCGATGATACCGTCTCCGTCGAAATCAATCCCACCGCCTGCTTGCAACTCGCTCAAGGGCACAGGCGGCCGCAAAAAGAGTAAGGCTGCTAGAAGCTGCCCGTCGCCGGCATTTGTGTTGCCTCGAGTGGTTGACGCCGCGTTGATGCGCAAGTGCTTCTCCAGCTCAACCATGACTTGCTCTTGCCGGGCTTCAATGGACCCTTTCTCCGACTCCACAAGGGCTTTGAGCAACATGACAAAGATATTGGCACGGCGCCAGTCTTCACGCGGGACTTGCGACCTGTCTAACGAAGGCGGAGCTTCTGCAGCAGCAGCACTTGCTGTGGTGCCATCACTGCCCTCACTGCTATTTTCAGCATCATCTGTGGAAGTACGTGCCTTTGCTTGGAATCGATGCGCAGCCCGTTGAAGGCTTGCCGATGCAGCTTGTTTGTCGGCTTCTTCCTTCGTAGCTTCCACGAGTAAGTCGACAATGTTCTCAACGTCAAAGTGACTCAACAGGGCATTCGCGGTGTCGTTGTTTGTCAAAATGTTCGTAAGCAACAAGGCAACCTCAAGGCCATCCCACCATTTCAATTGCTTGCAAAGCATCTGCATGATCGGCTTAGTGCTCAAGAGCAAAGCATTAGCGGGGTTTTGCCAAGTGAAATAAAAGAGAAACACGTAGCAAACACGAATGACTTCGGCCATGGGTGCGCTGAAGGCGTTAGTGTGTTCTTGCTTTGAATGCACGTCCGCGTGTATCCGATGCAAAAAGTCGATAAGCGGTAAATGCACGCCTTCGTTTGCCAGAATGCTCTGATTTACTTCTTCAAGCCGTTCTCGTTGCGGCAAATCATGGAATGAAACACCGCTAAAGATCTTCTCCTCGGCTGTTCGTAACAAGTACGGTACCCCTGCTAAATGATTGACCATTCCTGCAGACGCATTTACACCTGACGTTAAGCCAAACGCATGCACTGCTTCTTGACTGATGGCAGCCATTTTCAATCCATGGTTTTCGCTGCCAGATGTCGCCGCGTCACTCGTCTTCGATTCTGCAGCCTTGATAGACTCCAGGCGCGCTTTGAGCGACGGAGTTAAAGGATTGCGGTAAAAGCGACCAAGGGTTGATTGGGAAACTTGGTTTAACTGCACTGCAGCCGTGGCAGCATGCCGCTGTCGGTTCGTACTCAATTTGTGCGTCATGTACTTTTCGCGTTCTTTGTTGGAAAATGCGACGTCATCAGCACCCCGCACGAGCACACCGTTTACGAACCCACCCTGGCGCTTGGCCCGATGGCGTTCGGTAGTTTGGTATGCTACGGCTCCTTTCGCAGCATCTGCCACCTCGTGGTCTCCGGCTGCATCCTCATCCACAACGTCAGACGTGGCCCCCGAGATGTCCGACATAGAAACGCCTAAAGTACGGTTGGTGCGACCAGACTTGCGGCTTGCTTCTGACGGAGCCTTGAGATGGCCATGCTTCGATCCTTTTTCCGAAGCAACCGATTCGCTAACGTCATACCGCGACATCTCATCCGGCATCGGGCGCGTCCAACATAAGTTCATCAACCCAACCTTTCCAACGTTGTGCTCCGAGGGATCATTGAGCACCGCCATGATGATGTCGCCCAAGATAGCCATTTGCGCTAGTCTTCGCTCTTCCAGGAGCTGCCGCCGGGTCAAGAGCTGCTTCGTGATCGACTCAGGCATTAAATTCAACGCCTTAGGGTCTGGAAGTGGGCAACGACCAGTGGCCACCCACAGATCGTGCTCTTCGCGCTTGTTTGCGTGCGGATCTCCAAACTGTGCGAGATGCCGCGAGAGCAAAGTTTTGCGCACCCGCACGAAGGTAACTGTGTTTCTGTCGGCAGGATCTAAGACCATGGTTGAGTCCTTGAGAAGTAAAGTTGAAAGCTCGACGCGGCGATTGAAATGACGGCTCAGCATGAAGACTGCCTCCGCCGACAAACGCGGGTCTTCGTACAAGAGCAAGTCTAAAAATCGTCCACCCCGATCAATTCGGTCTTTGTCATTCTTTGGTGACGACACAAAATCCCCAAAGAGCGCCGGGTGACCGTGGCGTTCGAGCGAATTGATGAGTCCCCGCACGTTAGACTGGGCTTGCAGCTCGAAATCTTTCCACAATTTTGAAGTCATAGGAGCGTGCTCCAAATAGATCATAGCGTCATCGCTCCCTTCTGCTGCACCTAACCCTTTACGCTGCACTTCTTGCACAAAGGTGTATGTGAACGATTTCCAAAGCGCCTTCACACGTAAAGTCTGGTTAACATCCACAGTAAGGTACCACGTCTCGAGAATAATGCGCTGCAAAGTCTTGCGAAAAGATTGAATGAGACCATCCTCTGGCGACTTCATGGATAATCCATACATGCGGTTAAAGTGTGCTTCAGCGAGAGATGGGTCCTTTGCCAGAAGAAGCCACTTATCTTTCCACTTTCCAGGCAGTGACTTAGAGCTCGTGCGTTGAGATAAAACCTTGGGATTATCTTTATTGTCACTACCATTACTACTGTCAGCAGCGAGGAGTGCAGTAGAACGTTGGAGCAAACTTTGGGGCTCAGGATCAGTACGTGGATTCAGCAGCTCTTGAATTGCGACTAACCTGTGACGAATCAACTCCACAAGTTCCATTGGTTTACGCCGCTCCGGCCGCTTGTCTTTGGGGTCCTCGGTCGTGATTTCGTTCCAATCGTCTGTACCAGGAGAGGGCATAAGCACCGTCACGGTGGATTGCTCCGCGCCGTCGATTTTGATAGAGTTGAGGAGATGGTCATCGTCTTCTTCCACCAAGATCCGCTCTTCATGTTTGACGACGCACCGCATCGACATGCCTTCGGGAACCGCAGCATAAAACAATGCGTCAACAGGGATGCGCTCCCGCGCTGGTACCACAATTTCGCCGCCCATTTGAAGGGCAGGGCACATCGCCTGGCGCCTCACCACTGCATGCGCTGGGGCCAATTGCACGCCATGCACGCTGCTGCCTTGCCCGCTGAGGTTGCGCGAGTCCAGATTGAGACTGCCTCCATTGAGGGCCTCCACCAAGTTAAGTGCAGTCAGGGAGAGCGCAAAGCCAGCATTTGCAAACTCAGCTAGGTCCGCTTCAAAAGGCACGCACAGCTGCAAGTCAGACGCTTGTAAGCTTGCCTGCTGGGTAGCGCTCAGGAGTAAAATCCCGCGTCCCAACGCTTCCATCGTAAGCCGAGGCACTTCTTCATAGAATTGCCCAGCACGCGCGCCGCTGCTCAGAACGGGTAGCCGGAGCACTTCCATACCGGACGCCACAAAAGCAGCGAGCACGTTGCGGTAGCAAATCGCCAGGCTCGCCACGGCCCGCTCTGGAGTCCATTTCTTGGTGGGTGGAGGTGCCACTTTAGTGGGACTACTACTGCTGCTGCTGCTGCTGACGCAGGAAGTCTTGCCATCAACGTTGGGATGATCCCCACGAAAGTCCGGCGCAAGCGCATGGATCACGTGCGCTTCGTCTTGCAGATCCTTGCGGGTGTCTTCTGCCCCGGATTTATGGTAAGTGCAATGGCAAGAATCGCCGATGCCACGAAGCGAATCGGAAACGATGTCCGGAAAAGTCTTTTCGTGTGTTAGGCCTGCCCACTGGTAGATTGCTTTCGAAGACGAGTGCGTGGCGCGTTTCGGGCCGCCGTTGCCACCTCTGGGTGCAGGCAAGAGCGAAAGGTCCGTTGAGTCCACGACGCAGCACGCTCTCAAGTCGGCGGGGTCGGGGCCCACTCCCGTCACCGCTACCCCGTCGTAATCCACGCGCGACCCGAGGACTCCGTAGGGTTGCACCGTAAATGCGCGCACTGCCCCCCGCACAGCCGACCGCTTCACGTGATGGATCGATTTCAGGGGAGACGTCACGGGCGCAGCTACCGCAGGTGAAGCGGACACCTTGCCTTTGCTGGGCGGCGGCGGCCGGGTGCGGCGCCGAGGAGTGGTACTGGTCTTTGAGTTCTCGGTGCCGCTTCGGGTGCTGCCGTCCGTGTTGCCGTCGCCCATGCTGCTGTTGCTGCTGGCGTGGCCGGGCTCCAAAGCCTCACCGCGCAACACACGAAGTGCCAAGGCGCTGGGTCGAAACCCATTCTGGGTGAACGCAGCCAGCGAAATTTCGTCATAGAGGCACAGTTGCACGGTTGCCGCTGCAATGGAGGCCTGCTGCGACGGCGACAAGAGCACAAACCCTTCGCGAAGGGCTTCGTCCGTGATGCTGGCCATGGCAGCTGGAGAGCGAAACTGTGGGCCCGCGCGCTTGCCGGAGCCCAGCGGTATGAGCCGCAAGCAGGCTTGGCCAGAGGCTACGAACTGCGCTAAGACGTTGCGGTACGCTTTGCCCAGGACTTCAACCGCAGCTTCGCGCTTCAAGCTGTGCAAATCGGGCGACAAGACGTGAATCACGTGTTGCACGGTGGTGGTGGTGGTGGTGGTGGTGGTAGCTTCGGTGGAGGTTTCATTTGAGGCGACTTGAGCAGCTGCTGCAGGTGGTGTTTCGGACACATCAGACGTGGCTCTGCTCACACTTCCACCATCCCCGTCGCTCTTGGTTACTGTATCACCATGTCCTGCCGCAGGAACATCACCACCCACGGGTGCGCTGCTTTGCGTAGTGCGGTACGCATGGTAGTGCGCGTCGCCTTCTCCACGGACGCGATACCGCACTGCAGCTGGAAATTCTTCTCCACCATCGGCATCAACTCCAGCAAGGTCATCGCCCGCGGATGGTGAAGGTGGCGACACTACTAGACCACACCACTCGTACACAGCACGTGACCCACCTCCATCGTCGCTAGGGCGGCCAGGGGGGCGCAAGCAACGCAGCGACGCTGAGTCTACCACGCAACAGCCTCCGGGGAGAGCGCGCGGGTCGGGAGCTACGTTGAGCACTTCTTGTCCGTTGGCATCGCCGCGATGGCCCAGCACACCAAAAGGTTCAAGCTTGACTGCTCGCCGAAAGGCACCGCCAGGGAGTTCGTTTGTGTCCTCATCAAGCATCGACCAGAGGTCGCTGCCTTCAGGAGTAGCCTGAGCGGCAGCTGTATCACTGCTACTGGCCAAGCTTGTTCTGGGAGCCGTTTCGTTTACCGCCGATTCATTTTTCGCTGAAGTTGCGGCAAGCGACGGAGCAACTGGCAATGACGAAAATACCGACTTTTTGTTGATGCCAATAGCACTCAAACCGGCATTGAATCCCTTGGAGACTTCTTTCGCGCTTTCCGTCATGTGCAAGGCTCCGTCTACGGCGAGTAACCCACTGTCAACGGCTTTTTGGGTGGCGTCTGCTGCGTGCCTGGCGCCAGACAACATCGGCTCCAAATTGACAGAGACACCGATGTCACCACCGTGGCCATCGTCGACAAACAAACCTATCCGTGCGGACTCCACATAAAGGTTCCCAAAGTAGCTGCGGTCGTGGCTTTCTTCCTCGTCGTCATCTTCTTTGTCGTCCTCGATTTCTGGCCCCACCACGAAGGATTTCTCGTTGCCACTGCTGCGCCGCCGCATCGCAGCTCGCCCAAACTCGTTCTGTGAGTCGCCACGAGCAAGAGCCTGCTTGGATGCAGCCACCATCGTCGCTCGCATGGCTTTGGTCATGGAGTAAAAGAATGGGAATTCAAGCTTTCCATTCAACAGGAGGCGAGAACGCGGAAATTCGTCGTACAAGCAGCTGAAGAAGTTAACGCGCATGAGGTCTCTCGTGAGCGTCAAGAAGGTGGTCATGCACTCGAGCCACACGGAGTTGCGGTGCATGATGTAGTCGTTGCCGTTGGCCTGCTGTGCGGTGTTGGCTTCCAGGGTTCGGAAAATAATGCCACGCAGCCTGGCCCGCTGCCGAAAGCCCCACAGGTCCACCACCATGAACTCCGACCACTGCTCCCGCAAAATGGTCTTCGCGCGCTCGAACACTTCTGCTGCGTCGTCAGGATTCACCTTCTTGCGGCTGGCATCTTCGTGAAGTCCGCTGCTTCCCAACGCTGTACCGCCTGAGGGATTGACGGTTGCTGAGGCAGAGGCCGAGTTGCCACCTACTGTAGTAGTTGTGGCTTCATCTGCTCCAATGCCTTCTCCCAATTGACCGTTTTGACTGACTCGTTGGCGTTCGTCGAAGTTGGAGAGGAACGCCGGGTCACTCGAGCGAATGATGGCGCGAGCCTCCATGTAGTCGTTCAACTCGCTCATGAGCTTAGGCTCGTCTAGCTGTGTGGCAGCGCTGAAGACGCGGTTCGACAAGCTCGCCAGCGCTACTTCGTAGTCCTCCGGCATGTCTTGGCCCGTGCCAACACCCCACACTAGCGTGGGGCGAAGGGACTTGCGCTGCGCCATTTCCGTGGAGAGCCGGGTGGATTGCACGAAGAGGTTGATGAGCAGCAGGACGACCGAAGTGTGCATGGCTGCGTACTCTTCGCGGAGCACGGAATCTTCAACAGGCGTAGGTTCATCACTGGAGCCAGCATCAGTATTAGAAGCGCCTTTACTAGGCGATTTTGCGGAAGCACGAGCTTTGTTGGAGTCTTGCGTTCTTTTCGCCGAAAGCGGGGACTCGGGTGAATAAGCATCCATCATCGGAGGAGGAGGTGGTGGAGGAACTCGGGTAGCAAATTTCTTTCCCAAGTCCGACAGCTGATCAAGCATTTCGAGCAGCAAGTCTACTGAGACTAATTTCTTGATAATGGCTTCGTTATCCGAAGAATGAGAACCTGATTGAATTAGTGCAGTAGTAAGAGATTAGGCAGCACTCACAAATGGAGCTTCGCATACTTTTTCATGCAAGCAAGCATCACGCAATCGCAAACAACACGTAAACCCACCCGAGCCAGCGCAGAGCATGGCAAGAAGTCGAAAGTTTGCGGTAATGATCCGGCACTCAGCTACGTCCAGCGCTGCGAGTGGGCGCCAGGTCTTCTTTGCTTCCACCAGTGTTTCGTCTGACGCGCTGTCCCGCCATTCCTCGTAGGATACTCCAGGCTCCGGAGAAAGTCGGGGATACGACTTCTTCTTTTGTGTGGCAGAAGCAACTTTTGCAGCAGTGCCTTTCGAGCCGGCACCCGAAGATTTTTCCGACGAGTCAGGTCGGCTGTCTGGCGAAAAGGTGGGCCGCCGCTTACCCCATCGGGCCATCTCTACCTCCACGACAAACACCGTCTTGGTGGCTTCTTGAACGCTGTCGCTGGATTTCGTTTTCGCGCTGTGGTTGCGCTTGAGCTTCGCAGCTAAGCCTGCCTTGAGGCCAGACGCAGCTGAACCCACGAAACTGCCTCTGTGCGACTTCGTGGACGGACCACCATGTTCTGTGCTGGGCCCGTTCGCTGGTGACGACGGTGGTTGCACAGGTTGTTTGACTGGCACGAGGCGCATTTGGTGGAAGAAACACGATTCTCTCGCGATGAGCGCCGAGTTCCCGAGCAAGAGCTCTCTCGTCCAACGCTGCACTTCAGGGCCGCGGCTGTTTTGATTGAGCTCACAGATGGACGCCAAAAACGAGTACAAGTCTGCGTCGGGGCGGTGTCCAGCATACATCCGCTCGAAGCACTTGTCGAGCAGAAACAAAATGTCTGTCTTGTTCACAATGTTCGCAGCGGAATTGAACGTCGGCGTGGAGGCGTTAACGCTTTCACCACCCGCGCCGGCGTCGCTGTAAGTTTTCAGGACGGCGCGAATGGGAGGTTCCCATTCTTCCGTGAATGCAGCCGGGATGCCCTTTTTGATCTTATGCTTGACCATCGTATCGACGCCCATGGCATCCATTACGTGCGGCAAGGACTTCTTGTTTCCCGTGACGATCATTCGGAGCGCATGGTAGGCGAGCTGCGACACTTGATGCAGTTTGCGAGGCCCAGGAAGCCTGGTCTTTGCTTGTCGGTCTACAGCACCAATGACCTTAGCTGCCACCATCTTTGAATCCATGCTTGGGTCAACATCTGTTCCAGAGCGCCTGGGTTCGCCACTGAATTTGGCTGTTGACTCCGTTGATTCGGGCTTGGACGTCTCATGATCCTTGCTTTCATCTTGGTCTTTTTTTGCCTTGTCTCCATGCTGCATCTTCTGAGTGAATTTTGCCGTGGAACCTGCTGCGAATCCACTGAGTGAATTCGCTGCACGGCCAGCCCTATTTTTGACTGGCTCGTTACTTTTGTCCAGAGATGTGCCAGGGAAACGAACCCCTCCCTTCGTACCCTGCGCAACTTCAGTAGAGGACTCGGCATTTGGTACAACAGCAGCATGGCTGTTGAAGTACGAGTTAGTACTTCCCACTGAATTGCCCATCTTGTTGAAGCCGCTGTTGAAACCATGGCCCATTGATTCCATGCCGTGGCCTACAGAGTCCATGCCGTCCTTCAACGCACCCACAGATGCACCTATATCTAATTCCACACCCTTGTTACCACCGCTGCCGTCGTTGATGAACAGCCCTACTTTGCCATCGCCACTGTACAAACTCCAAGCCTGATCGGTATTGAACAAGCTTTCTGCTGGGCTGTTGCCCGCCAAAACGGAGGCAGCTGCCGCTTCGTCGTCGTCGTTGTGGTCGGAGAACAAAACCTCACGGTTGTGCGAAAAGAGCGCCGCCAACAAAGGATTGTGCGCAGCCTCTTCCTGTTTAACCACTGAGTCCTTTGCAGCTGCCACGAAAGCTGCATTTCGTTGGGCAAACAAAATGGCAAACTCGCTCAGAATAGGCGGCAAAGGACCTGATGAGGGACTTATAGCATTGACAGCTGTAGCTTGCCGCGCACGAAGGTCTTCAGTAACAATAAGCTCGGCATCACGCGCGCGCTCAAGAGCGCTATGTACAGCTGCATGAAGCTTCAAGATAGCAAAGCACTGTTGTGAAAGCATCAAAAGCAACTCTACAATGCCCTCCTCAATCATGCTGTTTTGACGGCTCTTGCTTGGCGCTGACGACACATCGAGCGCTTTCAGCGAACCAAGAGGCCGAACCGGGACCCCACTTGCAAATCCAATGAGCTCAGTGAGTGCACTACAGCAATCTTGAATGGTTGCACTGACGTCACCAAAACCTTGATCGGGTACAAATTGAGCAGCACCACTCTGAGCTGCTGCTGTAGCTGCATGGGTGCCCCCCTGTTGTGATGCTGAATGCACATTCGGTGGCTTTGTAGCGTTCTTCTTAGCTTCAATCAGATGCTTGGCATGTGCTGTAGCCATCACGGCCGAGAAGTTGGCGAGAGATGAAGCTGCGACATGATCACCACTGTCAGCATTATTAGGCGGCGGTGCATTTGCCTGACGCACGAACGCGGCCCTACCAGCACCAAGTGAGCCCGAATGCACGAGCGCGGCAGCGAGTAGTGGAGTCAACGATTCGATAAGCGCATGGGCATGTACCACGCGTTTCACTAGATAAGGATCCGTTAACTCCTGAGGGCTGTCTCCACCCATGCTGAAAGCAGAGGTGCTTGAAGCTGCTCCAGCTGCATCCGACACCGAGTTCGTGGTATCGTTGCCTTGAATACTTGACGCAGGTGGATTAGTCGAGGTTGCAGGTGTTTTCTTTTTCTCCGTCGATGCAAACGAGTCGCCCTGCTCTTTCGATTGTTGTTCTTGTGTTGCAAGAGAGCCCTTAATCTTTGAGCCAACTCCAAAGTCTGCCTTCAATATCGTGTCTTGTGCTTGTTGAAGCGCACCTCGGCAGAGCGTCTCCACTTCAAAGAGCGCGGACTCAATAAAACTCGTAATCTGAGAGATGGTAGGGGGGGGGCAAAATGATCAGATATTTATATACGACATGTTTTGTAAATTAAGGGGTGAATCAATGTCATT
>Ga0307978_1001431_pt1 | contig 17902 bp, 9 predicted proteins | sample OrgLakmetage1056_FD_203151 | JGI IMG/M metagenome (GOLD analysis project Ga0307978, IMG submission 203151) | Saline water microbial communities from Organic Lake, Antarctica - #1056 | ecosystem: Environmental > Aquatic > Non-marine Saline and Alkaline > Saline | place: Antarctica: Organic Lake...
GTGGATAAGTTACACTGCGCACCCCAATTTGGGAAGAAGTCGTTTTGCAAAGCCGAGTTATCAGCAAAATTTTCAGGTTCATCTGGTATTTGATTTACACACCATCCAGATAGATCTTGATTAAATAAACTTGCATCATAAAACATAGCAGTCATATCTGCAACATTACTTACATCCCAATTATCAAGAGGTTGGTTAAAAGATGTTGCTCCATAAAACATATAATTCATATTAGTGACCTTACTTACATCCCAATTGTCAAGGGGTTGGTTAAATGAACTTGCACCTTCAAACATAGATCCCATAGAAGTGACTTGGCTTACATCCCAATTATTAAGAGGTTGGTTAAATAAACTTGCATTAGCAAACATAGCAGTCATATCTGCAACATTACTTACATCCCAATTATCAAGGGGTTGGTTAAATGACTCTGCACCATAAAACATAGCAGTCATATCTGCAACATTACTTACATCCCAATTATCAAGGGGTTGGTTAAATGACTCTGCACCATAAAACATAGTATACATATCAGTGACTTGGCTTACATCCCAGTTATTAAGGGGTTGGTTAAATGACTCTGCACCTTGAAATATAGTATACATATCAGTGACTTGGCTTACATCCCAATGCTCCAAATTTTGGTTGAAAGAAGAAATATTTGCATTAGACCCATTAAACATCTCTCTCATATCAGTTATACCACTTGTACAGGTGAAGGCAATTTGAGGATTATCAATTTCTAGATCTCTCAATTCAGCTTCAGTCCGCTTGGTAAAGGTTTTGGATTCACCCTTAATGGTTAAGGTTCCTGATTCTCCAAATCCCGCCTCTGGGCATAGGCAAGTCACTCCATTGGAAGCAAGATAAAATTCTGGGTTATCGATGACACACTCAGCACCCCAATTTGGAAAAAAGTCGTCTTGCAAAGCAGAGTTAAGAGCAAATTGAAAAGGTTCATCAGGTATTTGATCTACACACCATCCAGATAGATCTTGATTAAAAGATGATGCGTTAATAAACATAAAATTCATATTAGTGACTTGGCTTACATCCCAATTATCAAGGGGTTGGTTAAATGACTCTGCACCATTAAACATTGAACCCATAAAAGTTACTTGGCTTACATCCCAATTATTAAGGGGTTTGTTAAATGACTCTGCACCATTAAACATATTTCCCATATCACTAACTTGGCTTACATCCCAATTGTGAAGGAGTTGGTTAAATGTCTTTGCACCATAAAACATTGAACCCATATCAGTGACTTGGCTTACATCCCAATTATCAAGGGGTTGGTTAAATGACTCTGCACCTTGGAACATGTAATCCATATCAGTGACTTGGCTTACATCCCAATCATCTAGGGGTTGGTTAAATGATGATGCACGACTAAACATATGTTGCGTATTAGTGACTAGGCTTACATCCCAATTATCAAGGGGTTGGTCAAATGACTCTGCAACATGGAACATATATTGCATATCAGTGACTTGGCTTACATCCCAATTATTAAGAGATTGGTTAAATGACTCTGCAACATGGAACATAAATTCCATATTAGTGACATCACTTACATCCCAATTATTAAGAGGTTGGTTAAACGATGAAGCGTCACTAAACATAAAAGCCATAGTAGTTACCTGGCTCACATCCCAAGACCCAAGTAGTTGGTTAAATAAAGATGCACCATTAAAAATACTTCTCATATTGGTGACATGGCTTACATCCCAATTATTAAGGGGTTGGTTAAATGACTCTGCACCTTGAAATATAGATTGCATATCAGTAACATTACTTACATCCCAGCTGTTTAAAGGTTGGTTAAATGTTGATGCAAAAATAAACATATTCGTCATATCAGTGACTTGGCTTACATCCCAATGCTCCAAATTTTGGTTGAAAGAAGAACTATTTCCATTAAACCCATTAAATAAATCATTCATGTCAGCTATGCCACTTGTACAGGTGAGGGCAACTTGAGAATCTTGATCATCATTATCAATCAATGCATCAAGTTGTTCCCGAGACCGCTTGGTAAAGGTTTTGGCTTCACCATTAATGGTTAAGGTTCCTGTGTCTCCAAATTCAGCCTCTGGACATAGACAAGTCACCCCATTGTCGGCAAAATTAAAGTTTGGGTTATTGACGGCACATTCCGCCCCCCAATTTGGGAATAAATCGTCTTGCAAAGAAGAGTTAAGAGCAAATTCAGATGGTTTATTTGGGATTTGTTCTACACACCATCCAGATAGGTCTTGATTAAATATAGTTGCTTTAGAAAACATAAATCGCATATCAGTGACTTGGCTTACATCCCAATTATTAAGGGGTTGGTTAAAAGATGTTGCTTTAGAAAACATGCCTTCCATATCAGTAACTTGACTTACATCCCAATTATTAAAGGGTTGGTTAAAAGATGTTGCTTTAGAAAACATAAATCGCATATCAGTGACTTGGCTTACATCCCAATTATTAAGGGGTTGGTTAAATGACTCTGCACTATAGAACATAACATCCATAAAAGTTACTTGGCTTACATCCCAATTATTAAAGGGTTGGTCAAATGACTCAGCACCATAAAACATATATCCCATATCAGTAACTTGGCTTACATCCCAATTGTCAAGGGGTTGGTTAAATAAAGATGCACCATTAAAAATACTTCTCATATTGGTGACATGGCTTACATCCCAATTATTAAGGGGTTGGTTAAATGACTCTGCACCTTGAAATATAGATTGCATATCAGTAACATTACTTACATCCCAGCTGTTTAAAGGTTGGTTAAATGTTGATGCAAAAATAAACATATTCGTCATATCAGTGACTTGGCTTACATCCCAATGCTCCAAATTTTGGTTGAAAGAAGAAATATTTGCATTAGACCCATTAAATAAATCATTCATGTTAGTTATACCACTTGTACAGGTGAGGGCAATTTGTGGATCATCTATATCAATCAATGCATCAAGTTGTTCCCGAGACCGCTTGGTAAAGGTTTTGGCTTCACCATTAATGGTTAAGGTTCCTGTGTCTCCAAATTCAGCCTCTGGACATAGGCAGGTTACTCCATTGGAGGCAAGATTAAAGTCTGAGTTGTTTTGGGCGTAAAATGTAAGTGTAAAAAGAAATGACGTAAGAAGTAATAGTTTTTTCAATATAAAGGGTTTTAATGTGTATTTAGATTCAAGTTATAAAGGCAAGTTTATCCTTAAATAATAATTGGTTAATTGCAAACGTAGGGTTTTCATAATTAAACCTTTTTCTAAATCTTATATATAATTTCTCTTGTATCTGTTTTACTTGGCAATCAGTGATTTATGTAAAGACTTTTTAATTTTTTAAGATTGTCGAAAAACAACTTTTTAATAATATTCATATAACTCTATTATAACTTTACTTATTTAATTTTACTACTACTCCTATTTAAAATAAGTAAAAAATGTCACGTCCAAATAATGAATCTTACAGCTCGTTTTGTTTTTACACATATTTGCAAGAACATGTCAAAGATCAAAAACCCTCTGAGGTTACTGAAAATTTCATCGATAAAAACAATTACATTTATAGACCTCAAAACAATGAAGGCTTTATTTATGAAATAATCTCTGGCGCTGTAAAATTAGGAAGTTATTCTGAACAGGGAGATAATTTTGCCTACGACATTTTACAGAAAGGTGATTTTTTTGGGAATTTGAGATATCTAAACGGTCAATTTTATGAATTTTCAAAAACGTTAATAGACACTAAGATAAGAATTTACGAGATCTCTTTTTTCAAAAAAACGGTGATTCACAATCCTTATTTATCAGATTGGTTTATATCCTATCTGGTAAAGCGTTGGTGTATTTCTGAAAAAAAATTAGGAAACATTACGGGCAACCCTATAGAAGGAAGAATAACGTTTTTAATGAAACTATTTGACGTTCCAGTGAAAGATGCAAACGGTCATGAATACATACTTTTTGACCTTTTAACTCAAAAAGATTTGGGTGACCTTTCTGGGGTCACCCGTCAAACCATTTCAAACATATTGAAGAAAAAATCAGTTTGTACCTTTTAAAATTCCCGAGAATAGAATTCCATTTTCTGCCTTAAAATTTAAATCTAACAATTCACTTATGAGCGGAGCTATATCTTCCAGTCCCATTTTAGGCACTTCTTTACCAGAAGATATTCCAGCACCCCAAGCAATAAATCCAGCTTCTATTTGCTGAAAGTCTGGGAAGTACCCATGAGTGCCGCCGCTTTTAGGGTTTAAAACTGCACCTTTAAAAGAGGGAGACATCGCTAATCCAGCTATAGGAGCCAGTGCTAAAACTGCATTAGGGTCGGCGCCTATGGCAGCTAGTTCTGGTCTTTCTACGATTCGAAACAATTTGCTATAGGACTGAGGCAGCAAATCGAGTTTTTGTCTCACTTTATTTATTGTTGCTGTATCATTTTTAGACTTTAGCATTAAAAAGGCAGATGCACCAGAGGTATGAAATTTTGCTTTCCAAGTCGAAGCGTTTTCCTGCTCTTGCAGTAAGCCTTCTTCTTTTAGCCATATATTAGGACTTATAGCGGAGTGGATATCAACAAAACCATGATCTCCTGTAATTATAAAAGTGGTTTCATCACTTATACCAGCACGTTCTGCCGCTTCTATAATTTTACCAATAGCGCGGTCTATCGCTGCAATTGCCGTGTAGACTTTTTTTCCATTTCTACCTTGTTCGTGCTGAAAATGGTCTGTTGCTATTAAATGAATGGTCATTAAATTGGGTTTATACTTTTCAAGCAAATAAGCACCCATTTCACCAGTGCGATCCTCGCGATTAAGATAGTCACCATTAAAAGTAGTTTCATTCATTTTTCCTAAAACAGCACCTTCCATTTCTTTTAATAGACCTTTAGGGGTTTCATTATCTTCCATCGGTTTGATCCTGCCGTAACTACTATCTAAAGTCCAGACCTCAGGAATATTGTAATCTATAGGCGCACCTACAGAAACAGGCCATAGTAAACTAGCACTTGTTTTACCAGATTTACGAACGGCGTCCCAAAGTGTTTCAGTTTGAATCAAACTACTTTCCCAGTACCACCGTCCAGTTTGACCTTCTGGCTCAAAGGGTCTATTATAATATATACCATGCGTTACAGGGTATGCACCTGTTATGATTGTGGTATGTGATGGGTAGGTTACAGAAGGAAATACACTTCGAACTCCTAGAGCGCGTGTACCCTCCTTTGCCATAGTTTGGAGATTTGGTGCAGGCCACTTCTCTTCTAAATAAAAATCAGGTCGAAAGCCATCGATCGAAATTAAAACGACGTGATTAGATAGCGACTTGTCTTGTGCATTAGCGGTAAAAGCAAATTGCACAGTCATAAATAGTATTAGAATTATATATCTCATTTTGAAAAAGGTCATTTAGTAAATTAAGTTTTTTGATAACATAAGAAGTTTGCAATAGCTCAAGTTTCTTAAGAACTAGCTATCTGTACAAATACTTAGTTAAAAGTATATCTCGCTCCTATTTGTAATCGCCATGGGGTCCCGTTGATCGGTTCAACCGCTACACCTGTGTTGACATTATATTGGTAGCTATTAGTTGCTTGATCAAAACCGGTGGTATTGATTAAATTCGTTGATCTATTAAAATCGTTATTTCGCCCCCACTCTTTGTCTAATAAATTCATAAAATTGAAAACATCAGCAGACAATTCCAGGGCATGTTTCGTATTTGGAATTTTAAAGGTTTTTAGCAGTCTTAAATCAACGATTGCTCTAAATGGGTTTTTCCCGCCATTACGCTCTGCAAAAGACCCAAAGCTATCTCTTAAATATTCTTTGAACCCCTCTGGTGTTTCTGGGTTATCTAAAATCTCGTTATACCCATCGATAATGTTTTGCGGAGTGCTAGGGTTGTTGGGATCAAAAACATACGCTATTTCATTTCTCAAGTTAAAGTCGCCGTTAAGACTTCTATTGCTTCCTGCTTGGAATGAATATCGTGAACCTCCATCCCCAATAATTGTGGCACCTAAAGTGAATCCTCTCCAAGTGGGTGATGCTCCATTTACAACGAGCTTTGTGTCAAAATGGTTGTCAGAAAACCCATAATTTAGGTCTCTAGGGTCTCCAGATACTGGAAGGAAAGTAGAGGTATTTGCCACACAGCAATTGTAAGAAGAGTTATCTTTTGAGCGGTTTAATGTAAAACTTGCATTTACATATCCATCTTTACCAATTCTAGCAGATCCTTCTAACACTAAAGCCAGATTATCTAAGACCCCGTCAGAAGTAAGCACTAACGTTCTACCTACTTGATCGGATAGTCTAGAATTGATCCAGTCTGCTCTTCCATTGCTAGGAATAGTGTTAGCTGGTACAAAAACTTCTCTTCCTTCTAAGGGAGTCGTGAAAAATGGCTCTGCTACTAAGTTGGCTTCTTGATAGACATAATTATTAATAGTGTGACTAAAAATTGCGTTCAGACCTAGACTGTAACGCTGTCCAAAAAAATGGGTGTAATTGATATTTGCTTTATATATCGTAGGGACTTCAAAATCAGGGCTTACAGTATTTATGGTAGAAAACGGAGTTACCCCTGCTTGTACACCAGGTGATGTACTTGGGTCGTTTCTGTAGGAAGGAAAGTCAGGTACTGGCACATTGGTACCTGTAATATCAATAGCACCCAATAAAGTACCGCTATTTTGAATATTATTTACCTGCGCATAATAGTGAGGTTGTGCGCTAAACACACCACCGCCGATTTTGAAAATATCTTTATTTTCACCTTTTATATTCCATGTCAACTGAAGCCTTGGTTGAATATTATCAAAATCTTCTGGTTTTTGATCGGTACGTATTCCTAATTCATCAAATACTAAAGGGTTAAACTCTGCGCCGTCTAGAAAAGCAGTAGCATCATAACGTACTCCAGCACTGAAGTTTAGATTTGGGTTGATATCAAACTCCACTTGTCCAAAAAGGGATAAATCTAAAACAGTTTGCTTTACTAATGAGGAGCCTTGTAAAGGAACTTCACGGGCATATCGCGATGCATTCAAATTTTCAAAATCATCTAAAGAATCAAAGAAAAAACGACCGTTTTGTTCGTTAGATAATTGTGTTTCTAGATAGGTAATCAGGTTGTCCGTACCAAACGTAAAATTATATTTTCCTGCGCTAACGTATGTGGTGTTTGCAAATTGAAATTGCTTTTCTAGGTTTGTTTCAGGGGTAAAACGCTGCCCTCCTAATTGTACACTTAAGTTTCTGTTATTTCCATTGGGTAAAACTGATTCTACCTGTACAATGGCTCTGGGTATATTTTGTGAAGGTAGTTGTGAACTTGGTCCATAAATACGTTCTGCACGTTGGTATTGAACTTTAAATTCATTGGTAATATTAGGCGTAAACACAGAACGTAGAGATAGAAAAGTACTGTTTTCTGAAGAATTGAAATTGGAAAACGACTCAGCAACTTCAATGTTTGAGTTATCACTAACACTAAAAGGATTGTCCCATTTATTATATAGATTCCTAAAGGTTAATCGATGTTTATCATTAATCTGCCAATCTAATCTTATAAAAAGATTATTAGCTTCGGTAACTCTATCAAACTGACCTATTTGTTGAGAATCGCCTAGGCCATAAGAGTCTCTACCTATTTGTAAAAAACGGTCAAGATTCGCTTGTGTAATTCCTAAACGATTAGCATCATCATCATTCTCTATGTTTGCTATAAACTGCGGATCACCAGCATCTTGTTGTTCATATACCATGAAAAAATGTAATTTATCTTTTACAATAGGTCCTCCAAGGCTTACTCCATACTGAGAATTGTAAAAGTCTGCTTCCCTATCTTGTCCTTGAATAGTTAAGTTACTTTGGAGGGCATCTGCTCTATGATAGAAAAAAGCGCTACCACTTAATTCATTGGTTCCAGATTTAGTTACTGAAGTAATAGAACCACCTCCTTGACGCCCTTGTGCAACATCATAATCATTTGTAGAGACTTCAAATTCTCTGATAGCTTCTTGTGAGATGGTATAAGGTCCGCGTCCTATCTCTCCTGCGGTTAGGGTGTTTCTGAAATTTACTCCATCGATAGTTACGTTTGTAGAAGTTCGTCTTTGTCCTCCTAAATTTATAGACCCGCCTCCTTGTAGTGGTGATAGACTGGTTAATCGTGTAAAGTTTCTTCCCTCGGTGGGCAAATTTTTAATCTGTCCCGCACCTATTTTTGTAGAAGCTCCTAGTTGTTGTATCCTTTTGGATAGATTATTTGATGATATCACCACCTCGTCCAGAGCAGTAGTAGTTTCTTGTAGAATAAAGTCAACATCCAAAACATCACTTAAGTTTAAAGTAAAACCTTCTTGGAGACGTTCTTGGTAGCCTAGATATTGAGCTATTACGGTATAGGGCCCACCCAGTGGTAGCTGCAATATTTTATAACCACCATTATTATTACTAATAGATCCAGAAGTAAATCCGGTGGCATTATTCCTAACGATTATGGTAGCACCCATTAACGGCTCTCCACTTAAATCTTTCACAGTCCCTTTCACAGTTGCATTTGTAGCTTGACCATAAGAGGATAGCATGCCACAGCAAATGAAGATCATCACAATAAAAAATTTGATTTTTTGGCGTTGTTTTTTGTTGATTAAATAGCTTTTCATCTTCATGTTTTTAGTTTGAGTGACAAAACTATTTTAGTATCAAGTAGAAGGCATGTTAGGTTTTAACATGAACCGACACCTTAACCTTAACTTTAAAATTTTTTAATATTGACATTGGCAATCTGAAAACATGGTTAATCAAGATATTGAACTGGCATTGATGAGTTGAATAAATAAATTTTAAGGTTTTTTTAATACCTTAAAATTTATTTATTATGGACTATTTACTTCATGATTAAGCTTTACTTCATTTACATCTATTCTTATTTTACTGAAATTTAAAAGATGAGAAACCAACCCCATATAACCTTTATCCATAAGTTGAATTAAAGGGGTGTCCGTATCCAGAAATTGATTAATATCAAAAAGGGAATTTAGGTAGGCTTGTTCTTGTTCGTTAAAATTGAAGTTTTTTACAAATCCATGATCATAGGGTTTGTCTTCTAATTTTAGTTTTAAATTATGGACATAACTCTCCACTATATATTTTCTCCATTTTATCAAAATCCGAACATGGGCTTTTTTATTATTTAATACTCAATTTGACAAGCGTAAACTAAATAAGAGGTTGTTTCTTATCAAAGCTTCTAATTCGTTTATACCTTATTTTAAATTATTTCAGTTGACTTATATAAGGCTTAAAAGTTTTTTCAAACTTAGGTAGATTCTCAATAAAAAATCTATCCATTTCATCCCATGTATCTTCATGAAAAACATTGACTTGATCAATTCCAATTTTGATTCTGCTCATTTTTTTATCGGGTAATTCTTCCCATTCTAATTCTTTACCAAACTCACCTTCAATTTCTGTTTTATGACTCAGTAGTTTTTTGAAATATCGTTTGTTTTGCTCTTTACTGTATGAGCTAATCGCAAGCTCAATTCTTGCATAGTTTTTAGAAATAAGCATAGTAAATAAAACACCAGCAGTTCCAGCTCCAGTACTTAACCAATGGTCTTTAGATGGATTTACGTTCTCGAAAAGATGAGTGTTTTCTAATTTACCTAAAATCCCTTTCCAAAATTTTTGTCGAACAACATGCCTATTGGCCTTAAAAGACGTAACATTATTATCGTCATATTTTATTACAAGTTCATCCTCCAAGTCATAAAGGCTAAGTAACTTCTTTAGGTAATTGAATTTTGATTTACTGTCAATATTAAACTCTATAAAATAACCGTTTGCAATTTCGTTAGGAGACCTAAAATTCTCCTCATTCTTAGTTATTTTAAGAATGCCTTGGTTCTCAATTAGCAACTTTGGATTTTTTTGAAATAAAGCTTTCACTACATAAAAATACATCATTGCAACAGCTGTTTCTTCGTATTTGGTGTCTTCAAAAATAAAATATTCTAATTTTTTATTAGTTGGACTCTCTCTGCTTCAAATATATTTATCTCTGATGCTGTTTCGTCTTCTTGAATCTCTATATCTGGATATTCCCAAATTTTTAAAAAACGGTTATAGATAAGCTCAAATCGTTTTTCATAATTTTCGATGGTCCACTCATCTATTGAATTTAAAAATGAGTTTAACCACAGCCGACTAAATTGATAACCCTGTTCGCCTTCATTCTTATTCATACTCTTTTTAGCACTAAAAATCCTATTGCTTAAGGCGGTATTATTACCAGACAAAGTCAAGTTTGTAATAGTGTTTAAATACCTTTCTTTAAATATGAAAAAGTCTTCATTGTTTAATTGTTCCGACCATTCTGGATTAGGGTTTTGAGGGAATATATGTTCAATAGAAATATTTGAGTTTCCTGTTTCTACATATTCTTTATTGTTGAAGTTTTCAAGCAATTCAAAAAAATAGTTTTTATTCTTTGTCTGGATATTATATAAATCTTTATCCTTCAGTGCTGTCTTTACACCTTGATTATTTGGGAATTTACCACTTCCACGTTTTTTATAAAGTGCAAGGACTAATGACTCATAATAATCTTCGGTATCAATCTCTGCATATAAAGTCATAAAGACTTTATTAAGCGCATTTGTGGGTAAGCCAACAATAAATCTACGCCAGGTATAAGATTGAATAAGTTTAAGTATTTTTATAAGAATTTCGTCTGTTATAATTCCATTATCTGCATCTTCAAAAACTTGCAATAGGAAAGGAAAAGCAACATTTATTTCTAATCTAGAAATGTAGTTTAACTCTTTTCTTATAGTATCAGTCTTAACTGTGTGAGGGTTTGCCAACATTTTATAATGCACCGAAAAGGATTTGATATTTTCTCGCTCTTGGTGATAATCATCGTCTTTTTCTTGGTACATTTTTTTAAACTCCTCGTAGACTAAACTCTTTTTAGGAATTTTCTTCTTTTTTAAAGTCAAGTAATCTCGTATATATTCAGATACTAAGGATTTTTGCTTTTTTAAATCTTTTGCGTTTTCTTCTATAGGATTCCAAATTTGATCATAAACCTTGTTTTGTTGCTTTGGAGGCAAATCCATTAAAATATAGTTTCTTATTAAATCTGATTGAGATAAATCTAGGCCAGTAGAGTTTAAACTTTCAAAAATTCGTTGAGGATCATCTTTATCTCGTTCTAGAGAAATTTCAACAAAGATTAATCTATTTAAACCATCTAATATTTTCTGGAAATTAGTCTCGGTTATTTCAGATTTAAAGTAATTGAAATTTTCAACCACATTGGAATAAGCATCAAACTCACTTTCTGTAGCGTTCATTATAGCCTTAAAAGCTAAAGAGTTGGTGTCGGTTTGCTTGAGTTTTAATTTACTAGATTCATTTTTTACATATTGGTTGGTCAAAAACATATTGTAAAGGCGCTCAGCTTCATGTTCTTGTTTTGTTTCTTTAGCAAAACGGAATAAGGCAACGTATAATATGTTGATGGTCGTTAGCCTTTGTTAGCCATCTATAATGACCAATTCTTTTACTTCTCTTGTACTATATGCACCCTCATGTATAAATACTATACTCCCAATAAAATGTGACCCTGTTTGTTCTCTACTTACAGCAATAGTGTCTTGTAAAAGCTTTTGACACTCATTAGTCGACCAGTCGTAATTACGCTGATAGACGGGAATAACAAATTGAACATTTGGGGCTTGTAAAAAATTGATGATTGGAAGTTGGGTTGCTATCATTGAAGTTCTGTTTGACTATTTTTTTGTGGTATTTCGTTTTCAGGATTAAACTCTACTATTTTCTGTCGCATTAATTTATTAGAATTAAAATGTCTCGAAATATTCATTGTCTTTGAAGTAAAATCGTCATTTCCACTTTTATCTTTATAAAAATATACTTTTACAGAAACACAGTTTTTATGTTCGAATATTTCATTGAGCATCACTCTATCTGAAATTTCACAGGAATGGCCATAAATGCAAACTTGAAAATAATTATTATTTAAGAACCTCAGTAAATCTCTATATCTATTATTTTGGAAGTATCTAAATGATTTAATGTGTTTGAAAAATTCATTTTCACGTAAATCTTCAATTTTTTTGTAAAATTCATGTATTTCATCTCCATAACCGAACACTAAAGGGGAGTCGTCTTTTATGGAGCCATGAATATGGTTGATAGAGCTTTTATCTTTTAATTCTATATTATGGTCAATAACTTTAGATAAAGAATCTGTATAATTAAAATTAAGAAAATAATATTGTCCTAATTCAATATCTTTACTCTTTAAGTCTTCATTAATAAAGTCAGTGCTTTTTAATTTTTGTTGAATTTGATTATTATATTTTTCAGCTTCTGATATGTCTAAATTTACATCAAAAGTCTTCAAATATTTTTTTAGCTCGTTAGATATGAATTGTAATTCATTATTTAAGTCCTTAACTATTTCTAATGAATCAATTTTATTATTATTAATGATTAATTGAATAAGATTAAAATAAGTCTCTTCAATATCAACCCACCCAAGCTCACATTGAGTATATATGCCTTTAAATAGTAAATATTCTGATTTTGGTTTTATTTCAATATCATAAATTTTAACAAACTTTATCAAGTCTTCTAAATTTTTAAGTTCCGTAATTTTTTTAGGAATTTCATCATATGCTTTTTTAAACAAAACAGCAAATAATTCGCAAGAGGAAAAACCATAAATAATTAATTGTTCATAACTTTGAAGAAAATTATTATAACGCTCTCTGTAATTTATAGGTGCTGCTTGGCGTCCAAAATTTTTAACAGCATTTATCAAATGAGTTTTTAGTAACCAAAACATAAAATCAGCGTAGCTAGTTTTTAAGCCAAGTGCTAAATCAAAACCATTACCTACTAAAAATAATTTATTAACTTTTATTTTTTCTTCCATACCTAACTATTTTCCACTATCTCAATTTCGTCCTCAGTCAATCCGTACAACTCATAAACCATTTGATCTATCTCTATATCTGTAGTGTCGATTTGTGTTTTAAGCAGTACTGCTTTTTCTTGTTCTTCAAGGAAGTAGTCTTCCCACTCGGCTTCTTGAGATAGGCTGAGTTTTATCTTTTTCTTTTTAAGTTCTTTTATAAAATCTGCGTAACTTAATTCATGCCAATCTTGTAGCTTTCTAGGTAGTTTTTCTAATTCTTTCAAGAATTGGCGTTGTAATGAGCGTTGAAATTTGTTTGATACCTCCTGTAGGTTCTTATTTAATAATAGCATTTGGTTAGCTCTTTCTATAAATGGTTGCTGTAATTTTAAATTATTAAGTTTAGGTATCAAGAAATTTTCAATCTGAGAACCTTTTAAGTCAATGTAACCACCACCAATTTTAGTGCTCCCATAAATGTAATTATAAATGAAAGTTGTCATTCTTGAGTTTAAAATTGATAATAAATAAAGATTATTATAATTTACATTATCTGAATTAAAATAATAAATTCTATCTAAAACATGATATTTTTTTGTTTTCAAAATGGCCCTTATTTTCAATGTTGTTCTTGGTAATAAAATTAAATCAGAACTAAATTCGATGCTTTTACTTTTATATTCATCATCGCTTTTATAATCTATGAAAATATCTGTGTTGGCCAAATAATAAGGGTAGTCCAAAAGAGTTGATTTTATAGCGGGTATTTTACCGTTTTCAGTTAAACTTAATTTTGAATTTGGCACGCCTCTCCTAATTGACTTGGTAATTTGACCTATTTTAATGGATTTTAATTCAGCTTTTTTAATTATGTTTTTTGATTTAAGCATATTATCAAATCCATCTAAATTGACTGGTTTGCAGTAATCAAAAATATTTATCGTGCTTTCATCAAAATCAAAGTTGAAATATTTCCTTTTAAAAATGAAGATATAAGGATAAACGGATGCATCAGTAAAAACTTTATCTAATGAAACATCAAAAATTTTATAAATTTCAGTGTTATTAACTAGCAAATTAAGGACATTATATCCATAATCAGATGACAAAAATTTATTAGGCTGTATAAAGCCTAGATACCCATTATGTTTTAAAATCTTTAATGCGTGTTCATTGAATAAAATATATAGATCATATTGTTTATAAGCCGAATAATATACCTTCTCTAGTTCGCTTTTTATATTCTCATCTAATTGTGTTCTTCTCACATAAGGAGGATTGCCAATCACCACATCAAAGCCGCCTTTAGCAAACACTTGTGGAAATTCCTTTTCCCAATTAAAAGCCCTATCGCCAGCCACTTCGGGATCGTCTATTAAGGAATTACCACATTTAATGTTATTGCTTAAATCGTTGAGTTTACGGTTGGGTTGTGCTGTACGTAACCACAATGAAAGCTTGGCAATTTCAACCGATTCATTATTAATGTCTACCCCAAACAAGTTGTTTTCTAAAATGCTGTTCTCCACATTAGGAAATACAAAACCACCGCCCATCAGTTTAGTTTCCAATTCATCTAGGTACTGGTGTTCTGCAATTAAATAGTTTAATGATTCATTTAGAAACGCCCCAGAGCCACAAGCTGGGTCTACAACGGTAAGTTGCAACAACCACTCTCGGTAAGTGTTTAGCTTTTTTAATAAGTCTTTTTTAGTTTTAACCTGCCTCTTTATATCATAATCTTCTTCTAGAAGATTGGCCTCAATTTTCTTTTCTTCACAAAGCTTTCCTATGGTGTTTTGAACAATATATTTCGTGATGTATTTGGGAGTGTAAAACACACCATCTTTTTTCCGTTTAGATAATTTTACTTCAGTTGGATTTTCTTCCAGTTGAGTTTGAACTTCTTCAATCTCATTCAGGGAGTTTTCAAAAATATGACCTAGAATATTCACGTCAACTTCGCTAGCAAAATCATATTCAGAAAGTTTAAGCGTGTACTTGTATAAAAGTTCATCATCAATCTTTACATGATCTAGAACTTCATCTGGTTTAAATAATCCCCCATTGTAAGGATAAACATCATATTTCTTGCCTTTGTGTCCTGTATTAAGATACCCGAAGTATTTCTTGAATCTTTTATAAAGTGGTGTGTAAACGTCCATTTCCTGAAGCTGTTTCCATTGCTTTAATATCATTCTCACCGAATTGGGTGGTAGTAAGTGCCTGTCTTCAGCAAAGAATAAAAACAAGAATCGATCAAGTAGCTTTTGAGATTTTTTGAATAAAAGTAAAGGTTCAAATTTTGGATTAAACTCTACTAAATTATTAAATAGCTCTCTCTTGAAGAGGCTATAGTCTTTATAAAGCTGTTTAGTGGTAATTTCCTCTTGGTTATGAGAGTCATTCTTAATCTTTTTAGGAAGGTCACGGCTTATATTGTCATAAGCCAAACACAGATAAAGCAAGCTAAATTCAGTTTCACTAAGCTCGAACAAATTAAAGGCTTGGTGCTCTATAGCATTGTCTATATAAAATCTAAGCTTTTCAAAATTGGAGGTAATAACATACGTACACCCTGATTGATTGTTTTTATAACCAAAAGCTTGCGTTTCAACTTTACTTAGATCGGTGGTATTTGTGCCCTTAAGCTCAATGACACCCACTACTTTGTCCTTTACAACAATTCCGCCGTCTGCCTTTTTGCTGTCTTTAACGTTTTTAAGCTCTGTAGTTAAGTTATACTCGTTGGCAGGGTTAAGTGTATAACCCAGAATTTTGACGAACAAATCCCTTAGGAAACCCTCTTGATATTGCTCCTCTTTAGCATTTCTTATATTCTCTTGAATGTTGGGATCATGGAAGTGTACTTTATATGCTTCCCACTTCTCTTTAAGAAGCTTTTGATCTTGAGCATTAATATATTTTTCAATAACAGTGCTTTGAAATAACGCCATTGGATATTAAGTATTTTCAGTATAGATTGAACCTCTAAATTACTAAACTTATTGAGGAGTGGAGTGAAAATTATAAACACAGTTCATTGTAATACATCAAAATAAAACTATCATGTAATTTATACAGTATGTTACAAGGGTTTTAAGTTCAAATACTCATGTATTCTAGTATCTGTATTACATTTCAACGGTGATTACACTACGTAATACGGCATTTGTAATACATTTTGGAGTGTTTTAATTATCATGTATTACAATTATTTAGAAGTTGTATTACATTTTAGAGTGTTTTAATCATCTTGTATTACAACTATTTAGAGGCTGTATTACATATTGGAGTGTTTTAATCATCCTGTATTACAATTATTTAAGCTGTAATACATTATACAATCAATTGTATTATAAAAGTGAAGCCTGTCTTTGTTGGATACCGTTTAAAAAATCTCTTTGCAACTAAATGAAACAGGAAACTTGAAACTAAGTGTTTTTAAGATATATATTGCTGACATACAGTATATTATATCCTATTTACAAATAGTTTCAAGTTTCCAGTTTCTTATGCTTTGTTCCAAAGTTTAGAAACTTGCCCTTTTGAAAGGCCAAGAACCTCCCCAGCAGACTTTTGAGAAGCTTTATTCCTCTTTGCAAGATTTATAATATCACTTTTATCAACTTCAGTCGTGCCATGATTTGAAATTAGAATCTTAAAATTAAGAAGATAAAATTCAACTAGGTCTACCGCTAATAGAACTGTTTCCTTATCTATATAAGATTTGAACGTTCTGTCTTCAGAGTGTTTCATTAAAAAACAAATTATAATAAGTTTGTGTAGGTAGATTATCAGTTTAGAATAGTACTCTTTTAAAGGTGATTTTGCATTCATCTTTTCATATTCAAATTTTTGAGTATAATCAAATAATAAGTCTTTAGCCTCCTGAGTATAGTGGATTCTATGCTCCCTCACCTTTTCATCAGGATCTTCACTTTGCTTTTTATATTCAAGTAAGTTTTGGATTGTATCACCATAACGCCCTAAAATATGATCATCGATCTTCTTTCTAGAAACAATGGAATTTCTTGTTATATTATTTGTGAATAGTAATCGGTCAATTAATCCAGAACCAACTAATCCCTTACTAAAAAGATCTGGAATGAACTGATGTTGAATACCCCCAAGCATAGTTAAATAGACATCCAAAATCTGCTATCGCCTCTTTATGTTTTTATTTGTTTCAGTTAATTCTTAAATAAGTTTAGGATGGATTAACTAGCGTTGATTTAGAATTGAAGCCCAATTCTGCAAATAGACATCCAAAAACTGCTATTGCATCTTTCTGTCTTTTTTAATTTCAGTTAATTCTTAAATAAGTTTAAAACGGATTAATGCCAAATTATATTTATAATACCGTATAAATAAATTGAATTATTTTTTGATTGATTGAAATCAAAAATAATTAGCATAGCCTTAGCTACGGTAATTATTTTTGATGAGAAGCAAGCGAAAAAAGCCTGTGCCGAATTCATATCGGTAAAGCGACTTATTGCGATATTATAGGTCTAATTTGGTATAACCAGCGTTGATCTAGAGTTGAAGCCCGCTCCTGCAAATAGACATCCAAAAAATGCTATCGCATTTTTCTGTCTTTATTTGTTTCAGTTAATTCTTAAATAAGTTAAAAACGGATTAACTAACGTTGATCCAGAATAGAAGCCCGCTCCTGCAAATAGACATTCAAAATCTGCTATCGCATCTTTCTGTCTTTTTTATTTGGCATAACCTCAAGCAAGCTTGAGGTTATGCCAAATAAAAAATCCAATGCTTTCACATTGGATTTCTGCTTGATGTAGGTCATACTGGATTCGAACCAGTGACTTTTACCCTGTCAAGGATGGTTTTAGGATATTTAAACACTGTATATCAATTAGTTATAATATAGTAATAACAAATGAGTGACAAAAATTTAGCAACTATTT
>Ga0307978_1001432_pt1 | contig 17902 bp, 14 predicted proteins | sample OrgLakmetage1056_FD_203151 | JGI IMG/M metagenome (GOLD analysis project Ga0307978, IMG submission 203151) | Saline water microbial communities from Organic Lake, Antarctica - #1056 | ecosystem: Environmental > Aquatic > Non-marine Saline and Alkaline > Saline | place: Antarctica: Organic Lake...
CGAACTTGAAAGTATAATCTTTGCCGTCGCTAACTCAATGCTCTCAGAAGGGCATGACTGCTGCGAACTAGACGAGGTACTCTTTGCCCTCTTATACTCATTGCTCTCAGAAGAAAATTTCTGATGTGAACTTGGCAAGACGATTTTTTTCTTCACTGAATCAATACCACCGACAGATGATAACTTTTGTGATCGCGATGAGACACTATTTGCCTTCGCTGATCCAATACCACCAGAAGAGGATGGCTCTTGTGATCGTGAAGAGACACTACTTCCCCTCGCCGACTCAGAGGGTGACTGATGCGAAGTCACCGAGACACTATTTTCCCTCGCAGACTCCATACTCTCAGCAGATGACGACTTTTGTGAAGTTGGCGAGGAGACTTTTGTCCCCCTCACAGATTCAATACTCTCATCAGACGACAATTTTTGTGTTCTTGACGAGTCGCTCTTTGCTCTCGTTGGCTTAATATAATCAGCAGAAATAACACTATCAGCCGAAGATGGCTGATTCAATGGCGACGAGACACTATTAGCCCTCGCTGACTCGATCCTATCAATAGAGGATGACTTCTGTGATCCTGATGAGACGCTCTTCACTTTCGTAGATTCAATATTCTTAGAAGAGGATGACTTTTGTGATCTTGATCTGTCGCTATAAGCCTCGGTTTTCTCCGCGTTCACATCAATGTCAGAACATAATGACTTCTGAGAGCTTGATGAGAAGCCATCTGCCTTGGCAACTTCAGCACTTACAGCAGAGGATGACTGACGTGACCTCGACAAGGCACTATCTGTCTCAATATCCTCTACATTATCCTCAGTGAACTCCATTTTCGAAGTTGACGTGGTATTGCTTGCTTTAGAAGGCTCAAAACAAACTTTGTCAGCATTCTCAATATTATCATCACAAAGGCGGACTGTTGACTTCGACTTTTGAGAGCTCGTCAGGGAGCTACTCGCATCAGCAGACTCGAAACTCTCACTGCTAATAGCCACTTTGCTACTTTTAACTTCACTAACACTGAATTCCATGCTCTCACCAACTTCTGTTTGTGAGGGCTTCATAGAAACATCCGAAGAAACACTAATGGTTTCTACACTTTTGCCATTGAGCAAGCTGTCAATATGCTTGATGTCAGCTGCATTCTGATCGCTCTGTAATATCCAAGTGTCTTCAGTTTTCAACGTGGTTTCACTAGCACACATATTGCCAAGGGCAACAATATTTTGTTCTTTCGGGATTTCCTCTTCGTTCTGCTCACTTTTATTTGAAGTCGAACTACGAGAATCAGCACTTCTACTTTCGCTGCTTTTCAAACTCCTATACGAGGCAATTAGACTTCGCGCTGATGATAACATGTTTTTTTCCTGGAGACTCTTCAACCTGTCTATACTCGTAGTAGGAGACCTATCATTTCCCTCGAAATCATCGCTTCCACCACTAAAGACACTGTTGACTTTGTCTGAACTGCAACTGCCCATTTGGGAACTTTCATGCCTCAGTGACTCAAGACGTGGCATAGATCTGTTACCATCCTTCTCTTCTGTTCTATTTTCATAGCTATCATCGAAATCATCAGTAGAAATAGCACTGCAAATGCTGGGATCATCTGTATTCTCTAATCTATGATCCACAAGCTCACGAATTTCTTTACTAGAGTCACCCTCGCTCTCGGCCTTGTTCTCACTAGTTCCACTTCCACTTCCACCTGCTTTGGTATTTGATTTCTTCCCCACATCACTTCCAAAAGACGCTGAAATCAATTGAGGCATTGGAGAACTCGACGTCTTCATCAATATCTGATGATCAGTGTGAGTGACGCGATAGGGAGAATTCACTACCAATGCACTCATATCAAGTTCTGAACAGAATTCATCATCCCTCTCAGAACGGCTATAGGATAAGTTCCCAACACTCATAGATGCATCATCCAACTCTTCCTGTTCTGATTGTGATTTTTGAACAAAGAAGATCTCATTGAATTTAGATGGAGATGGCGGTTCCTGCTTTTGGACCAAGGGGTCAGAGTGGAAGGAGGAGAAGGAGGAATCAAAAGATTTATTAACGTCTTGAGATTGGACTTGTTCCAACAGTTTCCTCGCATCATCGATGAGTTTGACTTGGAGGTTACTCCTCGCTGACTGGCTGAGCATCGCTTAAGCTTGCTTTATGTTCTCTTTGCTCTTTACCGTTTTAGAATATGAATCGTGCTGTTACTCTGTGGCTCTCTGCTGTTGCACCCAGTTGCAGATTGAATGAGGATGTCCTTGTTGGCAGTTGGTTGGCGATTTTCTTATCTCAAAAAAATGGCGGTTTGTTTTCCAGGGGTGATTTTCAAGTTATTTTGGCACTTGGCACTTGAACTTGGCACATAGACGCCCTCTAACAAGGCTTTAAAAAAATCATCCTAAAAAAGATGAGGCTGTTTCCACAACAATTTCAATTATCAAATAATAATTTTATCTTATATCACAACGGCGGCAGACTAAGGCGACGACAAGTTAATCTTAATTAACCTATGAGAGCGCCCCCCCCAATCTGCCCGATTTGGAGGGTTTCGATGCCCAGTGCATATTTATGCCCAGCACGTTAAAACGCCTAGTTGTTTTTACCTCAAGAAGGTTGAGGTATGGTAGAAGTATGATAGCAAAGCAAGAACTACAGCAACTTCTTGTCAGCGCCAGAGAAATTCTGACAGGTCTGTATTGCATGCATATGAAGTATTTATGTAAACTCTGCACGATGAACAAACCGTTTGCTATCATAAAATAACAATTCACCAAGATGGATGATGACGAATGCCTTCTCATCGATGTCAAAGTGACCGTGGGTAATTGTGACGCCTACGCAACCAAGCACTTCCGAACGGCAGGGTTAGGCAAGATGTGCTATCCTATTTGTAAACCATGTCTTGATAAAGAAAAGACAATAATTACATACCCTGCTGAAACACTGTCTGACGTCTAGGCCATTCTCTGAGTGTCTGATGACGTCATGCAAAACTAACCAATCTAAGAAGAGGAAGGAGGGAAATGCGAACAAAGCTACTGCCGCTGCTGCCGCTGCTGCCAAGAAGGCAAAGAAGAGGAAGACGAAGTGAGCTTAATTTTTAATTTGCTTATTGATATTGAAGGTCATTGCCACTCTCAATAGCAGCAAATAGTACCTGTCTAGCTAGTTGATGTAGAAAGTATAATAGAAGAAACTAGTGAGTAGTAGTACCACGCCTTGTATCATCAATATCTAAAGCTAGTAGTTTTGTATGACTGGGCTGAAATACCAGAGGGTTGGCAAAACCCCCCCCCCCCCCAGAAATCCTGAAGTTCTCATAGGTTAATTAAGATTAAGTTGTGCCCGCCTAAGATCTTTGGATGCAATGATAGATAGATGATGACAGTTCTAGAGAGTTGACAGTTGACAGTTTATGTGCTGGTACATGCATTTATCTATCATCTATGCACGAGGAGATTAAACTATAAAGCATCAAGCCTTTACCCCATCTCTTTGTTTTTGCCTCAGTGCACGAGATCTTTTCCTAGAAATACTTCTATCTTGTCGCTTCCGTGAAAGAATAAAGCAGCACAATTAAACACAAAATAAATCTTTGCTTTTTCCACTGTTGTTTCAAGGAAGTATTGCTATGCGTAGAGTGATTCATATTTGATGGGCGTTTTCTATATTATCAATTATATCACAACGGCAGCAGACTAAGATCTTTAGATACGATGAGAGATGATAAAAGTTGACAGTTTATATGTTAATGGGCAAACATTTCAAAAAATTCCCTGCGGCCTTCAAAGCAGTCTTCTCCGCATGACCCTGAATATGAACCTTGGCCTCATCATCCAAGTCTTCAATAAAAATAGCAGGATTACCACCCCTCTTCTGTCCACTTGGAATCTTGGTATAAGGAGGAACCACGGGGCCTGAGTCTCCATCACTGCTCCTTCTCCAATCAGACATTTATCGCCAACTTCGACTGCGGCAGGAGGTCAAAATGGATCCAGCTCCGACGGATATGATGTCCAAAATGGCATGTAGGAGGAAATCCAGATCTTAGTGATTGGATCTTGGGCGACACGGTGGACACTACTGACTACTGATGTATCTTGGATGTTGGAGCCGAATCCTAATACACATTTCTACTTTTGGGATCTTTGACCTCCTACCAAACCACAAGATCATCCGGTGTTTCCCACATGGTCTCTTTGGTAATCACATTATAGAAAAATTGTCTCTGTTTCATATCATGCGAAATTCTCCATTCCACAAATCCTGAAGGCCGATCCCACGAAACTTTCCTGGTACGTGTATGATAGTAATAGACACGATTTGAAGCATCATCATGAACGCATTTCCACCTTCCACACTTAGGCTTCTGCGTCATTGTTTTCGATGGCATGTTAGTAAGCACCATATTTTCAGTGCTGGTACCATCTTTGAGTTCGTTCCTTGTCTTCTTCTGATGAAACTTGGAATGAAACTGTTTGCCAAATTCTGAAGGCCAATCCAAAAAAACTTTCCTGTTAAGCGTATGATAGTAATAGACACGATTTGAAGCATCATCATGAACGCATTTCCACCTTCCACGCTTAGGCTTCTGCGTCATTGTTTTCGATGGCATGGTAGTAAGCACCATATTGTCAGTGCCGGTACCATCTTTGAGTTCGTTCCTTGTCTTCTTCTTATGAAACTTGGAACTAAAAAAGTGTTTGCCAATTTGCATATTTTTGAGTGAGAATTCTTTGCGAACTTTAAATAATATCTTTGTTCTTTTCGTTGCGATGATTTTTGCGTTTGGGCGATGAAATATTTAGCTGATCCTTTCGCTTGCTTTATGTTCTCTTTGATCTTTATCTTTTTAGAATTTAAATCTTGCCGATACTTTGGTTGCACACAGTTGCAGATTGAATGAGGATGTCGTTGTCGTTGTTGGCAGATGGTTGTTGGTTTGCGATGTTCTTCTTTCAAAGAAATGGCAGATGGCGGTTTGTTATGCGACGGCAAGTTGGCCCTTGGCCTCACTTCTACGATTACTTCTTGAGCTCACTATGGTACTCTAAAAATTCATACTAAAAAAGATGAGGATGTGTCCATAACAATATCATTATATCAATTATGTGCCTCACCCATCATACCCCATGCGCCACAACGGCAGACTAAGATCTTTGGATGCAATGACAGATGATGAAAGATGACAGTTCGCAGTTGACAATTTATATGTGCCGCCGGTACATGCATTTTCTATCATCTGTGCACGAGAAGATTAAACTAGAGAGCATCAATCCTTTCCCCCATCTCTCTGTTTCTGCCTCAGTATACGTAATCATCTCATAGAAATACTTCTTCGTCGTCGCTTCCGAAGTAAACAGCACAATCAAATACAACTTAAATCTTCACTTTTTCCACTGTTGATTTGAAAGAAGTATTGCTATGCTTATAAATGATTCACAGTTGACAAGTGTTTTCTATCTAATACCTTTGACGAATTATTATTGATTGTCCGTCCTACGTTCCTAATCCTCCTCCTTTCCAGCTTGCTTCCAGTTCACATCCTCGTATCTCTATGAGCAAGTTGACCATAAATAATCCTAACCCTGAGTAGCCTTAACTCCCTTCTTCTCCAACTCCTCTAGATGAACATATGTGTTCCCAATTGGCAAAAATTCCACAATATGCTCTGCGGCTTTCAGAGCAATCTTCTCCGCATGACCCTGAATATGCGCCTTGGCATCATCATCCAAGTCCTCAATGAACATGGCAGGATTACCACCCCACCTCTGTCCACTTGGAATCTTGGTATAAGGAGGAACCACAGTCCCTGCCTCTAGAATAACCTGAGTCTCCACCACTGCTCCTTCTCCAATCAGACATTTATCGCCAACCTCGACTAAATCTTCGATGCGGCAGGAGGTCAAAATGGATCCAGCTCCGACGGATACATAATGTCCGATATGGCATGTAGGAGGAAATCCAGATTTGAGAGATTGGATCTTGGGCGACACGGTGGATACTACTGATCTATCTTGGATATTGGAGGCGAATCCGATGGTGATGGGATGAGATTCGGCGCGGACGACTGCTCCGTACCATACAGATGATTCGTCCCAGTTTGTTACATTCCCGATGACGGATGCTGATGGTGCAATGAATGTGTCGTTTGTTTGAAATGGCTTTTTGCCCATGAACATCATTGTGGGTCTATGCCTTGTGAAAATCTGTAGGAGTGAGGGCGTTGAGGGTAGACATGTCAGTTAGCGAGTTACAATAGGTAGACAGTTACAAAGTGAGTTAAAAAGAAGCAAGTGGCAATAGGCGCAGAGACAGTGCAGAAAAACCAGTAAAGCTTGAAAATGAATCATATAATCACTGGTAGTGATCGATATCTCGTAGACTAAGTTTTATCTGTTCGTGTGGTTCTCTCGGTGCATGTATGTATTGCATGTCCGTTTTGGATGTTCTTCATTATTGCCGATTGGTTGATTGACTTTTTGTGTTGTCTTGATGATTTCGTCTTACCTCCATTCCTCCGGCCTGCTTGAGAGCAGCACCAGTTTCACGAAGAGCTCTTCCTACAACTGTTTGGACAGTCATTCTTCTATTAATTAGTTTTGAAACGTTGGCTAAGATCAAACAGGTGATAGATCAGGGTGCTAAGTATGGATAATACAACAACTTAGTCCTTGTTTTGCGCCGCTTCTTCTTGCGGTTGTTTTTGGTTGTTTTTTGCTTCTTGCACTGTTTTCTGTCTTGCGTCTTGCGTCTTGCCGCTTCGCTCGCTGCTACTTACGAGGGTATTCGTTTAAATCCCTACAATATACGGATTATTATTTACCTTTCCCATCATCTCAGCATATTCGTTCGTAGGTACCTATGGGATCGATATGAAAAAATAGCGCAGCAGCAGTCAAGAAAAGCATATTGTGCAATTTGAAATTAAATTGAAGGCACCAAGCTCAGATGCAATCATTGGAAGTACTACCACGAACAAATTATGCTACAGTATACTTATCTGAAAAGAACGTGTATCGCAAAACGTTGACTTAAAGCAAAAACGAACTGGCATACTTTGATGCTGCATTATTTCAGCATCGTTCTCCGATGATTCAGATGTTCAGCTAGCAACCGATGCCACCTGTCTCTTTTACATCATGATCAGTTCTTGACTAAGACTCCTTCCATGCATTACTTAGTACTCCTTACACTACTTAGTGCCCCAATACAGTTGAAGTCAAATTCGGATTCATGCTTACATTTCCTTCATTTCCAACGAGTCACATACCCCAGGGTTTTTCTGCTTTCTTTACTGCCTAAAATGTGGTATACTCTAGCATCGGTAGCTGTGTTTTAATTACTGTATTACAAATATTGTATTTGATTTTTGAAACATTGACCCCCTTGGCTAACAGTGATAATTGATAACGTATTCAGAAAGGCCTTTCATAGGCTACAGGCCCTCACATTTTGATACTTTCCACTATCCATCATCCATCCAAGTAAAAGTAGGAAGCGACAAGCTCCAAGCCGCAAGTTCCATCAAATATTCCAACTAAAACCATTAACACATTTGGATACTGGATTTCTCAACTCATTACATTACACAAAAACTGCTGGTAACCATATCATGCTCAAATCCTCACTAACCACAAAATCAATACTCAGAAGAAGCCTCCAAACAATTCCCTTATTTCTTGTCGCTAAATCATCCGCCGCAATGTCCACGACGTCATCCTCTTCCAACAACAACAAAGGAGCACTCATCTTCCTTCACGGTCTAGGCGATACACCCGCTGGATGGTCCTCCCTCTCATCCCAACTACCATCCATCCAGCCATCTCTATCTACCTCTAATATAGAATATGTCTTTCCACCTGCGCCTACTATACCAATTACCATTAATGGAGGTACGACCATGTCGGGCTGGTTCGATATTTTTGATTGGCCAATTGGTGTTGGATGCAAGAACGATGAAGATGGACTGAAGAAGGCCGTGAATGATATCAATGACTGTGTACAGAAATTGGAAGCAAAGGGGATCCAGAAGGATCGCATTGTGATCGGAGGGTTTTCACAAGGTGGCGCTGTAGCTCTGAGAGCAGTCTATCAACAACCGAATGAGAGCAACGAGAATTTTGCAGCCTGTGTGAATTTATCAGGGTGGTTGACATTTGAGGAGTCGAATGGGGTGAACGATAATGTACCATTGCTCTGGGGGCATGGGAGTTTTGATGATAAAGTTTTGTTTGAACAGCAGGCGTATGGTGTGGCCAAACTTGGTGAGATGGGGGTGAAGAGTGTGGAAGATTCGAGCTATCCAGTTGGGCATAGTGCTCATGATGAGGAAATGGTGGCATTTGCCAAGTTCTTGGATAAAACTTTTTTTCCAAAGGATGAGGCTTGTAAGGATTGAATTGAATGATAGAAACTAACTGCACAAGCGATATTTATTGTAATGATATGATTGATGAACCTATTTAATTAACTTTGTGCTGGAGCATAGACAATGTCTGTTCGAAGTACATACTTGACTCCATCCAAAACTGGATCAGCCTCATGCTCCAAACATCGATCTCCATGCAAATGCATCAATATCGCACCTGCTTCCGGTTCAAACGCGATTCCATCACTATTTTCACTCTTGGCCTTTTTGTTCCTACCCTTTTTACTAGACGAAGGAAGATAGAAACGAGTGGCACCTCCTTTGCACGATGTCAAATAGACAAGCACTGTAATCTCTGTATTGCCACCTTTAAATCTTGAAATACGGGCACTCCCATCATAATGCCTCCCAAATGACATGTTTTTTTCATATTTGTACAATCGCAGATTGCCATTGCAGGTAATGGGAGCGTAGGTACGATCAGAACTTGGAATTATAATCTGTTTTGTTATTTCTTTCATCATGGATTGCATCCTTTCATAAAGTCGATCTGCCATGTCCCAATCGGTTTTAGATATTCTACCGCATTCGCGTTGAGCAAATTCGTGTGTTCGGGGGCTACATAAATTTTCAAAGCCAGTTTCTTCCACGTGTTTGATCCAATTGTTGCATTCGGTTTGAGTCAGAAAATTACGGGATACAAATACAGCAGATGGGACGAGAGCTGTGACGGATTGATTATTGGATGGTTTGGAGTTGTGACTTTTGGAGTAGGGTTGGTTTAGTAGGTTGGGAGGGAATTTGCTCTTGGCACTAGTGGTTGTTGCTGTAGAGTCTGTATTGCTTTGGGCTTTATTCTTTTTGACCATATTATATTGCGTCACAGAAGAGCTGAATATGGACGTTGACAGATTTCGTTGGAACTACTCGTAGAAGGGAAGATGAGAGGTTTTATTCAATTGTGACAGGAGGGGATCAAATTTGCTTGTTCCTTGTTCCTTGTTGCCAGTTGAAGTTGCCAGAAACCAGCAACTGAACAAATACGACAAATTTTCCTCAATAAAGAAAGAATCGACCACCGACCCACACGAGAATGTAGAAAGAAGAAACTTAGATAGATACACTACTCATCACTGCCTTTCGCAACTAAACTACAGTACTACAAACTGTGCTTCAATTTAATAAAGAGGATCATTATAGTTTTAGAGGTTTTGTATGCATCGTCGCATAATATATTTTTTCAAGGGTAACATAACATAGTCCTTGTAAGAAATTTAATTGTAAACCATGTATTTCGGAGTAGAACTGAACTTCTTGTATCCCTTAACAACCTTATTGACAGAGTCAAGGAAATCTTTTTCACTGACACTCTTTCTCCTCGCCCTAATTGCATACATACCCGCTTCCGTGCAAACACTGTGCAATTCTGCACCTGTGGTGCTTGGACAAAGCCGAGCAATCAATTCAAAACGAATGTCTCTATCACAATTCATTCTTTTGGAGTGAATCTTGAGAATGTGTCCACGTCCTTCCAAATCAGGAAGTCCGAATTCTACCTTTCTATCAAGACGTCCAGGACGAAGTAATGCGGGATCAAGTGTATCTGGTCTATTGGTTGCCATAAGTACCTTGATATTTCCTCTGGCGTCGAATCCATCAAGCTCGGTGACAATTTGAAGCATGGTTCTCTGTACTTCATTGTCACTTCCGTTATCATCTCCACCTCCACGAGCTCCTCCGATCGCATCAATCTCATCAAAGAAGATGATGCATGCTCTTTTGGCCCTCGCCATTGTAAACAATTCTCTCACCATCCTCGCACCCTCTCCAACATATTTTTGCACCAACTCACTGCCAATAACACGAATGAAGCATGCATCAGTCCTATTAGCAACTGCGCGAGCACTCAGAGTCTTTCCAGTTCCAGGAGGGCCGTACAACAAGATACCCTTGGGTGGATCAATTCCCAACGCCACAAACCTCTCAGGGTGCAATAATGGCGTCTCCAGAACCTCCCTCAATTTTTCCATGGCATCCTTTGCGCCTCCCACATCATCATACGTCACATCGGGCTTATCTTCCACCGTCATGAGACTCACCGTAGGATCAATCTTGGGCGGCAGCGGAATCTGAATACTATACTTCGTCCTATCAACACCAACCCTCATCCCCTCCTCAATATCTGTCGGAGCAACTTTTTCCCCGAGCCCCACGACGAACTTCGCAATCTGCTTGACATTAATGACATATTTTGTGCCAGATCCATTGGAAGAATTCATGGCACCCGCCATCCCGCCCGCATTACCAGCTGCTGCTGCTTCACTCTCCCCACCATCCTCCCCAGCAATAATCTTGGTACAGCGCGCCACTTGCAACGGTGCCTCTTCCGACATCATTTGCTTATCCCCTACTAAATCCCATTGGGAAGGGGGGCTGAGACCGGTATCGCTTTCTTTGATTCCGATGAGGTCTTTGACGGTTTGTTGATGTTTATTTATTTCTTCTTCGGCCTTTTTGATGGATGCGGCGTACGGTCCCAAACCGTAGGATTTAAGGAGGGCGATATCACCTTCGTCCAGTGGAGGTGCGACTTTGTCATCCTAATTTGGGTATTGTTAGGTGAGGGAGTGGATGGATATAAGGTTAGTTAGTTAGTTAGTTAGTTATCACGAGAGGAAGAAGAGCAGGTTCAAGATGAAGATGACAGCCTAGCTTATTTTGGTTCGATAGTTAATCACTTTGTTGTCTTACCTCGTCGTAATTCTTTACATTTTTAGTTTGGCATTCTCCAGCCATGGTGCTGTATAATTATTATTGATATTATAGGGATCAAATGGCAATGAATGTATCCTGTATCAATGCTGAAGCTTGTAGGCGTTCGAGTAGTGTTGCTCGAGTTGATTGCTTCTTCCAAAACTCGTCGGCATTCTTTCGCATTCTTTGTTGGATGTGGAAAAAAGGTTGACGTACTGGATAAGTATTGAAGTCATCCTAAATATTTCGCGCCAAAACTATTTATCATAATATTTCCCAACACAAAAACAGAAGAAACAACGTGTGGTGGTGAAACAAGGAACAATCGATCGCACTATTAACGAGACAACGCGACGACGGACCTAATCATCGTTTGTCATTGTCGTCAGTGATTATCAAAAATCAACAAACAATGATGCCCTCATTTACATTTCATACCCAGGAATACATACACCCTGTGTCAAATAATTAGCAAAAGATGATGTCACACACCATCAAACTCATAGCCCATGTGCCTCTCAAAGAAGTTCTTATATTCTATATAATTTTATCACTCTCCAGCATCCTCGCGCTGTCGTCGTCTTCCACAAAAATTAGAGTTTGCACGGGAAGTAGCTGCCTCTCCCAATGCAGAGGAGCATTCAATCCATTGAAATCATTGCAATCCCTACAAAAAGAAGATTCTGAAAGCTCGTTGGTCGAAGTGGAAGAAACATTTTGCATGAATCAGTGTAAAAGAGGACCAAATGCGAGAATTATTACGGATGAACAAGTCATTACCATCGAGGAAGAGATGAACGAGACGGAATTAAAACGTAAATCGTTTCAAGGTATTCGGTCTGATGAGCGGGTTGGAAAATTATGGGGTCTCGTGAAAGGATTGGAAGATGGAACAGTTGTTGGTGTAGAGAGTGGGGATGCTGCAAAGTTGACAGATATGATGCCCTCGATTTAAGCTTTTACTTTCCAGCTCAACGTGGAGCAGGTAAAGTGTGATATATACCTTGAGAAAACGGATTCGTGCTTTCTTAAAATAATGGAATATCATCTGAATTAATTTTAGTCTAATTCATCCATTGCTCCAATGTCTTCCGCGACAGTTTGTTTCGACGTAATCGATGGCGCATCTTCTTTTTCACTACCCACAGCGGATGCATTCACGTTGAACTTTGTACTGCCACTCGGCAGATCGGTATCTGTTTGTTCACCTGTCGCGTTTTCCACGCCCGAATCATCCTTACTTGTCCCTGAAGCTTCTTCAGCTTTCTTTCGTGATTCCCTCTCTGCCCTCTCTGCCCTTCTTGCTTTTCTCGCCGCTTTACGTTCCTCCTTTGCAACAGCAGCATCTTTCTTTTCCTGCTCTTTCTGTTCAGCCTTTCTTTGTTTCCTATTTACTTTGTTTTGTGCTTTATGTGCTGCAGCCAATGCCTTGCCCATGAATAATTCCAATCTACCATTGACAAAACGAAACAACCAAGAGATGACCATCGGGCCGACGTTCAGACCGTAATTTCCCAGTGCTCCTGCTCCTCCGTTGTTTCCTGATGCAGTGGCTATGAGCGCAGCTGGTCGGATTGGAATGTGTGGAACAGGAAAAAAGAATTTTGATTTCATAACCCAAGAAAGGAGCACAGATGCTGACAACCAAAATTGTAGGGCATTCACTGCAATTGTGAGAAGTAGACCAAATGCAGCTTTTGGAGAACGGAATTCTTTGATTCTGCTAAACTCATACTTCTTCTTGTCTTCATATTTTGTGCAGGAATTTATTTATATGTTGGGATGAGGGCATTTATTAGTTTCAATTTTGATCTGCCTTTATTGCTGTCACGTCAATGAAAATCTCTTACCTGTGTACACTTCAACATTTACAAGTAGAACTTCCCAAGCATGAACAACCAGGGGGCGAAACATCGCAAATATCACACATATGAGTGCTACAATGATGCTCCTTCTGAGGGCAACCCTTTTCTTGCGTTCTTTCTCTTTTTGTTCAGCACGATGTTCCTCATACGATAAAGCATTTACCAACTCCTTCTTATCAATCATTTTGGCAATCTCGTCAGCTCCATAACCATGTTCCCTGACTAAACGTCTTTTTATATCTCGCACTCTCATATCTGATATTTCAATAATAGCGAGTGTTTTCATCGATTTAGAAGCATCGTCTGCTGTGACCCAGTCAATAATGGGGTTGGTGTCAAAGATAGATGCATTTGTTTTTGGAAGACTTTGGATAGATTGAATGATGCATGTTGCAATAATGAACGCCTGTAGCAAGGCCAACAGTTTCGATCTCATTCCCATTCTTGTTTTCATGGTATTCAATTTAAAATACAAATGAAGGCAGTTTTACCTTGAGAATAGATTCCTTCCACTCTACCTACACTTGTCACTAGATGCTTGTCAGCACATTTATTCACTGTTGCCGTTTTTATTCATAAGTCTGTCACATCTCACATCACCGATCATCCATCGTCGTTTGCGATTTGCGAAAGAGGAGGAAAGAGGGCATCCATCCATCCATGTCAAAAATCTTAGGACATAATAGGACATAATAACTATAGTTATTTTGCTGGTTTGTAACCTTTTCTAATTTATTCTTCATATCATAATGAATAATTAATAAATTGAGTGACAACAAGCTACCATATTCAGCAGAGAGATAGGTCTGTTCGGTATGTATGTGGTGGCGATAAGATGGAGCATAAAATAGTTACGAGATTTATGGCAACCGTGAATATTAGACAAAGTGTTAATTTACCCATAAAATTTGTTCAGAAGTATGTGACCTTTGTTTTATGATGTGGAGGTGATTGCATTTCACCAGAGGGCTAGTTCCGAACAATGGCCCAATTCTAATTTATTCAGTAAATTCTAGTCTATAAATTGTTCAAAGTTCAAAGTTATGCACAATTATGTTATGTCTTTTGAATAGAGGCAGCTGTCCAATTTTACTGCACACATAGAAATGTGTGCATTCGCTACCAAGGTCATCTGAAGTACCTGCTTACTTCTTACCCTTCTTCCCCTTCATGGAAAGTTTGCCAAAGACAGGCTTGTCGTCGTCTCCTGACCAATTGTACTTAGTCTTCGCCATTCTGTGACCAAGGTTGATATCCTTTTTCCACTCTTCCTTGGTGTCAGTTCCACGGTCAATATAGAACTGGGTGTAGTCCTCGAACACTCCTGCCTTCTTGACATTCCTCTGATAATTTTCAGACTTCTTCTTGGCTTCAGCCTTTCTCTGCTTATCGTACTGCTCACGGGTCAAGCCGTCAGGGACGTAGGAGTTTCCTCCAAGAGTCGCAACTTTCACATTCTTCTTGTCACGTGCGCCGTAGTCGTTCTGTGTCTTGTTTGGGGCGAACAAGTCCATCTCAGCGATGGTTTTGAACAAAGATTTGCTTTTAGGCTTCTCCTCCACAACCTTCTTCTCAACCTTCTTCTGGCCCCAAGCAGATAGCTCAGTGTTTACACGAGCTACGGTAGGGGAAGGTGCGAAAGCAGATGCAGATGCAACGCATCCAGCGATGATAAGGCCAGTAGTCTTCATTTTACTGATGTCTTTTTGTGTTTGGAATTGTTATACCAAAGTTAGTGTGTTTCTCTAAAAAATCTGACTCACTCCACCACCAGGCGGCGCGTTCTCCACTGAGTAAATGCTCGCGCCCTTTCGTCACTCGCGTGTGGTTGGTGGGGGCTTCCACAGCATTCTTCAAGTTTTGAGACCCAGGCCATTTTCTGAGAGTCTGATGACGTCACGCCGTCCTCCGACGGCTAGCCACCCATCTTCATCTTTATCTCGACTCTCTGCTCACTCTTTTTTAGGTCCTTGAACTAGTTCTGGTTAATTTATTATGTCAAATCTGGACATGCATGCATTGTGTTGTGTCGGACAGTTCACCGTCGTTATCATTATCAGCAATCAGCATGACACTCGTAGAATCTCTCCCAACCTTTATCAATTCAACAAGTCTTGAAGAATTCAGAGCTGCCTATGATTCAGTCCAGTGCGTATGTTTTAAACAAGCGATACCAGCTTCGTCAGCCAATCCTAACAATAGCAACGAAAAGAGCGCCACTGTGGAAAGCAGCACCAGAACGTCTCTTAAAAAACGCAAACATGAACAATTTATTTCTTCAGAGGATGGAACATCATCTAACGCCCTCGCCTTGCAAAAAGTAATTCTGGACACCTTCAACTTGACAACAGCAAAAGACCAAGATTCGTGGGTGATTGAAAACGGCGACGACATGAATAATCCAGCAAATGCATGTCTTACGACAACGACCAACGGCAGCTACTCGGCATCAGACTTTCTTTCTCCAGCTGCGAAACAGAATGGATATTGTTCCTTCGTCATGCAAGACGATTCCAACCAAGCACTTTCTAATTTTGCAGAACAACACGTAAAGCATCCAACGCTGCCAATACATATTCAGCATGCGACACCAGCAGCAAATGATGGATCACAACAACAACGAATATTGGATTCAGTTTGTATTGCCGATCCGTATTGGATATTTGTTGGTAGGAATAATCGTTCAAAATCTATGAAAGGCCGTAACGAGCACACCGATGACATTCAGCACAATGGTGGAACATTTCATTATCAGGTATCCGGGAGTAAAACATGGACAATTCGTCCCACAGAGGAGCTTCGAGACATGTGCGATGAGCTTGATGTGGCGTTAAAGGGGTCCTACGTTCATACAGTAGAAGAAGGGGACATTTTCGTCATTAATACGCGGCTTTGGTGGCATCAAACAGAAATACCCGGTATAGACACTGCTAGGACATCAGGTAATACAACAAACTTGAGTATTAGCTATGCACGTGATATATATCTAGATGGAACACAACCGCCAGCAGGGGATGAGGAATATATGAGTAGCAAGGATGGAGCATGGGCTATTGCGTTCATTGCAAAAGGAACTATTCTATTTACTGAGGATGGCGTCGATCCTCCTGCAAGTCGTACTAGTAAATTAGCAGATGCCAATTGTATAATGAAAATCTGCGCTGTAGAAGATTCAGATAACGAAGATGGAGTGAAAGCCGAAACTCGTAAACTGGCTTTGGTTGCAATCAAGGATATAAAGGAAGGGGAATTCTTTACGATTCTGGAGAACGGAAATGAGGAAAAGGAATGTTGATGATAAAGAAAAGAAACAATGATTTACTAAGTTAAACTCGGTCACCAGTGCGGCTTTAAACTGCTACGGTTGATGATATTCACATAGGTTATAATGTTGCAATGATGTTCTATTAATATTGATACCATGAATATTGAAATCCTCAACAATAATGTATCGAGGTAGCCGGTGGGTTCGGAGGAATTCAAGCGCATTAAGATCGTCTGCATAACAATAAGCAAGAATATACGGCCCAACTTTCAAAGCCCCCTAGCACAGTCAATAACTTACAATTTTGATAGAGAAATTTTCAAGTAACTTAAAGATCCTTAGTATGTCCCTGTTGCTAAACAAGGTAGCGGTCAGAGTCGTTTAATATCTATGCCTTCTGCCAGCCATCTTGAACATTAATAGAGTACTTTATATAATTCTTTGCGCACATCAATTACTAATAAATCCTTGATCTGGAATGTTACCGTTCCCTTTCACTTCCGAGTCATCATCTCTCTATAGCGCTCGTCTACCAGGTATGAACAAGGATAGGTAGAAGTCATTATAACGCAATATTTGAAATTGAGCCATGCCAAAGTCCTTGTACTCACTTTGCCTTCTCGTAGATTACACCCTTTAAGAGGGAAAGGAGGCAAATAGATGTAAGGACAGAAGAAATATCGATCCTCCATAATAATTGAAAGGATATGGCAAAATTCTCTTTTGATGCTAGCACTGTTGTGGCTCTTCAAAGAGACGTAACTGCTCCTTATCGCGCTCAACCTCTTGCTGGGGTTTCCTACTCCCGAACTTATATCTGAAGACTATGTTGTTCGATGATGCAACTGACCTTATCAAGAAATCAAAAATATCAACCAGAATCCAGAGCATCTACTACTGATAGCATACAGTCTGATGTAGCTCTTGCTCATCAGTACCAGTATCCTTGATAGCGAGAAAGCACACATCATCAGCAACAACTTCAATTCGATCGTTCAATGGGATGATCAAATAGGAAAAGACGAGGATTGTACTATGCCAATACAAACGAACAGTCATTTGTGAATCTGATTGACCTAAATTCGCATCTTTGGATTTTGACCAAATAGAAGTTACCAGAGGACAATAAGTCTGTCTTTAATCAGAATACTAGGTGGCTGATCACTGCATGCTGTAAGTAGCTCTCATAGCTCCTTCTCCAACATCTGTCGAATTCCATCAAAACAAAATGAAAAAATATCTGTCGAATTGAATGTCTTCTGTCCAGTCTAATCAAGCTTCTAGATATGTTGAACGTACTACTCATAATTATACCTGAACGTTATAACATCTTCATCAACTGACTTGAAACTGAAATGATGATCTCAAAGCTTTTCCTTTCTGCTATTCTTCTTACTATCTCTGCCCATGTGTCTGCAAGGAAAGGTTCGAAGGTGAACTTTTCCAAAGTTGTATCCAGGCCTGTAAGAGGACTTGCTTTCGCCTCTACTAAACACCCCTCCACCAAACATCCAAAGAAGGGCTCACACACACCAAGTGTCATGTCATCTAATGAGCCTTCAGTCCTTTCTTCGGACGAGTCAAGTGTCTTACCATCAGATGAGCCAAGTGCCTTGCCATCTGACGAGCCTTCA
>Ga0307978_1001438_pt1 | contig 17843 bp, 21 predicted proteins | sample OrgLakmetage1056_FD_203151 | JGI IMG/M metagenome (GOLD analysis project Ga0307978, IMG submission 203151) | Saline water microbial communities from Organic Lake, Antarctica - #1056 | ecosystem: Environmental > Aquatic > Non-marine Saline and Alkaline > Saline | place: Antarctica: Organic Lake...
CAGATCGACCCCGATCATCATATCCTTCATCTCGCCGTCCTCCTGTTCGCGTGGCTTTCAACACCACGACCTTGGCACATTGTGATGCCGTCAGGGAGGGCGGCAACCACTCCATCTATCTGGTCATCGATGTGAACCCTGAAGGCACCGGCAAGATCCGGTTGGCTCCGATCACGATGACCCGCGTCAAAAGCGACCGTGTCACGGTTCGGTCGCTTTACAGCGGGCAGTTCGACGATATTCCGCAGACCGCATCCGCCAGCGTGGTCACCAAGCTGGAAGAAGACAAGATCATGGGCTGGTTCGGGGGTGGCACGATGTATGCCGATCCGAAGCGGGCCGAACCCAAGCTTTAATGCTCAGAGGAGGGGACACCATGAGCCACGATGATTTTGCATTCGAGCCCGTTCGCGGATTGCCGGAAGCCCTGCCAAAGGGAGAACACATCCTTTGGCAAGGCAGCCCGGACCCGTGGCGGCTGGCCTGTGAGGCGCTGAAGCTGCGCTGGATCGCGGGATATTTCGCAGTGCTGACGGTTTGGCGGGTGGTGGTGTCCATGGACACTGCGCCACTTGGTGAAGCGCTGATGCATGGTGTGCCGTTTGTGCTGGCCTGTGCTCTGGTCTATGTCGTCGCACGGGTTCAGGCCCGTTCGGCGGTGTACACGCTGACCAACAAGCGCGTTGCCATGCGGATCGGTGCGGCGCTGACGATGACGCTGAACCTGCCCTACACGCAGATCGGCAATGCTTCGCTTGAAACAAGGCGCGGCGGCACCGGCACGCTGGCGTTCGAACTGATCGGGGAAAGCCGTATTTCCTACCTGATGTCATGGCCGCACGTGCGCCCGTGGCACACCGCCCGGTGTCAGCCCGCCCTGCGCTGCGTCCCCGATGCCGCAAGGGTCGCTGCCATCTTTGCCGATGCCGCCGAAGCGCGCGTGTCGGAGCCACGTATCGCACGCGCGACGTCCGTCGCCGTCGCAGCGGAGTAAGCCCATGACACAGATGACCAACCAGATGCGAGACCGCGACCGCGAGATGGTCCCGCGGATCCTTGTTCAGGCGATGTTCGCGCTTATGGCCACGTCGCTGGTTCTTGTCGGCCTTGCCGTCTGGACCGACCGTGATCACGTGGGCACACGTTCACCCGCACAGATCGAAACGAGCGTGACCTACATTCTTGATGGAACACGCGACGGGACCGTTTCGGTGGTTGCCGAAGACGGATCGGTTGTCGCAAACTCCAATAGCGATATGAATGGTTTCATAGGCGTCATCTGGCGGGTTCTGGCCCGCGAGAGGATGCTGCAAAATGCCCCGGAGAACGCACCCATTCAGGTCGTTCGCCGGCTCAACGGCCAGATCGCCATTCTCGACCCCGCGACTAATACCGCGATCGAGCTGGTCGGGTATGGCCCCGACAATGTCGCCGCTTTCGCCAGGCTGGTGCCGTAAAAACCCATAAGGAGGGAACTATGGGATTCTTCACACGAACACGCGAAACTGCCCCCTGCACGGTGGAAATCAGCCACCGCTTCGAGGAGCTTTCAGCCCATGTGCGCCTGAACAACGGGGCGGTCATCCACCCCGGTGATACCGTTCAGGTGCAGGGCCCGGAAATCATGGCCGCCTACGGCGAAGTGATCCGGGAAGACCGCACCGCCACGATCACGCGGGCGTCCGGGCTGGAACGGATCTGGACCCGCTGGACAGGCGATTTCGAATTTATGGAACTCTGCGAGTTCTCGTTCTCCGAGGAGGTGTTGTCATGAACATGCACTCATCAGATGCCGCCACCGCAGAAGAGGCTATCGCAGCGCAAGAAGCGCTGCCGCCGCTGACCAACGACGCGGCAACCGCCGTCGCCATGCAGAACACGCTGCTGACGCCGCGCTTCTACACCACCGATTTCGACGAGATGGATGCCATCGACGTCACACCCGTCCGCGAAGAGTGGGATGCGCTGATCGCGCAGATGAAAAGCGACCCCAACAAGGGGCATTTCAAGAAGACCGCAGATTGGGATGCCGATTGGGAGAACATGGACCCGGCACTGAAGTCCGAGTTCATCGACTTCCTGATCTCGTCCTGCACCGCTGAATTCTCGGGCTGTGTGCTTTACAAGGAAATGAAGCGGCGCGGGTCGAACATGGACATCACGACGCTGTTCCAGTTGATGGCACGCGACGAGGCGCGGCACGCGGGCTTCATCAACGATGCGCTGCGCGAGGCGGGGATCGCGGTGAATCTTGGCTTTCTGACACAGCAGAAGAAATACACCTACTTCCGTCCCAAGTTCATCTACTACGCGACATACCTGAGCGAGAAGATCGGCTATTCCCGCTACATCACGATCTACCGCCACCTCGAAGAGCATCCGGACAAGCGGTTCCACCCGATCTTCAAGTGGTTCCGTGAATGGTGCAACGACGAGTTCAGCCACGGCGAAGCCTTCGCCCTGCTGATGCGCACCGATCCCAAGCTGACGCAAAGCCGGATGAACCGTCTGTGGATCAAGTTCTTCCTGACGGCTGTCTATGGCACCATGTGGGTGCGCGACCACCAACGGCCCGAATTCCACAAGGCACTTGGCGTCGATCCGGCATGGTACGGACAAGAGGTTTACCGCAAGACCTCGGAAATCTCCAAGCAGGTGTTCCCGATGACGCTGGATATCGATCACCCGCGCTGGCGCAAGGGTCTGGACCGGTTGCAGGTCGCATCGGTGCAGGTCGCCCGCGCCAAGCAGCGTGGCGGCGTTGGCGGGATGCTTTCGCGGATCGGCGGCATGACCAAGGCGACGCTGGCTTTCGTGTCGCTTTACACCATCCCCGCCATTCCGAATGAGAACCCCGTGTCCAGCCGGATGGAGCCAGCATACTGATGGTCTGGATGGCTGCCCTTTTTGCCTGCTTTGTCTGGTGGTTTTCGACCGGCGCCTTGCTGCTGATCGTGCGTCGCGCGGACAGGGCAGGCGGGGCGGCCCATACCCGTGCGGCCTGGATGGCCGTGCCGATGGCGGCGGCGGGGGCGGTCGGCATCACGATGCTGGACGCTCTATCGCCGGTTGCGGCCGCCTACGGCGGTTTCGTCGCGGCCCTGGCGATATGGGGCGCCATCGAACTGACGTTTCTGACCGGCGCCGTCACCGGCCCGAACCGCAAGGCCTGCCCCGTCGGTGCGACCCCGATGGGCCGGCTGACAGCTGCGTGGACAGCAATCTATTGGCACGAGCTTTTGATCGTTGCGGGGCTTTTGCTAATCGTCGTGCTGACCAGCGGCGACATCGCCCATGTGGCGACAGCGACATATCTGGTGCTGTTCCTTGCGCGGATCTGCGCCAAGCTGAACCTGTTTTTCGGCGTGCCGCGGATCAACATCGAGTTCGTTCCGACCTCTTTGGCGCATATCACCAGCTATTTCCGTCAGGGTCCGGTCACCATTGCCTTCCCGCTGGCGATTTCCTTTCTGACCTTTGCGACCGCCTGTTTCATCTTCCAGATCGCACAGGCCGAGACCGCCGGGGTCGCCGCCACCTATTCCCTGCTCACTGCCATCGCCGCCCTTGCCCTGCTGGAGCATTGGCTGATGGTTCTTCCGCTGCCCGACGCCGCCCTTTGGCGCTGGATGCTGCCCAAACCGACCCAAGGGCCCCCGGTGCCCGAAGTGACCGAAAGGTAAGCCCTTATGGACTTTGACATGCTCTTTTCCGCCCAGCTTGATCAGCTCAAGGCTGATGGCAACTATCGCTACTTCGCCGAGCTGGAGCGGAAGGCGGGCAAGTTCCCCCATGCTGCCAAGTATCAGGACGGTGAAGTCAACGATGTGACCGTCTGGTGTTCCAACGACTATCTGGGCATGGGCCAGCACCCCAAGGTCATCGCCGCCATGTGCGACGCGGTGCAGCGCACCGGCACCGGGGCAGGGGGCACGCGCAACATATCGGGCACCAACCACGATCACCTGCTTCTGGAACGTGAACTGGCGGACCTGCACGGCAAGGAAGGCGCCTTGCTGTTCACCTCGGGCTACGTGTCGAACTGGGCGGCCCTGACGACATTGGGTTCCCGGCTCCAGGATTGTGTGATCCTGTCGGATGCTGGCAACCACGCCAGCATGATCGAGGGCATCCGCCATTCCCGCGCGCAAAAGGTGATCTGGCGTCACAACGACGTGGCCGACCTTGAGGCGAAACTGGCGGCGTTGCCTGCCGACGTGCCCAAGATCGTCGCCTTCGAATCGGTCTACTCGATGGACGGTGATATCTGCCCCATGCGAGAGATCGTTGAAGTGGCCGAGAGATACGGGGCGATGACCTATCTGGACGAAGTCCACGCCGTCGGCCTTTACGGTCCCCGCGGGGGTGGCATCAGCGAGCAGGAAGGTCTGGCTGACCGGATCACGCTGATTGAAGGCACGCTTGGCAAGGCTTACGGCGTCGTCGGGGGCTATATCACTGGCTCTGCCGCGCTGTGCGATTTCCTGCGGTCCTTCGCCAGTGGCTTCATCTTTACCACAGCGCTTCCGCCCGCCGTGGCTGCAGCGGCCCGTGTTTCGATCGTGCACCTGAAGGAAAGCCAGTTCGAGCGCCACAAGCAGCGCCGGCAGGTCGCCCGTTTGCGCGCGCGGCTCGATTCGGAAGGCATCCCGCACCTGATGAATGACAGCCATATCGTGCCGGTCATGATCAAAGATCCGGTGAAATGCCGGATGCTGTCGGATTATCTGCTGAAGGAATACGGTATCTACCTGCAGCCAATCAATTATCCGACAGTGCCCAAAGGCACGGAACGGCTGCGGTTTACCCCGTCACCGCTTCATTCTGACGCGGATATCGACCGTTTGGTCATGGCGTTGAGCGAGTTATGGCAGCAGTGCGCGCTTTCGCGCGCGGTTGCATAGGCAGTTGCATAGAAAATTGATTTGCCTTTCAGATACACAGGCTAAATCTTAAACGCAGACGCTCGGTAGTTTCACTGGGCCACAAGGAGGATTTATGAAACATTTTGCAATCGCAGCAGGCTTGGCACTGTTCGCATCCCCCGCTTTTTCCGAAGCACACACCTCGGGCATGGAGCTTCAGGGCGACGCTGCTGCAGGTGAAGAAGCGTTCAACCGTCAGTGCGTGGCGTGCCACGTCGTCGTGAACGACGATGGCGAAACGCTTGCAGGCCGCAATGCCCGCACCGGCCCGAACCTTTATGGCGTAGCGATGCGCACGCTCGGCGCCGTCGAGGATTTCAGCTACAGCGATGCGATCATCGATCTGGGTGAGCAAGACACTGTCTGGACCGAAGAGAACTTTGCCGGTTACGTGCAGGACCCGACAGGCTGGCTGCGCGAGACGCTGGACGACCGTCGGGCACGCGGCAAGATGGCCTTCCAGGTCCGGTCCGAGGAAGACGCATACGACCTGTATGCCTACCTTGCGGACATCGGCCCCGAGATCGAAATGGAAGAGGCCGAAGAAGGCACCGACAGCTAATTTCGCCTGCTTCACGCGCCACTGTCGAAAGGCCCCGTTCTCATGGGGCCTTTTGTTTTGGCTGACTGCTTGAGGAAGGCAGGGGACCAGGCAGGGAAGTTTGCCCCCGTCATCTTGCCCATGGTGCCGCTTCCGATTTAAGGGTCCGGTTCATTTGACAGCACCGGCTTGGTTTCAGGCCGGTTTGACTGTCTTTCGGGGAACCAATGAACAAAAAGCTAATTTCTGCGGATCACCAGATGCCTGTCTTGTTCGGGGCAATTCTTGTGTCCGTCCTCATTGTGACACCGCTGACGGGCGGGCTGGCTGCCTGGAATCAGGAAAGCGGTGCGATTGAGGTTCTATCCTTTCTGCTCTGGATGTTCTGTCCGGTGCTTTTCCTGTGGCTTTTCGATCCACGGGCATGGCTGCTGTATCCGCACATGGTGTCGCTGACGCTGCTGCTGGCCTTTCGAGAAGCCCCGTTCGATGTCTGGATCGTTGACGAACGCCTGTTGCAGCCGGACTTCTACGCGGCGGAAGGGTTCACCTTCGATGCCATCCTCGGCGGCGTCATCGCGGTCTTCGTGCTAGCAAGCGTTGTTGCACTTTTCGTCTTTGGTCTTCCGTCCATGTGGCGCGCGATGCGGGCAGGGCGAAGCTGGCCGAAAATGCTGATTCTCGGCGGGGTTTTCGCTGCTGTGGGGCAAGCATTCGAAGAGCTGATCCGGCCCATTGCTGCAGTGATCGGCTCGTGGTCGGCCGTCGTGTCGGAAGAGCTGTGCGAACTGATGATTGCCGTCCTCGTCGTGGCCGCGATCCTGTCGGCAGCGCGGGCCCGCTCTGCTTGACCGAAGCGAAAAGGCCCCGCCGGATGGCAGGGCCTTTCGTTTGTTTAATCCAGCCTTCAGCTTGCCTTGGCGACGCCGCGCTTGGTCATGACCTTGATCAGATGCGCGCGGTATTCGGGCGATCCGTGCAGATCGCCCATCAGGTCCTCGGCACTGACGGACAGTCCTTTGATGGCGTCGGGGCTGAAGTTGGATGACAGAGCCTCCTCCGCCTCGGTCCAGCGGAAAACACCGTTGTTGGACGCGCCCGTGACGCCGACACGCACACCGTCCGCGTGTTTGGCCACAAAAACCCCGACCAGCGGGAAACGTGAAGCGGGCTGTTCGAACTTTTGGTAGCTGGATTTTTCCGGCACCTTGAGGGTGACAGCCGTGACAATCTCGCCTTCGTCCAGCGCTGTGGTGAACATGCCCTGAAAGAAGTCATCCGCCGCGATCGCGCGCGCGTTGGTGTGGATCGTCGCGGCACAGGCCATGCAGGCGGAAGGGTAGCAGGCCGCAGGATCGTTGTTTGCGATAGATCCGCCAATGGTGCCCCGCGCGCGCACAGCAGGATCACCGATCTTGCTGGCCAGCGTGTGCAAACCGGCAAAGCTGCCCTTGGTTGCCTCGGCGACCTCGCCGTGGGTGGTTCCGCCGCCGATCTTGAGCGTGCCGGACCCTTGGGTGATGCCCTTCATCTCGTCGATCGCGGTCAGGCTGACCAGCACTGACGGCATGGCCAACCGCTGTTTCAGGGTCGGGATCAGGGTTTGACCGCCCGAAAGCGGCTGTGCCTCGTCCGCTGACAGGGCCTTGACGGCCTCATCAACAGTCGTGGGGCGGGTGATGTCGAAGTTATACATCCGGTCTTTCCTTTCAGGCGCTTTGCATCGCTTTCCACACATTGTGTGGAGAAACGGGCATATCGACATGGGTGACGTTCTTGCCACCACGTTGCAGGGCGTCCACCACGGCGTTCACGACCGTGGGTGGCGATCCGATGGCACCGGCCTCGCCGCAGCCTTTGACGCCAAGCGGGTTGTGGGTGCAGGGCGTGCCTTGGCTATGATCTACATGATACATCGGCAGGTCTTCGGCCAGCGGCATGGCGTAATCCATGTAGGATGCCGTCTCGAGCTGCCCGTCCGCGTTGTAATGCGTGTTCTCCAGCAGGGCCTGCCCAATCCCCTGTGCAAGACCTCCGTGGACCTGACCGGTCACGATCATCGGGTTGATGACGTTGCCGAAGTCGTCGACCGCCGTCATGCGGTCAACGCGGACCTTGCCGGTTTCGGGGTCGATCTCGACCTCGCAGCAGTAAGCGCCCGACGGATAGGTGAAGTTTGCAGGGTCGTAAAAGGCCGTTTCCTCCAGCCCCGGTTCGATGTCTTCGATGGGGAAGTTGTGCGGGATATAGGCCTTGAGAGCGACCTCTCCAAAGCCCACCGACTTGTCGGTGCCGGCCACGGTAAAGTTGCCGTCCTTCAGCTCGATATCGCCCTCGGAGGCTTCAAGCATGTGGGCCGCGATCTTCTTGGCCTTTGCGATGATCTTTTCCGTCGCTCGCACGACAGCCGAGCCGCAGACGGCCAGGCTGCGTGAGCCATAGGTGCCCATGCCGAAGGGGATCTTGGATGTATCGCCATGCACGATGTCGATGCTCGCGGGATCGATCCCCAGCATCTCACCCACGACCTGCGGGAAGACCGTTTCGTGCCCCTGGCCGTGGCTGTGCGCGCCGACCATGACCGACAGGTTGCCGGTGGCGTTCACCCTGACGGTCGCGGCGTCGTAAAGTCCGACGCGGCTGCCCAACTGGCCCACAAGGTTCGACGGCGCGATGCCGCAGGCCTCGATATAGGCGTTTACGCCGCGACCGCGCCACAGACCCTTGGCTTGCGATTCCTTCACGCGCGCATCAAAGCCCGCGAAATCGGCGACGTCTTCCATCTTGTCCATCAGGGCGTCGTAGTTGCCAGAGTCGTATTCCAGACCGGCGGCGCTGGCATAGGGATACTGGTCCGGTTTGATGAAATTCTGACGCCGCAGCGCGATCGGATCGCGCCCGATCTCGCGCGCGGCCTTGTCAATCACACGCTCAAGCGAATAGGTCGCTTCGGGGCGGCCCGCGCCGCGATACGCGTCGACGGGGGCGGTATTGGTGAACACTGTCTTTACGTTCACATAAACGTTCGGAACCGTGTAGTTTCCCGCCATCAGCGTGCCGTGCAGAAAGGTCGGCGTCGCGGTCGAGAAGTTCGACAAGTAGGCGCCGACGTTGGCCATGGTTTTCGTGCGGAAGGCAAGGAAGTTGCCCTCGGCATCCATCGCCAGTTCGATCTTGGTGACATGGTCGCGGCCATGAGCATCGGTCAGGAAGGCCTCGGTCCGGTCGGCTGTCCACTTGACGGTGCGGCCCAGTTTCTTGGCCGCCGCCAGCACCAGAGCCTCTTCGCCGTAGTGATAGATTTTCGAGCCGAAACCGCCGCCCACGTCGGGGGCGATGACGGTTAGCTTGTTTTCGGGAATACCCATCACGAAGGCCGAGATCAGAAGCCGTGTCAGGTGCGGGTTCTGGCTGGTTGTCTGCAGCACGTAATCGTCGGTGGCCGGATTGTAGGACCCGATGGAACAGCGCGTTTCCATCGCGTTGGGCACGAGCCGGTTGTTCACCAGCTCCAGCGTCGTGACGTGGTGGGCGTTCTTGATCGCCTCGTCCGTTGCTGCGCGGTTGTCTTCGATCCAACCCCAGTCGAAACACTGGTTGGTGCCGATCTCGTCATGCACCAGCGCCTCGTCCTTGAGCGCCTCGCGCATGTCGACGATGGCGGGCAGGTCCTCGATATCCGCAATGATCGCCTCGGCGGCGTCGCGGGCCTGTTCGACTGTTTCCGCGATGACGGCGGCATAGGCATCACCCACATGGCGGACCTTGCCATGCGCCAGCACGGGGCGCTTGGGTTCCTTCATCGGCTCGCCGTTGCGGCTGTTGATGAGCCAGCCTGCGGGGTTGCCGCCCACATCCACGAAATCCTCGCCGGTAAAGACGGCCAGCACACCAGGCATCTTTTTGGCCTCAGAGGTGTCGATGCCGACGATCTTGCCATTGGCCACTGTCGAGCGGGCGAAGACTGCCGCACATTCCCCGTAGGCCCTGATGTCATCGGTATAACGGCCCTTGCCCGTCAGGTAGCGAATGTCCTCGCGGCGCTTTGTCGGCGCGCCAATCCCAGTATCCTTAGGCATTGAAGTCTCCTCCCTTCATTCCCGTGATTATTCGGCAGCGATAGCACCTACATCTTGCCCGCTTGCAGCCATGATCGCCTTGACGATGTTGTGATAGCCGGTGCAGCGGCAGATATTCCCCTTGAGATAGCTGCGCACCTCGGCCTCGGTCGGGGTGGGGTTCTCTTTCAGCAAAGCCGCCGTCGTCATCACCATGCCGGGTGTGCAGAATCCGCATTGCAGGCCGTGATGGTCCTGAAAGGCCTGCTGGATCACGTTCAGCGACCCGTCCGCATTGGCCTGTCCTTCGATGGTGCCCACCTCGGTGCCGTCAGCCTCGATTGCGAACATCGTGCACGCTTTGACCGGCTTGCCATCGACATGGACCTGACAGGCCCCGCACTGGGACGTGTCGCAGCCGACATGGGTGCCGGTCATGTGCAGATCCTCGCGCAGGAATTGCACCAGTAGTGTGCGGCCTTCGACCTCTCCCGAGACCTGCTTGCCGTTCACCGTCATCGTGACGTTTGTCATGTTGTCCTCCCTTGATCGTCAATGGTTGGTCAGCTTACCAGCTTGCGGAACCAACCCTTTTTCTCTGTTTCGCCCTCGGCAATTTCCTCGTCATCCACTGGTGGGGCAACAGCCTGTTGGAAATTGTCGAAAAATTGATCGGCCATCTTCTTGGCGAAGCCGTCGATGATGCGGCTGCCAAGCTGGGCCAGCTTGCCGCCGACCTTGGCCTCGACATCGTAATGCAGGATCGTCTGGTCGCCCTGCGGTTCCAGACGCACATCGGCCCCGCCCTTGGCAAAGCCCGCCGCACCGCCCTTGCCTTCGCCGGTCAGGGTCAGGCTGGACGGCTCGTTCATCTCGGACAGGATCACGGTGCCTTTGAAGGTGGCTTTGACAGGCCCGACCTTCTGGACGACCGTCGCCTCGAAGCCGTCATCGGGATTACCGGTCATGTCCTTGCAGCCTGGCACGCAGGCTTTCAGGACGTCCTTGGACAGCAAAGCCGCCCAGACCGTCGATACATCGGCGTCCAGAACGCGGCTGTCAGACAAGTTCATAAATGCTTCTCCACCCTCGTTGCACGATCAGCGTAGGGGCGAGCGTGCGACGACGCAATTGCTGAATGCTACGGCGCAAAGGCCCAGACTGTAAAAAAACCGGTGTGTTCCTGCATCTGCGGCGAAATACATCATCAACAAGGAGTTGACCTTGCCAGCCAAGCGTCACATCTGGGCCTCCAATCATAAACGGGACATTTTGAGGTCAAAGCGACGTCAGGGGCACCACACACCCCTAAAGTTGCCGCTGAACCCTTGCGATTTCCGGTCAGTTTTGAGCAACTTGTGCAACTGATTTAACTAGGAGCTTTCGTGTCTCTCCTTATCATTGTCGCCTTGCCATTCCTTGGCGCACTTCTGCCCGGTTTGATGTATCCTGCGGGGCGCGCGGCTTGCGCCGGCATCACGTTCACCGTCTCGCTTGTGGCCTTTATCGGTTTGCTGACGCATCTGCCCGCCGTCATCGCGGGCGAGGTCGTGATGGCGCGGGTCGACTGGATGCCTGCGCTGGGGCTGAATTTTTCGCTCATGCTGGACGGTCTGGGCTTTTTCTTTGCCCTGCTGATTTTGGGCATCGGGTTGCTGATCATCGCCTATGCCCGCCACTACCTCAGCCGCGACGACAACATGGGCGAATTCTTTACCTATCTGCTGCTTTTCCAGGGCGCGATGGTGGGGATCGTGATGAGCGACAATGTCCTCCTTTTGCTGATCTTCTGGGAACTGACATCACTTTCGTCCTTTCTGCTGATCGGGTTCTGGAAGCATCTGCCCGCAGGGCGGCAAGGCGCGCGCATGGCGTTGACGGTCACCGGCATGGGCGGGCTTGCCATGCTGGGCGGCATGCTGATCCTTGGTCAGATCGTCGGCAGCTACGATCTGAGCGTGATCCTGCAAAACCGCGAGCTTATTCAGGCCGACCCGCTTTATGTGCCCGCGCTGATCCTGATCCTGCTGGGGTGCTTTACCAAATCCGCACAGTTCCCGTTTCACTTCTGGTTGCCGCACGCGATGGCTGCACCGACGCCGGTGTCGGCCTACCTGCACTCGGCCACGATGGTGAAGGCCGGGATATTCATTCTGGCGCGCATGTGGCCGGTGTTGTCGGGCACGCCCGAGTGGTTTGTCATCGTCACGACAGCAGGGCTTGTGACGATGGTACTGGGCGCTGTGATCGCGCTGTTCAAGCATGACCTCAAGGCGTTGCTGGCGTTCTCGACGGTCAGCCATCTGGGGCTGATCACGATGCTTTTGGGCACGGGCACCGCCTTTGGCGCGATGGCTGCGATGTTCCACATCCTCAATCACGCGACGTTCAAGGCGGCCCTGTTCATGTCCGCCGGGATCATCGATCACGAGACTCATACCCGCGATATCCGACGGCTGGGTGGGTTGCGTCACCTGATGCCCGTCACATTCGGTATCGCCACACTTGCCGCGCTTTCCATGGCCGGTATCCCGTTGCTGAACGGATTCTTGTCCAAAGAGATGATGCTGGAAGAGGCCTACGATACGGTGCTTTTCGGCGTGCCGTGGCTGGTGCCTGTCATGGCGACCGTGGGGTCGCTGTTTTCGGCGGCTTATTGCTTCCGGTTGATCGGGCACGTGTTTATGGGGCCTGTACGTGACGATTATCCCGCCAAGCCCCATGATCCGAACCCCGGCCTGTGGTTCCCGCCCGCCTTGCTGGTCGTCTTGGTCGTGGTGATCGGTGTCGCCCCGTTCCTGGCAGAACCTTTCGTCAAACTGGTCACCGCATCGGTCCTTGGCGGTGTGGTCGAGGTCCCGACCGCCTACTTCGCAATCTGGCACGGGCTAGTTCCCGCGCTCTTCATGTCGATCATCGCGGTGCTGGGCGGCTTGCTGATGCTGGCGATTTTCAACCCGGCTTTGCGTCTGTGGGATGCAGCACCACGGCCCGAGGCCAAGGTGATTTTTGATGCGGTCGTCAGTGGCATCGTGGGGTTGGCGCGCGAGTTGATCCTGCCGCTGCATGACGGGAAGTTTACGCGGTATGCAGCCGTCGGATCGGTCACGATTATCGCGGCTGGCTATCATGCGTGGGTAACCGGCACGGTCGGCGCACCGGCCCGTGCCGTGCAAAACCCCGGGCTGGTCCCGATCGTGGGGTGGGCGGTCTTGATCGCGGGCACGGGCGCCTTGGTGATGATGCACCGCAATCGTCTGTTTTCGCTGATCCTGATCGGGATTCTCGGTCTGATCATCTCGATTGGTTTCGTGTTCTTCAGCGCACCCGACCTAGCGATGACCCAGTTCACGGTTGAGGTCGTGACCATCATCCTGCTGTTGCTGGCGCTGAACTTCCTGCCAAGGGAAACCCCTGTGGAAAGCTCGGTCTTGCGCCGTATGCGTGACGGGGGCATCGCCATTCTGGGTGGTCTGGCGACCTTCGGTCTGGCCTTCCATTATCTGGTGCGCGACGCCGTCGGGTCGCCGATTTCAGAGTTTCATCTGGCCAATTCCTATCAGGGAGGCGGTGGCACGAACGTGGTCAACGTGATCCTTGTCGACTTCCGTGGCTTTGACACTTACGGCGAGATTATCGTGTTGGGGATCGCGGCTCTCTTGATATACGCGCTGACCCAATCACTTCTCGACGGGCCGGTGCGCGCACGTCTGGCAAGCCGCAAACCCGCCAAGCCGCGTGCGGGCGATGTCCACCCGATGATGATGGTCGTTTTGACACGGGTCATCATGCCGGTGGTCCTGATGGTCGGGTTCTACATCTTCCTGCGGGGCCACAACGAACCGGGTGGCGGTTTCATCGCAGGGCTGATCGTGGCGATCGGCATGCTGATGCAATACATGGCAAACGGTTTTGCGTGGACCTCTGAACGCCTGAGATACCCTTATCACGGGGTTATCGGTGCAGGTGTTTTGATCGCCGGGCTGACCGGGATCGGATCATGGGTCTTTGGCAAACCCTTCCTGACATCGGATTTCACCTATGTTCGTATTCCACCCTTCGGAGAGTTCGAGCTGGCAACAGCGGCGCTGTTCGACCTTGGCGTGTTCCTTGCGGTCGTCGGTGCAGTGATGCTGTCTCTTGAAAGCTTTTCGCGCCTTGCACAGCGGGCCAGTGAACCGGAAAGCGACCTTCCGTTACGGGATGACGGATTGCCCCCCGGAACAACCGCGCCGAAGGAGGGTGTCTGATATGGAATTTCTCGTCGCCTCTGCCATCGGCACGCTCACGTCCGGAGGGCTTTACCTTTTGCTCCGCCTTCGAACCTTCCCCGTCATCGTGGGCATCGCTCTGCTGACCTATGCCGTGAACGTCTTTCTGTTTTCGGCAGGCCGTCTGACCGTGGGTGTTCCGCCCATTCTGCGGGACGACATCACCGGCTATGCCGACCCGCTGCCGCAAGCGCTTGTTCTGACGGCCATCGTGATCTCGTTCGGCATGACAGCCGTCGTGGTGATGATCGCGCTGGGGGCCTTTCTGGGCTCTGACAACGACTTTGTGGATGATCAACCCGAGTCCCCGGACGACCGGACGGAGGGCGGATCATGAACCACTGGCTTATCGCACCCGTCATTCTGCCAGCGCTTATGGCACCCTTCGTGGTGCTGGCGGCACGCAACCATATCTCGATCCAGCGCGTCTTTTCGCTGGCGGGCGTGCTGGCGCTGATCGCGGTCGCCATAGGTCTGGTGATCGAGACCATGGACGGCACGGTCATGCTTTATCAGCTGGGTGATTGGGCGGCCCCCTTCGGCATCGTGCTGGTGGGCGACCGCCTGTCCACGATGATGGTGCTTCTGACATCTCTTCTTGCGTTTTTCGTTCTGCTTTACGCCATCGCGTCAGGCTGGGATGACCGCGGCTGGCACTTTCATTCGCTGTTCCAGTTCCAGTTGATGGGCGTCATGGGCGCCTTTCTGACCGGCGACCTGTTCAACCTTTTCGTCTTCTTCGAGGTGCTGCTGATCGCGTCCTACGGGTTGATGATCCACTCTGGCGGGAACAGGCGGATGCGGGCGGGCGTGCAATACGTGTTGTTCAACCTGATCGGATCGACGCTGTTCCTCTTTGCGCTGGGGTCGATCTATGCCGAAACCGGCACGCTGAACATGGCCGACCTGGCCAATCGTGTCGGGCTGATCGGCGCAGAAGAGACGGTCGGCATCCGTGTCGCTGCCGTGCTTTTGCTGCTGGTTTTCGCCATCAAGGCCGCCTTGGTCCCGTTGCATTTCTGGCTTCCGTCCAGCTATGCCGAAGCTCCCGCGCCGGTTGCAGCGCTGTTCGCGATCATGACCAAGGTGGGCGCTTACGGGATCATACGGGTCTACACGATGATCTTTCCGCCCGATCTGGAGGCCACGGCAGGGTTGCACGACGTCTGGCTGCTGCCCGCGGCTCTCGTTTCCGTGGCACTTGGGATGGTCGGGATCATGGCTGCCAAGACTTTGAACAGGCTGGTTGCCTTCTCGGTCATCGGCTCGATGGGGATGATACTGGTGTCGATTGCCCTGTTCACCCCGGCAAGCATCGCGGCGGCTCTCTATTACATCGTTCACTCGACGCTGGCGGCAGCTACGTTGTTTCTGATCTCGGACCTTGTGCGGACGGGGCGGGGCAACCTGGACCTGACGACCCAGCAGCCCATGGCCGGAACGGCAATGACGGCCGTTCTTTTCTTTGTCGCAGCGATTGCGATGGCCGGTTTGCCGCCGCTGTCGGGGTTTCTGGGAAAACTTCTGGTGCTTGACGCGGCTTATGACACGAACCTTGTCGTATGGATCTGGGCAACCGTGCTGATCGCGAGCCTTGTCAGCATCGTCGGGTTCGCCCGCGCGGGCAGCGTTCTGTTCTGGAAGGCGCATGGCGTCACCGCAACCGACGACACGCGCGATGCCATGCTGCGTGAGCGTCCGAACGTTCTGTCCTACGTGGCTGTGGGGGGGCTGGTCACGCTTTTGATCGGCAATACGGTCTTTGCCGGCCAGCTTCATGGCTTCACGATCGACACCGCCGCGCAATTGTTCGCGCCTGATCCGTATATATCGACTGTCATCGATACGCCGGGCAAGCTGAGCACCCCGCAGGAGGAGTACTGACATGGAACGCGCTTACCGTTGGTTGCTGCCACATCCCTATGTCACTCTTCTTCTGGCCGTCGTCTGGATCATTCTGCAAAACGAATTTTCGCCGGGCATGTTCGTGTTCGGGATCATCATCGGGATCATCATCCCATGGGCGACGTCCATCTGGTGGCCAAACGTACCCCAGGGATTTCGCCCCATAAAGATGATCGGCTACATGGTCATGGTGCTTTGGGACATCATCGTCGCCAACATCGAGGTAGCTTGGATCGTGCTGACGGTTCCGAATTCCAAGCTGAAGCCTGCATGGATCGAGGTGCCTCTGGACCTGCGCCAGCCTGAAGCGATCACGGTTCTTGCCGGAACTATCACGCTGACGCCGGGCACCGTGTCGTCTGACATCTCTGACGAAGGAAACAGCCTTTTGGTTCATGTGTTGCACACCGATGACCCCGAAGCGGTGCGGGACGAGATCAAGAACCGCTACGAGAGCCGGATCAAGGAGATCTTCTCATGGTGACTGCCATCAACGTCATGAACGTGTCGCTGGGAATCGCGTTCATCGCTCTTGCGCTGGGGCTGATTTTTTCCGTGGTCCGGCTGGTGCTGGGTCCTACCTCGGGTGACCGTATTCTGGCGCTCGATACGATGGTGATCAACGCGCTTGGTCTGGTGATCGCCATCGGCATCTTCCAGGGGATCCAGATCTACTTCGAGGTTGCCTTGCTTATCGCCATGCTGGGTTTCGTGTCGACGGTTGCACTGGCGCGGTTCATCCTCAGGGGGGACGTGATCGAATGATTATCGAGATAATCGGCACCTATGCCATTGCAGTCTGCCTGCTGATCGGCGCCGTCTTCGCGATGGTCGGTGTCATCGGGCTTATCAAGTTCAATGACCCGATGACCCGCCTGCATGCGCCGACCAAGGTCGGGACGATGGGGATCGGGATGCTTCTTCTTGCGTCGGTTCTGCACTCTGCCGTCTTTGGCGACGGGTCGATGCATGAATTGCTGATCATGGCGTTCCTGTTCGTGACCGCACCTATTTCGGCCCATTTCCTTGCAAAGGTCAGCATTCACAACCGGACGAGCGACACTCCTCCGCCGCCCTCGAAGGACGGGACATGGTCGACGTTGAACACACCCGATACGCCGCCTGGACCGGACGCTGCCGACTGATTGAACGGCCAAAACAACATCAGCTCAGTTTTCTGTGACGATGTCACCGTAGGTGGCGCGGCTTACATGGCAAAACGTCTCCATTGATATTAGAGAATCGTCATGCAAACACATGCAAACCGCCCCGCAGACACTTGGTCGCCTCTTTATTTTCTCGCCTCGCTTGGGGCAGGTGGCCTTTCCGTAACCTTTTTCATGTATCTGATGTTCTGGGTGCCCCACCCGGGCCAGCCGGTCCCCGTATTCGAGGATATCCTGACCGCCTTTGCCGGTGGTGGACTGCCCTTGAAAACTGCGATCATCGTGGCTGTGACCGGCATCGCCGGTTTTGCTTTCCTCAACATCAAGTCGCTGATCTGGAACCTTGCCCGCTTGTCTGAATTCCGGAAGACAGACGGCTACACCAAGCTGATGACTTGCCCAAGGGCAAGACAGCGGCCAGCGTCAATGGCAGGCGCCCGTTGTCGAAGACCATAACATAGTGGGGATCGAAGGCCGCGAAGGCATAGCGGCCTATGACGGCTATACGTCTTGCCAGATGATCACCCGCGTCGGTCGCGCCATGCTGGTGGAGTCAGATTGCCACAAAAATCTCGTGCTGTCCTTCCCAGGCATCATTGCGCCGCAGGAAGATCTGTGGATCAGCTGGCTGTTAACATCTTCCCCCGGCTGAAGCCGGGGGATTTTCGGGAGGGCGAGTAGCCCCGCCGATAGTTCTCGCTTCAACGGAGACCCAATGGCCTTCCTCCACGAGCATAGACGCCGTGTTCCGTCGCAGGATGTTGATCGCAGCATTGTGGTCGGCATGGGCGCGGAAGCCGCAGGTGCGACAGTGGAAAGACGCTTGGCTTTCGCGGCTCCCCCTGTCCAGGGCTCCGCAGGCCGAGCAGGTCTGCGAGGTGTAGCGCGGATCGACCTTGCACAGGTGTCCGCCCCGTTCTTCCAGTTTGTAGGCCAGCACGGTCTCAAACCCGTGCCAGCCCTGATCAAGGATAGCC
>Ga0307978_1001444_pt1 | contig 17799 bp, 13 predicted proteins | sample OrgLakmetage1056_FD_203151 | JGI IMG/M metagenome (GOLD analysis project Ga0307978, IMG submission 203151) | Saline water microbial communities from Organic Lake, Antarctica - #1056 | ecosystem: Environmental > Aquatic > Non-marine Saline and Alkaline > Saline | place: Antarctica: Organic Lake...
GTTTGCACCACACTCACAGTTTAATTTATCCACTTTGCAAACAGTCTTCATCGTGTTCGTGAGCATTCGTTTGCTTGGATCGATCAAAGAGCATCTGGTGTTTTCTTCTCTCAACCGCTTTCATTGTCATCGTTATCGTCGCGTGTGCGCGTTTATCCACTCATCTAATCGTTGATTGTATTGTGTCACATAGTGATCCACAATCCATTCTTCCAGTGTTCTCCAAAGTAACGCCGACGCTCTTGGAAACCTGACAATTGGCAAGGTGCACACAGACTACAACTTGGCTGATCGTTTCATCAAGCAGTTGTCTCCTGAAAGAAGATACCACCTCCTGCAGTGTATTACCTACCAAACTAAACAGTAGAAGGAGCCAACATGAGTCGGCCAGGTCCAAGGCTCCGACGCTTGCAATCGCAAGTGGCATTTTCTTGGTGGTTCGCATGGGCGTTCCAGGTTAAGGAAGTGTCCCGTATTCGTTTCTCCAAGGAGTTTTCACGGATATTGGTTGGTTGTTGCATGTTTACTTGAATGGAGGCGAGGTATATGTTGAATGTTACATTTTGAAGACTGGGATGGAACGAATTGTCCATGGTCACCATGATCAAATCGTGGGGACTGATCGAATCCCAGTGTGGCGTAGAGGACTAGAGGTCATCCTCGAGGTCATTCTCTACGCTAATTGTAGCTGGACCTCGTCAGAATGAGTTTCACTCACTAAGTTGATTACAATCTTGTTAACTGCTGCTTTATCATCTTACCACCGTACTAGTAAGTTATTGTAATGTATGCGATGGTGGAATCGTTGTAAGCGTTCCATGTATGTATTGAATCACTTAAGGCTATTTATACTTATCACATTTTCTCAAAGCGATTGTATTTTCTTCCAACCAACCTCACACCACACAACGGTCAGTTCGTCAGTTCGATCATACAGTACATCAAACACCAAACACTACACACTTTCATTCGCTCCATCGTGCACGACCTTGACAATGAAGAAGTTGCGCTCCAAAAGCGGCAGGGACGAACTGTCCCTGTCAACGACCAGTGGAATGCGTTATAAATCTGAATCAATCAAGAAGGAGCTTCGAAACGACCGCCTCGAATGGCAAAGAGTCACGGCGGCTTCCGTTCGAGGAATGGTGGAAAGATCCACGTTCTTCAAGGCCAATCCATCACGCGAGCTTCCATTCTTTGACGTGAAAGGTATGTGAGTAGTAAAGTTTACTGTCATTCTGGGTGAGACTTAACGGTGCTTACAGTATTGCTCATCTCTAACCATTTTCGTTGATTCAGAGATCAAAACTGGGCAGTCCCTCGGTGAAGGCGAGTTTGGGTCTGTCTTCGAAATAACGAAGATAACGGACGATTCTCGACAGCAGTTAAAGAGCTTAATGCTGAATCAGATCAAAGCGGGTTCTGGGGCTTCTAATGTCGACTTTGACGGTAGCGACAGCTTCTCGCCCGAGGATGAGGACGCTGCGATCGAACAAGCTGAGGAAAATAGATTCAACATTCGCGAACGCTGTTGGAAGGAAGGGAAGGCGCGCTACGCAGTGAAACATCTCAAGTCTAGCCTCGATGAGAGCAAACGGTTTGCAGCTGCGGTTGATCTGGCTGCGGAGACAAAGTTTCTTTCGTCCATTGTTCACCCCAACATTATTCGTTGTACGTACGCTATCCATACGCCTATTCAACGGGAAACGGGACGCAGAGGAGTATTCTGCCTTGCACTATCGTATCGTCTCTGACTCTAACCGTTCGCTTGTTATTATGTATATGCAGTGCGAGCTACTGCCGGAACACCAGGCGACCCGCACTTTATGCTCATCTTGGATCGTCTCCATATCTTGATGCTAGAGAAGCTGGAGGAATGGAAACGACGTGTCCGTGGCTCAAAGGGTTTACTCGGTAGAGTACGCGACAAACAAGAGTACGCGGAACTCCTCATTGAGCGCATATTTGCCGCTTACGATACTGCGAGAGCCTTGAATTATCTCCACGGCCACAAGTAAGTTCACAAACTGGGCATGGTGTGTATACGGCTGCATGAAGTGTTTTTATGGTGGTGGTATACTCACACCGCCTTCCTTCCGATTCGTATTACAGCATCCTTTATCGCGACCTCAAACCGGATAACATTGGTTTTGATATTCGAGGCGACGTGCGCCTCTTTGATTTTGGAATTGCGAAGGAACTGAAGCCTAACGATCTGGTCAATGCTCCCGACGAGTACAACTGCACTGGATTGACAGGGTCAAGGGTAAGTGACTGGATTGCCTACGTACATGCAGACCACTGTATCTTTGTCTCGGGTCGTTAGCTAACTCTTGACACTTTCTAGAGATGGATGGCCCCCGAGGTGTGCCTTTCCAAACCTTACGGTCTGAAGGTTGACGTCTACTCTTTTGGCCTTTTCTTTTGGCAACTCTGTACTTTGAAGCAGCCGTTCGGCGAGATTACCGCAGATTGGCACGAACGATGGGTGGTAAAGAGAGATACCCGGCCGCAAATACCCTCCTCTCTACCACCCTTCGTTCGAGATATTATACAGGCATGCTGGTCCCCAAAGCCCTCTGATCGGCCTTCGTTCAAAGCCATTTGTGACCGGATGCCAAGGGACATTTCGTTACTTCAAGAGGTTGGAGTATCAATGCTTCACGATCGGTCTCAGCATCTTGTAAACAAGTCACAACACTCGGCGGAAGTATTCATGGAGAAATTGAAGAAGGGAAAGGATTAGCAAGAGGAACTTTATTGGCCGCCGTGAGATCGTCTTCGTACATTATATTTTATAGATTACACTTAAAGCAACATGACATGCTCTTGGACAGCCTGAAGTTTCAATGCATATCTTTGGGCTCGAACAATCTTTACCGCGTACCATGTTTTTGGCTTATGAGGAGCTTTTAGGATCCACTTCGCCGCCCGGACTAATTCGTGCTTTGGTCTATAAACCAGTAACTATTCCATAGCAAAGAATTGCTGTGTTGGAAAAAATGTGTGCTTATTATAGATGCGGTTGCCCTGCACATGCGTTCAAAAGAAGGAGTGGCTGCTAGCTAGCTGTTGCGAAGTTTGTCTAGTGACACCCTCAATCAATGTGCGGTACAAATATCGTCTCGAGACTCATGTCGAGGTACCAGGCTCTAAACTCGCGGTGAAACGGGTCATAGTAAACGTTGACTTGCCCAATCATAAATAGATCGGACACTTGTCGCGTCGCACGCTCCACAGCGTCGGCTTCTTGTAGTACAAAGGCGTCGCGAACGCTCTGTAGCGACGCCACCGACTGGGACTGCGGTGGCGACTGAGAGTTGTAGTGCGCGTCGGGTTGCTCCATGGTCGGGGGGATAATCGTGCAATTGCCACTTTTGACAATGGTCGTGTTCAATGTAGGCCGTACTCCGCAAGCGTCGGCGTCTATCCGTGACATGTCCACCGCCACGCACATGGATTGCGCTAGGCGAAACGCGCCCGACGAATGTCTCACACTATCAAAGAAACGAGTCGCATCTCTTCCCGCCTGTACCATGACAGTTTCGGGCGAACCAGGGTGCGATAGTATAAAGGCAGTCATATCGTATATATGGCCGTGCAAGCCCACCAAGCATCGTTCGGTAGAGTCGTGGCCAGCCAATACGTAATTCATGTAGCCCAATCCAAAGCGAAAGTAAAAGTCCTTATCAAAGCAAAAGGCGGCGTGTGCCAGAGCATCGGCACCACCCGATCTTTCCAAGGCTTGACATCCTACATCCCAAGACTCTACAATCCAAGCGTAATCGCGATAGAATAGAGCCTGCCAAATTGACTTGGAGGTTTCACTACCAGCCAGATTGACTACTCGGTCCGTCGACTTGTTGACGCACGAAAAGTTGGCAACGTCGCGAGGGTGCAAAAAGGAGAGAATATGGACTTGAACATCGGGTGGTAAGTCGTCGCAGAAGGCGTTTGGTTCTTCCTCCTCTTGTATGAGCGCAACAGAATCAGCACCACTCGCAATGGTAATGGCCTTTGGGAGTTTGGGATCGTAGAGCAAAGAAGTAATGGATAACACATTGCTGGCTCCGTCCAAGAGTTCATCGGCCGAGATTCGGTTCCAGGCGCATTCCAGCTTGCGATTAAACTCGTTCCTGGCTTGTTTGGAACCAGCTACGGCACTGATAAGCGACAAAAAGAGAGGCATAAGCGAAGCACCAGAGCAGAAAAGACCTGCCCCTTCCAGTATATCCTCCGCTTCTTCTTCGTCCCAGTCGATCGATCCTTCGGCAGTACTCCTATCTTCTACAGACTGACGAGACTCGTGCTCTACGTAGCAGTGATTGCAGCTCATTTCTCTCCGAAAGATGGTAATGGCACCCAACGCGGCTAGCGAAACGAGCTGCAAGAGTCCGTAGCTCTGACCGTATTCGTATATTGCGTCCACCCAATTAACAGTAGAACCCATTGTGGCGATTGGCTATTCCTCTGCGAGATAGCAAGCTTTACTACTAGCTATTCAGTTCTCAATGTAGACTTCTAGAGGCGTAGTAGTGATGCTAACTAGAAGACGGCTCTCCTGCAAGATGGTCTGTAGCATGAAGGGCAGCAACAGCAACCAGTACCGGTACCGTAAACGTCCAAGATAAGATAAGAACAAACAGTGTGCGACTCGAGACTCGAGTCAGTCATCAACACGAAAAGGCATCGCCAGCCAGCCAGCAGCAACTGCAACTTGCTTCAAATTAGTAAGTGCAACGTATAAGCGAGTTTTGTCGATCCGTTGGGTCCTGCGATCTTCGGGACTCACGAAAGCTAGCCTCTCTCGAATCTCAATGATAGAATATAATATATACCTCTCTACGACTAGCTAGTTAGCTGACTCACTCTACTCTCTGTAACTAGCTAGTCGAGCCGAAACAAAGTAGTCATAATATGCAAAGGTTATTTTATAGAAGTTGGCATGTGAAAGCTCTTTTTACGCACCATAATTGTCATCGATGGCACTTGGCATCGGGGGAAGCGTCGGAGGCTCAAACGACACGGAACTTTCCATGCCAGATCCAGTGTACGACGATTCCATGGCGAGTCCGCTGTACATGCCGTCGTCGAGAGGGTTACTAGCACCTCCGCCGCCAAAGCCACCAAAGCCGCCACCGAAATTTCTGAATCGACGGTGGCGTACAAAGCTAAACCCTTCCGACTGACGCTTGTAATAGTAGTATCCGCCGCCTCCGATCAGACACAACATGACAAAGTTTCGGAACCAGTGGGATGACTTTTTTTTCCCCGCCGAGTTATACTTTTGCTTCTCATCACTGTCTGTGTCGTCTGCGGGTGCCGCTGCATCGTCGTCGCCGTCCAAGTTCTCCGGTGGCACGTCGGGATCCTTTTTCTTGTCCTTCTTGTCCCGATCTTCGGGTGGCACGTACGGCTTCTTCTTTTTGCTCGGAGGCGCGGGCGATACATCGTCATCCGAGCTATCCGCTTTCGCTGATGGTGCTGGCGTGGATGATGGAGCAGGCTTCGGCGCACTCTTGCCACCCTTCAAGCAAGAACCAGCGAAATCAGTGTAAAAGTCCCAGGCAGTTGACGAGAGCTCTTGTCCGCAATCCAATCGACGGAAAACGGGAAAAGGACCGGCGCCCCCACAGTTACTCTTGACATACTTGCACTGCTTCTCCTTGGAAAAGTCAACCTTGCCAAACTCGCTTTCGAGATTTTTCTTGCAGGGCTTGTGGAACTCATCCCACGCGTCGCAATCAATTTCGTCAAGCGCCTGGCAAGCGTCGAGGGATTCGTACAGCAAAGTCTTGAAATTCAAAAAGGATTCGCAAAGCGGGCACTGGTCGGAAGCATCCTTGGCGCAATCGCAAAAGCTTTCATTGTCGTTGTAAATGGAACCAGCAAGCGCAGCAATGGACTCTGACGAGGTATTTTCGTCTTTGTTGTAATCGTCATCCATAATACCGTCCATGGCATTCACCAGGATCCGGAGGCATCCAAGAGCCGTGTGTCCGCCGTGATTGGGCTGGGTTGAAAAGGCGTGGGCGCAAAACTCAAAAGTGTCCAGCGGACCAAAGTTGTTCTGGTCAAATTCGGTTACCATTACGGAGAACTTTTCGAGATCCGTACATTCTCCAAACTTGACTACCGACTGAGCACCCTTGAGAGTTTCTTGGGGACTACAAGTCCTCTTGTTTGACCCTTTCTCAGTAGGAATAACAATGCCGGGAGACATCTTGTGATCGCAAAACATGGAGTCCTTGCTATCTGTACACTGGCACATGGCGCAAGTAATGACAGCGTTGAACGTATCGACAGCAAAACAAAAGTCGGGAGCGTCTTCAACAAAGCATTCGTCGCACAGGGCATCCTCTTTGCAGATTCCCACCTGAATCGGGCACTTTTCGTCCATGCACTTGAACAGCGACTTGAACTCTTTGTAATCGGGGTCATCATCAGATTTCCTGTTGGATTTGCCGTCGCAATTGTCCTTGCAGTCGGCACCTGCCACACCGAACTGGCAATCCATGGGAGCCCCGCCTGACGCGATGGAAGGAGCGCCTTCATTGAACGACGGCTTGATCTCCCAAGATACTTCGTTGCCCCAAATACCACCGGATAATTCAATGTCGTAACATTTTTTGGTGCGACTGAGACAAATGTATTCCGTTCCCTTCGAGCCATCCTCGAGGCCACCCTCAAAGAGCGTATTCTGCTTGTCGTCCGTGGGTACAATGGTAAGTTTGGTCTCTTCCCAGCCATCTCCAAAGGAATCGTACATTTCAAGACGATAAAGAGTCGAATCAGGGCTGCATTCAATAGATGCTGGGTCCACTCCATCATCGTTCTTGTTGTCGTCGTTGTCGACAATATCGTCGTTGCACACTGGACCGGCAATCTTGGAATTGCAATTCTTACTCTCAGGGTCTCGACACGCGTATCCATCGTGGCCGCATTCCAAGTACTTTCCCTTGGACTCGCAAGTGTCTTTACAGCAGTCGCCACCGTCCCATCCGCATATTTTGGTGTTGTAACAACCGCCCATGTTTTCGTGACAGACACCGTCTCCCAGAAAGGATGGATGGAATCCAGGCCAGTCGCATGCAGTCAGCTTGGCGCAATCCACGTCAGTGTCCTCTTTCTTATCATCATCTTTTTTCTTTGTATCCGGAATGGTAATGCAAGTCTTGAACGTGGAGCAAAACAGGTCTTCCCCTGGTTTGTCGTTCTTGAGAGAAAGACAGTGGCCCTGAGTGTACAAGACCTTCATGACATCGAGACACTCGGTATCCTGCGAGACGGAAGTCCAATCAATCTCTTTCGTGTTGAGTTCGGTATAACACTTGACACAGTGATCTTTGCCAAGGCAGGCCATGAAGGCGGAATCACACTTGGCTGGTTCCTTATCGTTATCGTCGCCTAAGCGACGGGCGATTTCTACGGGTCTGCTGTCATGGGAGGAATCGGTATTACGAACGACGAGTTCATTGTGTGTCAAAGAGAGGGATTCTTTCGACCTTAAGATACTGTTGAAACGAGAGGGAATGGTTCGATGGTGAGTATACATCGTCTCCAGCGAGTCCAACGGACCCCCAAAATCTAGAATCCGTTTCACTTTCTTTGTGGAAAGTATGAAACGTAACGTACCGATTCACAACCGACGTCTTGAATGCCTCGTCCACCTCCGTGGTAGAAACAGCAGCTGCGGTAGCTTGCCAGAGCACCACTGCTAGCAAGAGCGTTCCGAACCTCGTCATCGCGTCGCCTTCTTCCTCCTTTGTGTTGCTATCGTGAAACCGCAGAGAATTCAGAGTCTGTCAAAGTGAGAACCTATCATGGTCATCGTAAATCGTATCGTGTCGAAGTGATTTCGAAGCTCGTCTTATTCTTTCTTCTCGGAATCCAAACAAAAACACGATAACTAAATCTGAACGGAAATAATTTTAGATTTACCCCTAAGTAAACCTCATAAATACAGAACTTGGGTGAATCCACACGTTTCTCGTCTTCGTTCCATCCAGTCGACAAGACGCGACGAGCAACGAGCGTAAACCACAATGTCGACTGGGTGACAGCGCAAAGGTCTGCACCATTCGTCCAGCTCCCTTCCTTACAAGTGTCTTGTTCCCTACATAGTCTTCAGGATGCTTCGATTAGTAGCACGAAGGAGCGTCACAGCCAGATCCAGTGTTGCCAGGCAAAAGTCCGTCCTGCGCTTGGTCGATGCACCTTTGTCTTCTTCTTGGCAGCAGCAGGAGACCTTGACGGCTCCGTTGTTGTCCACGACAACACGATTCTTGTCCTCCAATGTTCTCGGATATAGCCCCATGGCGCCACCGGCTGCGGCACCTTCCAGCGGTAACGCTGGTATTCCTTCGCAACAAGACGTGTCGACTGCTGGTGGCGTCTGGGCACCCACCTCGGCCAAGCGCGACAAGCTGGCAGAACTAAAGATTGAACTAAAAGGAGGACTAACATCGTTGGACGTTGCGGCTTCTGAAGCAGAGAAGTTGGACTTGTATCTGGCCGACGGTATCAGTAGCATCGTCCGAACCACCGACAGTGTAGCAGTTGATGTTGCTGCAGCAACAACAGCAGGGCAACTCAAGGAAATGGACGACTGGTTGACACAACAGGCTGGAAGAAGCGACTTGCCGGATGAGTTACCGTTGGTTTTATGGGAGGAACATTTGAAAAATGTGGCTCTCCAGGTAGATCGATTCTTGGCCACTTTAAGTGCTGATCAGTGTCTCAAGAATGTTCGCGACTTTTACGATGCCTCTGACAATGCCAAGACTATGGATTCGCCACCTACCGATGGTGTGTCTAGCCTACAAGACCCCGCCGTATCCGCGATTTTTGATCAATCGGTGACACACTTTCGCTTGCTGCTCACCAAGGCTGCGGCGGAGCACATGATGAATTCGTGGAAGACCTTGACTGCTGTGTCGGACCAAGACGTCGATCGAGCTGCCGTACAGAGAGTAACGTTGGAGCCCAATCGCAGTACACTACCATTGGGTCAACTGCACCAGATACTGAGAGCGTATATGACTGGTACTTGCGTTGATAGAGTCGATGCAGTATGGGGCATGTTTGATCGCGACCAAGACGGCCTCTTGGACGAACCAGAAATGAACATTGTGTGCCAAACAGCCATTCAGCCCTTTCAGACGGCTCTTTCGACTATCATGCAAGAAGTACTCGACACGTATCCGGTTCGAGCTCCCCTCGCCCCACTCGATTCACCCAACGCCGATGATGTTACACGCCCGAATGGATGGATGCAGCGTCGTAGAGAGGCCAAGCAAAAGAAACGTTTGCTACAAATGTTCCAGAAAACACTCAAGAGACACTTTGACGACGAAGTAGAACTCGCTCATCGCATGCGCTGTATCTACGCTTGGTCCGAGAAGACTCACCAGGATAACAAGATTGATTCCATCACGGTAGAGGAGACAGGATGGAACGGAAGACAGCGTTACGTCGAATTGCACCCCAAGATTAGTCTCTCCGAGTTTCGTGAAGTCCAAAAGGTGCACTTTGCGCACTTGGACCGCGTCGGTGCTGAATACCTCAAGAGTTTCCGGGAAGACTTGTGGGTCGCCCAAGGCAAGGGCCGACAGAATCGAGAGTTGATGCGAGATTGCGCTGCTTTTCTAGCTGTCGTTTCTATCCTTGACTATGGCATAATTGGTCTATGATAATAATGATTATACAAGTGCTATTATATTCTCAGTGTTAGACATGGGGTCAATGCATTCAACTAAGTAGGCTACTAGAGGATCGTCAGTCAACCAGAAATCTAGCTAGCGCCGGGGTCTCTTGTGCTGCGATCCCTGAGAAGAAAAGTGGAGGCGTCCGTAGTGATCTTGCGTGACAGACTGATTGGGCCTAGACGTTTGATCTTGCTGCCAGTCGTTTACTTCCGTTGCAGACCAAGTCTGTTCGTTCGCATTCGTTGCGTCGCTCACACCTGAAGGTACGCCTTGCCAGTCTCGGTCTCTTGCGTTTTCCATATCATTCCAACCACCTGAATTCCCACCAGAGCCATTGGTAGTAGTACCCAGAGCAGCCAACGCCTTTCGGCGGCGGTCGTCATCCATAAAGTTAAGCATTCCATACCGCTCCAAAATACGATACTCAAAGCAGAGAAAGTCCAAGTCTGCTTCCGGCGAAAAGTCGACAGTCATCGGGTCGCAATACATGGCGTTTTCAAAGTCGTCGACGCTACCGTCGAATCCTCCGTAAGCAAAAGCTGTACACTCCATCACCTGAAGCACAGCAACAGCGTCCTGCAGAGTCACATCCTTTCGATACATGAGTCGAGAATGGGCTTGAGAGAGGCGAATGATGGACTCCAAAAATCGGACCGTAACAGGGATGGTGGTGCCCGGGGATGATCGGCATTTCTCGTAGTGACTTTCCAGTAAAAGGGCAGCACCGTCGCTCATTACAGGTTGCAGTTCCTTTACGTGTGAAATGTAAGAGCGAAGCTTTTCCATTGTCCACGGAGACTCCGATGCCTGGTCGCCATCGGTAAGGGTGACATCAAAGCCTGCTCCCTGAATGGCTCTATTGAGAAGGTAGGTCGTCACGTTACTGTCTCGTTCAGCATCCGACGTGTCCACGAGCTTGAAGATAATATCAAAGCGCGACAGAAGAGGAGTTCCGAGACCCGTGTTGTGAGACAAGGTAGCGTGGTTGTCGTAGAGACAGTCTCTAGGATTCATGACAGCAATGATAGTCGCACGGCAATTGAGCTTGCAAACAATACCCGCTTTGGCGACGGACAATGTTTGCTGTTCCATGGCCTCGTGAATGGTTGTGCGGTCTTTCTCTTGAATACAGCCAAACTCATCAATACAACAAACGCCCTTGTCGGCTAATACCAAGGCTCCTGCCTCGAGAGCGAATTCCTTGCCGTTCCCCTCTCGGACAGCCGCGCACGTAAGACCAGCAGACGTTGTTCCCACCCCAGTTGTGAGAACCGAGCGTGGACAAAGAGCTGCAGCGAATCGTAGAAATTGCGACTTTCCTGGGGAGCCAGCAAGTCAGCAAAGTGACAAGTGAGTAAAGCGAATAGAGTTCCATAGATTCGCTGGATACTCGATTAATACGAACCTGTACCGGGGTCACCGACGAGCAACAAGTGAGACTGATCGCGTCGGCGAGTTTTGACCGCCTTGTCTTTTTTTGGTTTCTCAGTCTTCGTTGCGCCTTCGTCGCCGTAATAGGCTACCAGTTGCGGGCGCTTGGGCTTGTCGCTCGCCGCCACTTGGAAGGCTTCTGGTTCATCGTCGCTATAGTCGATATCTTCTTCGCACTGGGACGGATCGTTCGAATCTAGCTTGCCTTCGTAGGCATCCGAAGAGACGCCGCCAATCAATGTAATCAAAAGCGCCAGCTTGATGACATGCATTCCGTACAATTTGGGACATATTGACTTGCAGATAAAGTCTCTTGCGAGCACAGGGTTCGCTTGATTTGCCGGATCCTTCCAATAGGCGTCAAACTCTTTGCGAAATTTATCCTGTTCACCCACCGAATTGTTGCCCGCGGTATTCTTCCACGCTGAAGATCCCTTTTCTTGCACCACTCGCACCGAATGCGCAGACATGGCCATGCCCACTTGACAATCCACATCTGGCAGGACCGACTGTTGGTGCCACTGCGCCAGCAAGCTGCCAACAACGACAACTTCGTCCCCGGGTTGACAGTGATCCACCAAATCATGCTGCAGCTTGATGAGCAAACTTCGTGGCATATGCCCAATCGCCAAGCTACTCGCAGCTTCTTGAATCTTGATCTCTTGATAATCCGTGTGCACAGATCCACCCTCGACAGCCTGCAATTTGGACCCTTGACAGCGTTCACTGCCCTGCAACAAAAGCGGACATCGATCGGGCGGCACCAAATTATTGTTGCGTTGCTCCATATCGGCGTGCACAACAAAGGTTCGGCTGCATCCCTTGTTACCAGTGCATTTGTAGGTTCGGGCCGACTCGTACATTTGCACCGTCGAGGTCCGAACGACGGTCCCCGATACTTGAAACACTTTTCCCACGTCTTCGGCCACCATGGTGCCCAGAGATGTCTTGCAGCAAGTGGGTGGTAAATGAACGAGGCGCGCATGAACGCGAGTAGCAGTAGAGCCATTTCCGTCACTTTTGCAGCCCTTGACCATCATGGGTGGCAGCGTGGATCGTTGGCCGTCCGCTTCTTGATTGGACTGTTGAGAGGACGACGACGACGAATGGTTGTTTGTGTTGTTAATAGTGTTGTGAAATTCGTCTTGTAGTTGTCCAGCGAGTTCACTCTGAGCACGCACCACGGAATTCTCTAGCAAGGGCAAGAGTGTTGCGGGGTATCGCAATAGTAGGTGACCAAGTATAGGATCAGCGTCTAGCAAGTCAAAGGCGTCTATCGTAACGGAGTAGTCTCTCGTTGTGGTGCTCGACTCGGTCAAGAGAACTTCCAAAGATTGGCGACAGGTTTTTGAGTGAAGCAAGTGGCGGAGAAATCGTTCCTCTACTTGCGCTGGGGTGCCCAAGTCTTTGTAAGAGGCGTGAAGGAGTTTCTCCGCTGTCCATTCCGGCTGCTGGGTGTCGTCGTCAACTTGGGCTGGAGAGGCGGCGACTGGAGACGAAAGAGGGGCCATTGGTCGATGTGCTCGGTTCTCTACACAGTTAGTAGTGTGTAAGGCAAAGGGTTGCGAATGGCGTAGTTAGATCAAGCGATTTCGGTCTTGGAGACGCAATGAAGGAACTATGCGCCATGGTCAGCGAAGAGAAAAAATTAATGAGTCGAGCCTACTACTTTTAGAGCCTACAGTCCCTCCCCGTACAGAGCATCCGTTTCTCGGAATAACGTTATTTCCGTTGACTCCCGTTAGCGGATGACTGAGTGCGCTAATGCGGGTAAGTAAGTGTGAATGTACGTGTGGTGCTTTGTTTAGTCTAATTTACTCGGGCCTTTTCTTGAATACCACACCGAAGGACGCTACTCGTCAATTCAATACAGTCGAAGCGCTCTGCCATTGGGGAAGTATAGGCGTTGAAGACGTCCAGTGTGGTGTCCCCAGCCCAAGGTCTATCCACGCCATACCATTTTACACCTGCGGGAGCTAACAGCAATGCTGCAGAGCTGTCCACCACTTCTCAGTGAAAAATTTACGCAATGCCTTCTCGAATCTGCCTGACACCAAGGCTGCCGCCATTGCTGGGTTTGCCATTCTTGTATCATATTCGTCTGGATGCCGGCCATGAAAAAAATGACCGAAACGAAGACTCCCATTATAACTGACCATGGGAGTCGGCTATCCTAATAGTTGATTAGTAGAAAACAAGCAAGACTCTAGAGTAGAATTTGGCTATGTGGTATTGGTCTTGCAGAACATAATAAGCCTTCAAGGGACTCGAAAGTCGAATTTCGTGCCGAGTTTCAGCCAATGCTGTCCCGATTATGGGCGAAACGGGCAAAATTCGAGGTCTCACTCCATGAATTGCTATGGCTGTTTACTAGAGAGCGCTACCTTGAAAGTAAGTAGATGGGAAGGTCAATGAGTGGTAGGAGTGCAAAGTTACGAAGCTGCTTTTCTCGTATCATTGTTTCTTTATGTTATTTCAGCCTCACAAGGTCAGCAGAAATAGCGGAAATCCCACCTCGACTCGTTGATTAGAGATGAAAACACTTGAAGCGGTGAAGAAGGCAGAATGGACATACCCTGAAGGAGTGTTAGGGTGCTGGGCCCAAAGGAGAGTATGACATGCTAATATTTGATGAATCCACGCTGATTTTGGATTCAATTGAAAAACCTTCGTCTCATGCTTGGCACCAAATTGCATCCTCCGAGGACCTGAAGACTGGATTACTTGTTTACATGAAAGCAAACTTGCCTCACCTTTTGGAACGTCAAGTAGAATAGCATCTTCAAGAGCATGGACATCATGAGGTGCTTTGGACGCCACCGACCCTTACCCGGAACTGGAAAGAACAGTGTCGCTTCTAAATCGAGTAATGATCGCAAGATGACGGTACACCAAACCATGCAGTATGATGTACGATGAAATTTGAGAATCGATTCAATAATTCAACATTATTTTGGGGGAAATTTGGGCGGCTGCACGCCAAAGTTGTCCTATGTATTTGGCGCCGTTGAAGTGGTCAGTGAAGAGACGGCCGCCGTTTTTATCATAGTTTTTATTGGTGTCAATGTACTGTACATACGCATACCGTACTGTACGACGTAACCTGTACGGTATGTCCCGGGTTTACCAATGCACTTTCACACTCCGGAACTCCGTGCTTCAGGATCTTTTCGCCGACCTCGCCATGCCGTCAACCTGTCTAATTGTTTGAAAAGCTCGCACCACCCAAACATAACAATCCGCATGCACATTTGGCACTTTATTTAAGGAAGGTCGGCGATTTAAACCAACATGAAGATCTCGAGCATCTTGTTTCCTGCATTCACTGCTGCATTCCTGCTCTTCACAGCTGACGCTGTCCGCGGTGCCGAGCGCCACCTCCAGGCACCGGATAATATCGTTCCGGACGAGTACATTGTCGTTTTTAAGGGCCCGCCTGGAAAGAGTGGCACTGCTGCAGGTACCAACGGCAACAGCTCTGGCAACAAAAGCGAGGTAGCCGTTGCTGTGAAGGCTCAAGGCGGAAGTATCAAGAAAGAATACTCCTTTGTTCTCAACGGATTCACCGCTCGACTTACGCCAAAATTGCTCGAGGCACTCGAGAAGAACCCTAATATTGATTACATTGAGAAGAACGCTATCGCGACGGCAAGCGCCACACAAATTATAAATCTCCCGTGGGGCCTTGACCGCATCGATCAGTCTAAGGGACGGGACGGAAGCTACACCTACGAGGAAACTGGTGCCGGTGTTGATGTGTATGTGATCGATACTGGTGTCGATTCGACACACAGCGAGTTCACCGGCCGCCTCGGCAATGGCTTTAACGCGGTTACAGGCCGCCAACCACGCCCCCAGGTGTGGGATGACTGCCAGGGTCATGGTACCCATGTGGCCAGCACTATTGGCGGCAGCAAGTATGGTGTGGCCAAGGGCGTCACTCTCCACGGTGTCCGTGTGCTCGATTGTGCTGGGAGCGGCACATACAGCGGCATTCTTGAAGGAATGGACTGGGTAACTCAACAGCATGTCAGCAACCCAGAGCAGAAATCGGTTGCCAACATGAGCCTTGGTGGTGGCTTCTCCGCCGCTCTCAATTCGGCTGTGGAGCTCATGGTTGCTGCCGGAATTGTTGTTGCAGTTGCTGCCGGAAACAACAACGGTGACGCCTGCAACATTTCTCCTGCGTCCGCCGCCAGTGCCATTACCGTTGCTGCCACGGACCTCAATGACCGCCGTGCATCCTTTTCGAATTTTGGGACTTGTGTTGACATCTTTGCTCCTGGTGTTGACGTTCTCGGAGCCTGGTACAACTGCGACACTTGCACGCAAACGATCAGTGGAACTTCAATGGCGTCTCCACATGTGGCTGGTGTTGCTGCCTTGTTTCTCCAGAATAGAAGCGGCAGCCCAAGCGAGATCCTCGCAGCCATGCTGGCCAAGGCGGTCGATATTATTGTTCTCGACAACAAGGGTAGCCCGAATGAGTTTCTACAAAGTACCACGGCTCCAGGGGGAATCACAGACTCTCCCACGGCTGCGCCTCAGGCTAACCCGACGGACTCTCCCATGACCGCTACGACTAGCTCCCCTGTTAACTTGCCCACTCCCTCGCCTCTATTTGCACCCACTACTAGCTCCCCGACGGACTCTATCACCGCCGTTCCCACCAGCTCCCCTGTTGACTCGCCCATACTGCCGCCCACTGGCTCCCCTGTCACATCTCCGCTCCTGTGCCAAGCTGTTGGGGAGTCCTGCCGCAAACAAGGTTGTCCTGGTCTTATCGAGTGCTGTTGTGACGGGCTCAATTGCAATAAAGGCAGCAACGGTTGGTGCGTGTGAATGAGCTGGCTACTATGAGGGCTTTACGGGGGTGTATCGTAGGTACTCAATCACGAGGCGATGTCGTGGTCGTGGATGGATGTCAAGTCTATGCTAGCGCTTCGTGTAGACATAACTTGTAAACGATCCTTTGTGAAATTGAATCTTGCAGGTACTGTGCAATTCTGCACTGCGATACTGCACTGACCCTTCGACTCGTATACGACCTGTTCATCTAGAGTCTAGTACGGTCGCAGAGCCACAATGCCGTGCGAAGGTCTGCGCTGGCGTTCTGTCCACCCGTCGAGAGCCTTTGGTAGCTTGCACTTGCCACAGATCCACAAGTACCACTACTCCTTCAGCCTTTGGTCGGCGGTGAACGCATGAACGAGCCTTTGACAAACAACCAGCCGATCGCGAATGAGAAACAGAGCGACGCTCTGGGGGAAGGGGTCTTGCCAGATGGTTTGGTCGTCGTTTCTTTCACGAGAGGCAAATATCTCCTTTAGGCGCCTTGGTTGTGTTGCAATGGTCCTCCCTTTACGTTCCCTTTATCGGTCCGCCATGCCGACGGACTCTAAGCTCTCGACTGGGGTGTCAATCAATTGACTGCATGACCAGACAGAAACCAGCCGTACTGTATCATCACGCTATCGTGGATAGACTTTGATAGAGTACTTCATATATATATATATTTATAAAGTATACGGGTATTACAAGGCCGTACCCCGCTCCAAATTCTGACGAATCTCTGCCGTGGCCTTGTCGTAGGTGCGATTGATCTTTTGGTTGAATCGCTTGTTGCGCTGGTTAATGTAATTGACGTCGCCATTGTCTTGGGCATCTTCCTTGGCGCGTTTCTTGGCTTCTCTCTTTTGCGTCTTTTCAATGCGACGGTGCATTTCGTCCGCCAGTCGCTGCGCGCCTTGTCGTTCCTGTTCGGGATTGACGGCGTCTTGCAAGGGATTGTAGGTTGTTGCTGCTGCTGCTGCGGATGCGACTGATGATGGTTGATGTTGCTCCAGACTTTTCAGATTGCGCTGGTAGTTTCTGTGCTGTCCTTGTGGATTGTGATAATCGTGGACCGCGTATTGATTCATTTCTTCTTTATTAGCCCTCGCTGTTGCTCGATTGACGCTGTCGGTGGCTTGTTCCAGCAAGTACTTTGGTTCCACGCCCGCGTCGGCTGCCGTTTGCCAGGCCTTGGAATTGCGCGCTTGGAGAGTCTCCTTGTCCCTGCGCTTGTCCTTGGCAATTTGTCTTTGTTTGTCGTTCGTCATTCCTTCGACGCTACCGAGTCGGTCTCCCTCCTTTTGGACGGCTTGTCGATTCAGTTGCCGCGCTTGGTTCATCTTTTGCTTGAGTTTGCGGAGACGGTGCTGGAGTGCTTGGGCCTTGGTGCGCGGAACGTCATGGTCGGACTCGGACTCGGCAGACTCGGGGTCTTCATCGTTGCTAGCTGTAGCTGTAGCTGTAGCTGTAGCTTCTTGCGGTAGTGGTGGTTCCATTCTTGTTCGTTGTGAGTTGCCGTTGTGTTTGGTTGTATGTGTTGATGCTGTCGACTATTATATTAATTATGCTGTTGCTGTCGACTGTTCTGTTGCTGTATGTTGCTTTTGGGAATGCTTGGTTGGCGCCAGTTTCACTTCGCGCGCCTTTTTCAGTCGTTTGTTCGTTGCACTGTGATGAATCCTACTGTACCGGTACCGGTTAACCCTATCATAAGAATATAGTCTAGCACTGTCATCTGTCATACTGTAGTTAAGACCCGACCCGACCAGGATAGACTAGACCTACATACCTGACTACCGCATAGTCGTACCTATGGCGTCCTCGCCGC
>Ga0307978_1001456_pt1 | contig 17697 bp, 19 predicted proteins | sample OrgLakmetage1056_FD_203151 | JGI IMG/M metagenome (GOLD analysis project Ga0307978, IMG submission 203151) | Saline water microbial communities from Organic Lake, Antarctica - #1056 | ecosystem: Environmental > Aquatic > Non-marine Saline and Alkaline > Saline | place: Antarctica: Organic Lake...
AAGGCGAAATCGGCGAAATATCGTTTACCGAAATCCACTAAACGCCAAAGGGAACCATATACATATACAGCCGAAATGGGGGGGAGGGGGGGGGGGGGTGTCGATAAATAGAAGGCACAAAACGAAGGTAAGGTAGCAACCGGATATCTAGCTAGCCCCCCCCCTGTGCCGCAGTATCTTCTTCAATCTTTTCCAGGGGCACTTCCTTGCGAGAGACATAATTCCTGAATGCGCCGCTTTCGACAAGCGACAAGCCTTAGGTGGTCGCGCTTGGGCCTCGTTGCTCGTCGCTCGTCGCTGAATTTATCGCTGACAGTTGTCGTCGCTGTTGTCGTCGCCATACACATACACAAAGAACCGAGGTTCGTCCAATCAGGGAGCCGCAACGAAATTTCGTATATGTATCCAAATTCAGACGAAACGAAATCCCGTAAAAAGCAGCCAAGGGCAACACGGCTTATGTGGAAGGTGTAGTATTTCTGTTGTGTTTTTATTTGAGGTTTCTGAGTAAGTTCTCTTTGGGTATTTATAAAACGTGAAATTGAATATTCTGATGATAGCCATAGCTCCACAGAAGTAATGCCTTGCCTTTCTAAAAATGAGCAGAAAATTCATCAGCCAATCCACGTGCACTCTACTATCGCTCGGTTTAAAAACTCGTCAGCTGCGTTTTCATCTCCACTTCCACTTCCATGGGCTCCATGCTGCCTCGCTTCGGCTTGGAGACTGCGGACGACCGTTCCATGAAGGCTTCGACGTTAGTGGGCGCCCGTGGTCGCTCTGACGGTGGGCCTGCGGTGTCGAGCAAAGCATTCGTAGTGCCCGGGGCACTGCTACTGCTGCCAGTGGCATTGCCATTGCCTTCCAGCTCGGGCAAGATCGGGAGGTTGGGGGGCGCGTAACGGCGGAGCAAGAGCGACGAGACCACCACGCACACGCTGCTCAGCGCCATGGCCAGTCCCGCCACTTCGGGGGGTAAACGCCGGCGGTTGGCGGGGTACAGGGCCCCCGCAGCAATGGGGATCCCCAGGCAGTTGAACACCAAGGAAAAGAGCATGTTGAGCTGAATCCGTTGGAAAATTACGCGGCTCAAGTCAATGGCTACCACCACGTCACGCAAGTCCGAATGCATGAGCACCACCTTGGACCAGGATACAGTAGAAACAACAGCAGCAGTAGAGAAACGGGATAGCAAAGAATGAACGACGAATGATGCAGTGCGCGTGCGCGCATGCAGAGAGGAAAATCACACATCTAAGAATAAGGTATTGAAGCAGTAGGCTTCATTATGGAAGCCGTAACCCCCAAAAGACAACAAGGTGCAACTAGGCACACAACGACGAGAGCGCACAACTCACCGAGGCCGCTTCAATGGCAACATCCGTGCCCGCCCCAATGGCCATGCCCACATCAGCTTCAGCAATAGCGGGTGAATCGTTCACTCCGTCACCAACCATTGCCTGTATGTTGGAGACAAGTAAGATGGCGATCAAAAACAGAAAAAGAGAAACACGAGATTGGACTAGTGGTAGGAATCCGAATGTACACACGAGCAGACCTCGTAAAAACTATCATGGTATAAGTTCTAAAAAATAGGATACACAGTCTTGAAGTCTACCCTGCCCTGCTTGGCACTTACCACGAGGCGTTTCGGTGGCAGGGTGTTGGCGCCTGGAATGAGGGCTTCAGTCATGCGGAGACTTGAGGGAGCGCTCGCGTCGTTTCCGTGCTTGCCACTGAGCACTTGGTAACAAGTGATGAGCCACTCTTTGATAGGGTTGCTGTTGTCTTGGGCGTGAAAGGGGCTGCGAGAAGAATACGCACCCCCCGTTGACGACGGGGCATGCCGCAAGCGACGCACTTGTTCCGCTTTGTCCCCAGGTTTCACCTAATGCATACACAAAAGCACGCACGCGTGCACGCACAACCCAAGTTTTAAACAAAACGTTTATATTCTTAAATCTTGGAAATATATAGTATCAAGAACGCCACGAAAGCGGTTCGAAGACATCTCATCAGCATTAATAAAATAAATGAAGGGTCGTCTCGCACTCGTTACCTCGGCCAGCACGTTGACGATGCCCACGCGCCTCGCCACCGCGTGCGCAGTCCGCCGGTTGTCGCCGCTCGCCATCCACACTTCCACCCCTAGTCTGCCCAGAGCCGCCACAGTGGTGCGGGTCTCCGGCCGCAACGTGTCGGAGACCGCTATCGAACCCGCCACGAACCCGCCTCCTACCCCGTTGGGCTCATCGCTGGCCGCTGAACCACCAGTCGTGTTGTTGTTGTTGTTCTTGTTGTCGTCCCCGGAGGCAGCCGCCGCGGCGAGTGCGGCATCGGCCGGCAGAGCGCGCAAGTACACGAAGAGCACGGTTTGCCCGTCTTCTTCGCAACGGCGCGCGCGGGCTTCCTGGGCAGCGGTCAGCCGGGCCCCGTCTCCTCCCTTGGCGCGGAGGAAGGCGCGGGTCCCCACGGACACTTCGAGGCACAGTTCCTCGCCAATGCCCGTTTCCCCCCCTTGAGGTGGCGGGGAATTCGCCCCCGCCATTTGCTTGAGCTCGCTCCACGGAGACTTCAGCAGGCAACTCACTCCCGACCCCACACTGTTCGCGAAGCCCACGGCAGGCGCCAAAGGGGGCAGCTCTTGCGGCGCGCCACCACTTCGACCACTCCGTCCAGGTTGCCACGCCGCCGAGCGTCCAGCAGCTTTCTGGTTCGCTGCCGTGGTTTCCGCGTCGGACTTCGCTGCCGCCACCACTGCCCGCGCTAGCGGGTGCTCCGAAGCCGCTTCGCAGCTAGCCGCGCACCACAGCAGCTGCTCGGCGGAGAGCACGGGCTCCGGCAGCGGGGTGGCTTGTTCGGTGCCGTCGGCAGCCCAGTTGGACACGCTTTCCCGGCTCACGCTCACCCGGCTCGCGTAGGCGTTGCTGCCAGCAGCAGCTTCGACGGGCTCTCTGAGAGGCTCGTGGTAGACCTCCACTTCGGTTACCACTGGTTTCCCGTGGGTCAAAGTCCCCGTCTTGTCGAACACCACTGCCCCTACGGCGTGCGCTGACTCCAACGCCGCTCCACCTTTGATGAGCACCCCTAGCGAGGCCCCCACCCCGGTGCCCACCATGACCGCGGTAGGGACCGCTAAGCCCAGGGCACAGGGGCAGGCAATCACCAAAACCGAGACCCCAAAGAGCAAGCTGAAGACCCCTTCTCCCTCGGCGGCATACCAGTCTGCTGGCACACTTCCCGCCACGATGCCCAGAGCCCAGGCGACGGACGCCACCACGGAAATCACCAACACCACCGGCACGAAGCGCGCTGAGACGTAGTCCGCGTAGTACTGAAAGAGAATTAAAATACACACATACACCAAGCGCAGAAGGAAAGGAATTGGAATGCCGGAGGGCAAGGCAAGCGTGTGTGAAGGCGAATTTGGGATCAATGAAATCGTATGCAATTCTTGTGCGTACTTAAGCAGTAACACATGCACCAGAAAGACAGTAACAGGAAGAGGAAAGAAACAAACAAGGAAAAGAGGAAGAGGTTATAGGATCGTTCTTTTTCAAAAGGTATTCCATACCTGAATGGGCGCTTTCGAGCCTTGCGCTTCTTCCACCAGTCGCACGATGCCTTGCAGAGCGGTGGTAGCCCCCACCCCTGTAGCTCGCACCCAGATCGGGCCCGTCACGTTCACCGTGCCGCCGAGGACGCTGTCTCCAGGGCGCTTGGTCACTGGCATCGCTTCACCCGTGAGCATCGCTTCGTCGACTGCAGCGTAACTAAGAGGCACAAAGACAGGCAAGGGAGAAGACGGTTAGAGAAATGAGGAAGCAGGAATATGCGTGTGTGATTAATGGAGGGCGTAATGTCGGCGAGGATACCCGAAAAGGGCCACGGCAAATTAGGCAAGCAAGCGCGGTCTTTCATTCACTGAGGTTTTGAATTTGAAAAGAAGGCAGTAGCTGCATCAGCATTTACAGGGCATATTTGCTCACCCGCCGTGGCTCAGCGACTTGGCCAGCGTGCCGTCACACGGAAGCCGCTCGCCCCCTAACACCAGCACCAAATCCCCGCGCTGCAGCATCGCAATCGGGACCACCTTCTCTTCGTACTGGCCGCTGTTCCCCGCGCCTTCTACCCCCCCGCCGGCGCCTGCGGGCATCAGCAGAGTGGCCTCCGAAGCTTCCAGTTGCAGCAGCGTGCGCACCTGGGGGGAGGGGGGGGGTTGTAACATTTTTTTTCCCATGTATACGCACACGCACGAACGTGCGTACCCAACGTGAAGCCCAGAAGAAAAAAAGAAGAGAAAGAAAGAAAGAAAGATGAAAAGATGAGAAAACGTGCAACAAAGAGAAACGGACGTGCACGTCTCAATTCCATGTGCAAAACAGGCAAAAAGCCGCTTACCGCGCTGCCAGTCTTAGACTTGGAGTAGGACTGCAGCCAGCCGCCTAAGGCCACGAAGGTGATGAGCACCGCCGAAGTCTCAAAGAACACGTCATCGTCGCTTTGGTGGAGGGCATCTCGAGCAGCCAGGCCAAACATCCCTGTATCGACGAGGACCACGGCCACGGAATAGAAATACGCCACCTGAAGAAAGCGGCAGAAAATGCACAGGGGAAGGGTGTGGTGTGAGCATAGTTCAGTCGAAAGAAAGGTGATCGGAGATATTGCTAAGGAAACAAGATGTATCGCATTGCAAAGGATGAGAGGCATGGAATGAATATGAAGACAAAAAAGAAGAGGCCAAGAGCTAATAATAGACAACAACAAGAAAACAAGGAGAGTGAGAGAGATCTTAAGCAAAAAAGAATCAGTTCAAAGCTGCGCAACGACGTACCGAAGTCCCAATCGCAATGAGCACGTCCATGTTGCTGCTGCCGTGCTTCAAGGCGGCCCACGCTCGCCTGTAAAACTGGGCCCCAACCCCGAGCTGCACGGGGGTGCACAACACGAACTGAATGAACAAGTCCAAGCGCAGGGTGCCTCCGCGCTCGTTGGGGCCTCCGTTCTCGTCGGTGGCCATGTCGTCGGACGACACGTCGAGCAAGTTGGTCCGCAGCGGCTTCATGGCCAGGTCCCAATGCATCAGGCCCATGGTCATGATGAACAGCGGCAGCGTCAACGCGAAGGAAATCAGGAAGCTGCGCTTCAGTGCTGCGGTGTTCGCAGCCTGCGCAGCATCCAACAAGTCGCTCTGGGCCGTACCGGCGGGGACCGTGGCCTCATACCCCGCTCCCTGCATGACGCTCATAAAGGTACGCACTCCGACTCCGTCCAATTCCGCGTCCCAGGTGACCTTGAGCGTGTTGGAAGTTGGCCAATTGCTGTCGCAGGTGAAGACCCCATCAATGTTTTTCAGCACTTGCGCAATCCGCACTGGGTCAGCCTCGCACACCATTCCGCGCACTTCAAGGTCGCACGACGCTACGACCCCGCTCCCACCGCCTTCCCCGCCGCCGCCGCCTACAGGCAGGGCGGAGTAGCCCGCGTTCACGATAGCCTTGACGATGCGCGCCACTTCACCCCCGCCGCCGTTGCCGGCCTCCATGGCCTGGCTGTTGTTGCCTCCACCGCTGTTCATGGCAAGGGGCGAGTAGCGCACGGTAGTGCGGCCCGTCAGGAAGTTCACAGAGACGTCCTCAACGCCTTTCAGCTTGCGCAACACCAGCTCGACGCGGCTGGAGCAGGCAGCACACGACATGCCCCCAACCGCGAGCGCTGCAACACACGACGAAGGAGTTGGGCCGCCACTGCTGCCGTTGCCAGCGCCGCCCGATTTTTGCTGTACAGCACCCGGAGACGCACTGCTGCCGTAGCTGGTGCTGGCGTAAGGGGAGGGCACCCGCGCTGGGAGGTGGTCGTCGTCGCGAGGCGCCTGCGGGGCCACCGAGGAGCGGCCCACGTTGACGTAGTCGTCCCACAGCATGGCCGTGTACCCGCTGGTGGCTAGTGCAGTCTTTACGGACCGGATCGCGGCGGAGTGCCCACTGCTCGAGGGCTGAAACGTGATTTGCACGCTGGACTCGATGAGGTTCACCTGGTGCTTGGCAATGGCGGCCGTGCCAATGGCGTCGAGCGCGTCTTCCACCCACCGCTGGCAGCTCCGGCTGTACATGGTGGCCACGTGCATTTTCACTACGTCCGAGCGCCCAAAGTTGCTGAATCCGCTGGCGGTAATGCTGCTCGCGTTGGCACTCGTTCCTGGAGTAGTAGTGGTGGTGGTGGCGGCACTAGTTGAGCCACCATAATTGCTGCCCGGGGCCGCTGCCGCCGCACCCGCTTCGGCCTGCTTGAGCAACTCGGCACCCTTTGCGGGTGACAAAACTTCAGCGTCAAACCCAATGGCGTCAATGGCAGCAGCAGCAGCGGCGCCAACGTCCTTGGCAGACGCGCCTTCGACGACAGTGTACGATGCGTAGCCTACGGGCTCGAGCACCACATTTGCGCTGGCCACGCCAGCGAGTTCGGAGGTCGCCTTGGTGACGGACGCAGTGCACGCCCCACAAAACATGCCGTCCACTTTCACCACCACCACAGAAGAGGAAGCGGTGGAAGATTCACCACTGCCTTCGGTGCTGGTTGCAGCAGAGGTATCTCCCCCCACGGCCACTCCGTCACGCCACGATGGCGGCTCGTCCCATGTGGTGAGCTGCGTGATGCTGCAAGAGTAGTAATAATTTCCTGACGCAGCATCGACGTACCGCACGTAGTCTTTGTCGGGCGGCGGTGGCGGTGGAGGAACGGGGGGTGCTGCGGTGCCATTCGTCGCGGGTGTTGGATCGGTGTTGGCAGTCGCGTCGAATCCTGCTTCTTCGATCGCGTCCACGATCTGCGCAATTTGCTGGGACGTGGGCGGTCCGTCACTAGATTTAAATGTGTAAGTAGCCTGCCCTGGCGGCCCCAGCTCCACGTTCACGCTGGCCACTCCTGGAAGCGATCCAGTGGCACGCTCCACGGCTCCAGTGCATGCCCCGCAAACCATGCCTTCCACAGAAACATGCACCGTATACTCCATCACGTGCGACCTAACACCGAATGATCGAAAATGTATTTAACAATCCCCTCGTTGTTCGCGAGGTTATCCTTAGATCGATCTGTGAGGGGCAGGCCTATTTATCCCCAAATGTCCAATGGGCAGATGGGCATTATTGTCCAATGTCAAGCTAAAAGCTCTTCTTCCTGGCCCTGCGGCAGTACAAAAAAAAGTATAGGGTTAGGGTATCGCTTGGTACACATGAATTCGTTTTTTTACGAGCAATGATCTTTGATGCGTGTACGCAGTTCGTACTCATCGTAGAATCCAAATTGCTTCAACCGCGTCGCCATGGTGCGCTTGACGCTAAGAGCAGCCTCACAGCCTCACACAATGATATTACAACAGTGGCATCAACTCGACCTTCAATTCTAAGCAGTTTCTAAGCCTCATGTATCCGTTATCTTGTTTTGCTTACCCTTTGTACCTTCAGGCTCGCTTTGCTGCCCTCATCCTTGCCCTCGCGCTGAGCTCAGCCTCAGCCTTCCTCCCTGCCACCCGCATGCAGCGCGCAGTTGTGAGGTATTCAATGGCTTGACATATGTATAATGTCCCGTTCTTCGAGTGACCCGCATGGTAATGTGCCAGAGCCTGCTGTGGCCGAAACTGGTGTAAAATTGAATCCAATTGTTAGTGCATGCGTGGCGTTTAGTAATGAAATCTTTGTTGAATGTTTCCTGCAGCGTGTCCGCGGAGTCTGGCCGCCGGGAGTTTGCTTCTGCTGCCGCCGCCGCAATTGCTGGTGCTGGCTTTGCGCAAGGCGCCTCGGTACGCATTAAGATGGCGCTATGTTATGAGGAGCTCCACGCTATGATCATGTTCCTTCCATTTTCTTTCCTCACGACCTTGGTTTATTCCTATTCTATTGTCAACTATAATATGTTCCTGGACTCAAAATTCTTATGACGCCGAATATCTATATCTGTGTCTTTGGTAGGCTTCAGCGGGCGCTGGCGCCAAGTTCTCGCTCTTTGGCATTACTAAGGGACAGGCAACCTCGATGTCTGAGGGCGCTGCCTTCGGCACCGACCAGAATGCCCCCATCTACTCCCCTTACTCCCAATACTCACCTGTGTCAGAGAAGTCTTTGTCAAATTCGGTAGACAACACTGCTTTCTACAAGGAAATCGTGTCCAACTCTGAAAAGCGCCTGCCGAACTACCAGGGCTACATTGAGAACAAGAGGTGGCTGGAGATTAAGACCGAAAACACCCGGTACCTGTACTCATTGCGAAAGGCCATGAACGGCCTGGCGACCACCGCTTCGGCCAAGGCGGCGGCTAAGAAAGTGTTCTTGGACCTGGAAGAGCTGACCTACGGCTCGACGACCAAGAACCAGGAGAAGTGCGAGAAGGCGTACGCTGCGCTCAAGACCGACTTCGCGGACTACAAGAAGCAGGTTGGCATGTAAACAATCGCTTGACAGAAAGGGACGGAAACTTAAGTCGCACTTGCCTTCGCGTCTGAACGCGGTGGTCTGTCATTACGCGCTCCTGATCTATGGAATTGTGATTAAAAAGTAATTTTTATTTGGATTCAGAAATTTTAGGTTTCATAAGCAGAGTACCATAAAGTCCAGTTCTTCGTATGAGTTCCATGAATAAATATCAAGAGTTCTAAAAGGAAAAGCAGCTTTATCTTCGAGCTCCACGGCTCTTGCTCCACGCTCCACGCTCACCCTTGTTGCTGTCCCTTGTGCCTTGTGCATTGAATTTTCCAATTCAATTGTCCACTTGCCACTTGCCCGTCAAGTTTTGCGGAGTGGACTTCGAATTGGACTCGGGTCTCCTCCTAGCTCCCCCCCTTCGTCCTCCTCTGGCCTCAGGTCCCTCAACCACAATACCCAATACCACAACCACAACCCAGTCGACTTGTCGACTTGTCGACTCGCGACTCGCGACCCACCAACCCACCGAGGCCTTCACCAAGGCCCTCTAAGTATCAGTTCGCCATTACTGTGGAGATAATTAAACTGAGAAGTCAATGCATTTCTACATGTGTGGTGTTGCGCAGGCCCCGAGGGGCTGGAATTAGAGGGCTAACAGTTCTGGCTGTTGGCTTTTGCACCATTTTTCTTCCAGCGAATTCCTGGTTGAGTGCGGTGAAGTGTTGAGCTCGAAGTCAAAGGAATGGCCATATGTTGCCTTCCAAGCCGGGTAAAAATAAATATGGAACGTTTCAGCGCACTGAGCACGAGCTACAGAAATAATAAGATAATAATGGCTCGCTGCTGACTTCCTACTTTCTGCCTCAAATACGAAATACGGAGACCCCGTATGAACGTACGGTATGAACTTTTCGGCACTTCTCATTTTCGACGGCACTTTTCGACGGCACGCATGTTCAAAAGCTACTACATAGCTAGGAAGCAAGCTACGAAGTAATCATCTTTCTAATCATAACCATGAGAACATGACCATCAACTTCAAACGTACACCATTGCGACCACTAGTTTTTGGCCTAGGTGTCCTAGAATGGTAGCTTCTCGAATTTGGGTGCGACTGGATGGCTACCTATTTCGGGCGCTAGGCTACTGTCTCCTTGCCGCGTGCATAACTTCAGCTCAGGCGCCTACACCTGGACCTACTCCAGACCACCATTACTTGGGTGGTTTTCGCGTCGACTGGTTGTCCGAAGTTGGCATATTGCTCTTTCCCATCTTGTTCTTGATCGTGTGCTTTGCTATTCGCATGCTATGGGGCTGCTGTGCCTTCTTGCACGGTTGGGGCAACCGCGGGCGGCCACCTCGGAAGGTCGCGGAAGAAGAAGTTCTAGACACGACAGCCGCGCCGTTCGACTGGGTCATTGACGGCCTCACTGGCCAAACAGGTCGCGACAGCGACACGAGCTTGACGAACTTGTTGAATGGGGTTGGTGTCGTAGGCAACCCGTGGTTGGAACAATGGGACGAGCGGTACCAAGCTTACTACTACTGGAACAAGGACACCCACGAGGTCGGGAATTCAATGAGTGACACTTCATAGGCTCGCAAGTTTACGGAATGTATTTCAATTGTATATTACGCACTTGCGGTTGCATGCATGCTTTTCTTCTTTCTCAAACTACTGTTGTCATGTGCAGACCACGTGGGAGTGTCCAGCTGGGTTCAGCTCTCGGAATTTAACATCACCTGACGCGCCGCTGGGCGACGCCGCACTGCTTGAAGCCCACGAGGAGCAAGTGCTTAGGCGGCAGCGTGACCGCAGCACTGAAGTGTCGGACGCTTCTTTAGGCACATACGAGCCCAAGGTAAATGGTGCAAAACGCTCGTACATGTGCACGATTAGCTTTCGTTTAGCCACGAGGCGCCTCGGGCTTTTTTTTTGGAAGCGCAACGTAAGAAAGGGAGCTGGCACGGCACTAGAATTAAGACCTTCATTTTTGAATGCGTGATTGAGGTACGTTCTTCTTAAGAGGCGTGCAGTAATGATGCCAATTACTCCAAAGAGCGCGCATGCTCATATCTTTGCCTGTCTCATTGCACACAGGGTGGTCACTCAGCACGCGGAAGTTTCCACGGAGTGGCCGATGGGCACTTGGAGCTCACGAGCGGCCAGTCTCTGCTTGGAAATGGGTTCCATTACAGCAGCGGCAGCAGCAGCGACGATGGCAGTGGCGACAATTCAGACGACGACGACGAAGACGACGATCGGGTTGGGTTGCTGTCTCGTCGGAGCAACAGCAGCAGCCGGAGCGCCAGCAGCAGCTTCAACAGTAGTTTCAACGGCAGTTTCAGCGGCCCACCTGGCTCGAAGCGCAAGCACCGCCGCCGGAGCCGAAGTGGGCGCCTGAGCCGAAACAGCTTCAACCAGGGCTACTCCACGGAGGCGGGCTTGAACGAGCTCTTGGCCTCGATGCGGCCTGACAAAGGTTCTTTCGCGCGCAGCGGCCGCGGGAGCAGCTCCTCCTGGGCCCGCGGGCGGCCCCTCAGAGTGGGCGAATCCGGCGTGCTGGCGCTTGACCCCACGGAAGCCACCGCCCGCGCCGAAGAGTCGCGGCTGGCGGCGGTGGAAGTGCGCCGTTTGGTGAAAGAAGGCGGCCTGTTGCCGAGCGAAGCGGCGCACGAGGCCGCAGCTCTGGTGGCGCAGCGAAGGGAGTCGCGCTCTTTCAACATGGGCGGCGAAGGAGCAGGTGGAGCACACGAAAGCAAGCAGCAAGACAACGACGGGGGCAACGGCGGGCGGCATCTCCGCATGGAGTCTGTGGAGAGCGCAATATCGCTGATTGAGAACCCCAATGAAGACGACGACGACGACAACGATGACGACGGCCCGCACCGCTCTTACATGAAGAAAGCACGATCTCTGAGCGACGCAGCTCCGTCGCTTCAGCGGCACGTGGAATTGGTAGAAGACGCCTTTCTGGACTCGTTGTTGCCGTCGGTACAAGAAGAAGCGGAAGAACCAGCAGCCCCAGAGGTGAAACCCAAGTCCAGGCTGTCGTCTTTCTTTGGCGGCACCAAAAAGGAAGCGCCACCACCGCAAGCACCACCACCGCCAGCGTCCCCACCCAAGCCCGCAAGGCCTCGGTCGGCTTCCGGCGACGAGCCCCCAGAGGGGAGCTTAAGCCTCATGGTGCGCTTGCAGGCCCATGGCCTATTGGGCGAGCGGCTCGGGTGGAACGGCAAACACAACGCTACTGCAGCTGCTGGCAATACGGATGCAACCTCAGGAAAAACTCAATCAGTGCTGCTCGAGGAGCACGCAGGGCCGGTGCCGTCGGCAGTAGCCGGCGGCTGCGTCGTGGTTGATCCGTTGGGTTTGCACAACTTGGCCGCGCCCAGACGGGCGAGCAGCAGCGGTGGCGGTGGCGGTGGCGGTGGCGGAGGTCCTGCTGCTTTAGCCGCCTCCAACCCAGACTCCGTCTCAGCAGCGCTGTACATGTGGTTGGGCTGCGAGGCGGCGAAACGCTACCCCCCAGAAGTGGCGGCCAGCGTGAAAGCCCCGGGCGACGCGAAGCTCACCAAGTATTCCCTTCCTGCTGCGGTGGGAGGCACCCCCGCCGAAGTGGTGCATTGCGCGGTGCCGGACTTGCGGCGCGAGCTCTTTCAGCCTCTGGAGCCGCCGTATTCCCCCCACGACGCTCATGAGCTCCTGTCGCAGGCTTACCTGAGCATTTTCAGCGAATTCGCGAGTGCCAACTGCCACAGCCGCGTGCTGCGGCTCTTGCCGTTGTGCGCTGCCACCAGCCGCCGCGGCACAGGGGCGATAGCGGTGGTCGCTGGCACTTTTGCGCCTGCGCTTCCAGTGCTGACCTGGGCGGCTATGCAGGTATGGAAGGGGCGATGATATACAGTGAAATCCATCAGTGCTGACGTGCACTTCTGAATTGAATCATAGCGAAAAGCGAACGACATGTTTCGAGATTTTCTTCAAGAGTCGTAAACCTGCTCATATTGATTGTTTGCGTGCTTCATGTGTTGAATATACCACTCGTAAATTTCTGACCGTTCTTCTGCCATCATGCGTTCTGGGACTGCCGATTTCATGCAATCATCAATCAACAGGAGGGCTATTCAAGGCTGTCACCTGAGGTGCAGCGCGTGTTAAGCGCTAAAGAAGTGCATCTCTGCATTCCTGCCCTCGACGACGTGCCCTTCTATCAAGACGCTGGCTTTGATCTAAAGGAGGGCTCCGACCTCCCAGCCAAACCTCCTCCTCAGCTGCCTGCAGTGCAAGAAGAAGCAGAAGAAGAAGATCCACCACAAGACTTGTTTGAAGCATTGGAAGACCAAGAATTGGAGGGGCAGGACAGCCGGCTGAGCCGGAGTAGCGGTGGCTCAGTCGCAGCAGGCAGTGGTGCGACGGCGGCGGCGTTCAAAGCCGAAGACGCCGGGATGGCGCTGGGCACGTCTGCGTCAGCGGCAAGTAACCCCACTGAAGGGGGGAATGCGATCAGTGACGCCTTTGAAGAACTGGGTGACCAAGAAGACGGCAGTGGTGGTGGTGGTGGGTGGGGTTCGAATCACAACAACAGCACAGCAGCGAGTAGAGCGTCTCGAGATAGCGGGTTCAAAGCAGAGGACACGGGAATGGCCATGCAACAAGATGAAAATGTGATGGCAGCACCTGTGCCGAAGGCTAACGACGACGATGACGAGGATGACGATGGAGACGACGCGAGTGGCGGCAGCGGTGGTGGTAGTGGGAGGAAAGCAAAGAAGGCGTCTAATCCGCAAGCAGCTCCTTCGCGCACCAACGGGCGTCAATCGGTCGAAGACATCCTCGCTCTCGGAGACGGCGCTACTCGAGCTGAAGCTGAAGCGAGAGTGGCCGAGCAAGAACTGGCTGCGATGCGAGAGGCGATGGAGCAGAAAGCCGCGGCTAGGCGAGCTCAAATTGCGGCGCTTGAGGCAGAGGATGATGACGACGATGACGACGAGGAGGATGGCGATGGCAAACACGAAAATAGAGGAGCAGATCAAGAAGAGGAAGGAGACGAGGAAGAAGAAGAGGATGAAGAAGAAGAGAGTAGCGAAGCGGAGGACGAAGAGGACGAGACGACTATGAAAGAAGAAGCCGCCGCCATCATGGAAGACGATGGCTCAGAGGTGCGAACAGTATATGGTGGACTTGAGTAGTATTTTGAAAACTTGATCAACTGAACCGTGAACACTTCACTTGATCTCATGCCATCTTTTTCTTCTGCGTGACGATGATCTCTTGGCACGTGGCACCTCTTGTGGTGTGAATGTGAAGGTGCCCCTTGCGTGGTCCGAGGCTGTGAAAGTGGCCTCCTTCGGCGATTTCGCCAGCGGGGTGCAAGCGTTAAAGCTCGAGTTTCTGGGCCCTACGCTGGAGCTCACGCCAGACGGGAACAAGACTCAACCTGCCTCGTCAGTGCCGCCCTTGTGTGCGCAGGGCACCTTTGGCTATGGTTTCATTCGTTCGGCGAGATATTGTGGCCAGCCTGTAGTCGTCAAGAACCTCGGAGCGGCGGCGGTATGTGCGAGCTTGCTTGTGTTATCGTTTATTTTTGAAATGAAGACTCTTGTAAGGGGTCCTTTCGTTCTCTTGTACTCCTCTCATTCATGCCATGCTCCGTTTTGAGGGAAACCACCTACTTTTTTCTGTGTCTTGTTGTTTTCCAGAAAGAAGGCGAGTCTCTGGAGAGGGCGGCCTTGCTCGAAATCGCCAAAGAAGGCGCGTGGCGCTTCAAACAGCTCAACGCATTTCTGGTTCCTCTTTTCGCTGTCAACGTGGACGCTTCGCCGCAATTGCCCGTGTGCACCGTCGAACTGCAACACCCGTGCTCCCTCGCGGACCTTTTGCATAACCCTAGCCTCGGCGGGCGCCTCATTAGGGGTCACCATGGCACTAGCACCAGTAGCAGTGGTGGTAGTGGTGGTGGTGTAAACGTCAGCCCTGACTTGTTGCGCGCGTTGCCGCTCACTCTACGGCAGCGGCTGCTGTGGCTGCGGCAGGTGGCGCTCGGCATGTCAGCGGTGCACGCGCAAGGTTTGCTCCATGGGAACCTCCGGCCAGCCAACGTGATGTTAGCCACGCCAGACCACACGAGTAGTACTAGTACCAATGGGGTCTCAACGGAGTCTGCAGCGGCCCAGGATGGAAGTGTTGGCAGCAGCAGCAGCAACTATGCCGCGCAGGCAGCAGCAGCGCTCGCGAAAGCCCACGCCCAGGCTAGCCCGCCGCGCTTTGCAGGCTCGCGGGGTTGCGCGGCCATGGTCACCGACTTTGGTCTGCAGACCGTGAAGAAAACCTCCCTGGGCAGCGCCACTTCCAAGCGCGCGGCACGCATTTTCAAAGGATTGATCGAGGCCGCCCAGCTGCCTTACACCGCCCCCGAAGTGCTGGAGGGGAAAGCACTGACGGCAGCGGCCGACGTGTATTCCTTCAGTGTACTGTGCTGGGAGGTGTTGGTGGGGCAGGTGCCCCTCGAGGGGAAAAACTCGGAAGCAATCATGAAGTACACGCTCGCGAAGAAACGCCTGGTGCTGCCAACGGACAAAGACCTGGCTCAAAGGTTCATTCATATACCTGTGTGTTTTCTTTTACAGCTTCGTCGTTCAACGGATTAGACATGCCTGTGCATGCGAGGTTTCCCTCTATATTCATCATGATTTTACCTGCAAGACTTGCATTCTCTTACCATTTTTCTTTCGTCTGCCTTGTTCAGATGGACTAATTTGCGGCAACATGCATTGAGCTCAGAAGCGAGCTACGGGGCTCCTCCTCCTCCAGCCAAACTAAGCGTTTTAGGTTCTCTGCGCATCGCCCATCGCCCGCTGGACGTAGGCCAAGCGGATGATGGAAAAGAACACCTGAATTTACGCGAATTGGTGGCAAAATGCGGCCAACACGCCCCCAAGGAGCGGCCGAGCTTTCAGGAAGTAGCTCATCATTTGGGTTGCCTCGCTGCCCAGCTCCCCAATCCGAAACTGTCCCAGAGGCGAGGCTCTCTTTCGACCGCCGCGACAGGAGGAGCAGGAGCAGAAGCCAGGGACAATTATGACACGCCGTTGCCGCCACTGGTACTGCCTGCACAGGCGGCCGCTGCACACCGCCGCTTGAGTCGCCGAGCTTCTCATCTTGACTCGAGCAGTAGCAACAGCGCTGGTGCAAACGGCCGCCGTAGGAGCTCTGCTACAGCGGGAGCAGCAGCTGCCTCTGCCGCGGCGCTAGCGGCCGCCGATGCTTGCCTGCAGCTGGTGAAAGAAGGACCGGCGAAAGAGGCAGCAGACTGGGCTAAAGGGCAAGACAGCAATTACGATGACGACGATGACGATTTCGATATCGATGAGAGTGGCAACGGTAGTGGTGCTAGTGGAACCATTCAGAAGACCGCGCTGCCCCTCTCCGAACTGTGCCGCGTGCCAGTGGTCTTGCTCAATACTGAGTCGCGAAGGAAACTCTTTGCAGCGTCCATGGCAGCGCCGAAGAAGAATCAACAGAGCGGTGGCGGTAGTGGTGGAGCGCTAGGCTTGGTGAGCGCAGCGATGAACAACTTAAGCAACAAAAAGACTTGGGCGGAAGGTTTTGGCGCAGGTCCAGAATTGCATACTTTTGACGACAACCGCTGGTAAGTGTGCGCGTGTGCTGTGTGCACTTCGAGTTTCCACTCTACCTCAGTAAGACTTGATAGTCACATATCACTTATGCCGAGCGGAAACCCTATTTTGTTCCCTTTTAATGTGTCTTTATGCGCTAGATGTGCTTTCGTTTTGCTATGATGATTCTCGTTATTCTTTCTTGTGCACTTCGTGGCGACTGACACCTTCACATTTCTGAATCCACACCAACACGTGTATACAGGTGGTTAGTGCCTCAGCGCAACAACAACAACAGCCAAGGTGGAATTACCTTTGCCCTCCAAAACTGCCACTCCGATCGTTGGCTGTTTGCTAACTCCATTAAACCTCCGAGGAAAAAGGCAAACAAGCAGCAAAGCAGTGCGAGTTTGTTGAAGGCGAGCAGCGCCAAACAAGCAGAGAAAGGCCTCGGAGCAGCTCTACTTTTGAACGAGTCCAACCAAGATGACGACAACGACAGTTTGCTTATGCCTGAGGACCATCTTTGGCGCTTTTTGCCAGTGCCCCTCGATGGCGATGATGACGCTCCAGACAATGATGGCAGTGGCAGTGGCAGCAGTGGTGGACAAGGAAAAGCGTACGTGTTGCGGAACGCCGCGTCCGGTCGGGATTTGTTTGCTCGTCCTCCTCTCCCCGGTGAAGCGTGGCACGTGGGCGTAGGCGCTGAATTGGCCTTGGCGCACGGAGATGGCTTGTCAAGCCTGCGGCGGCACAGCCGCGAGAGCACCAGCGGTGACCACAACAACAACAGCAACAACACCCCAGCAGGTGCTGCTGCTAGCGGCGGCGAAGGCGATGAGAGCAGTGCGCTACTGGCGCCGCTGCATTGTCGGTGGTTGCTTCTGCCACAGTGGCAAGCCGCAGCACAGTGTGGGCCTCACCCAGCTGCTGATGCCATTGCGGCGATTTGGGGGCAATCTTCTTCCTCTTTACCTGCTGCATCTGCTTCTGTTGGAAAAGGCAAGCTTGCAACAATGTCTTCATCCAATGAGGGCGCAGACTCAGGAAGCGGCGCGGAGCCAATCAATGAAGCGGAAGCGAAGAAGGTTCGTGGAAGATTGGATTATGATGTTCTTTGTTGTGAATGGTGAGCATATCATCGAAGTTGTGGAAAATTTAGGAGAAGAATCAATCTTTACATCTTCATACCTGATTGTTCTTGAACTATTCCAGTAGACGGAAGTGGTACTTTTATCTTTTTACGCGCCCTTTCCTATTATTGTTACCATAGGTGGCGAGGATTGAGTTAGACGCCGAGCGCGCCGCTGCTCAGGCCCGTGTGGATGCCGAGGCAGCAGAAGGCCTCGTGGAGTCGATGCGAGCTGCGGTGGCCTTGGGAACAGGCGATGAAGCTGAACTTCAAGCTGCTTTGGAGGTGCACCACGAGCTACTACAGTAGATAGTTCAGATATCATACTAGACGCATGAAACGAGACTCTCCCTTTGCTTTGTTGAACTGAAAATGGAAGTTGTTCAGAAATTGAGAGGTTGGTCTACAGCTGGTCTTTGACTTTTTGTCTATTTCTTTATCTTGTTGTTGTGCTTTTCTCCTTTCTTCAGGTCGCCGCTGCTGCGCGAGCGGCTGCCAACGATGCCGCAGACCAAGAGGCGGGCTTCC
>Ga0307978_1001459_pt1 | contig 17652 bp, 13 predicted proteins | sample OrgLakmetage1056_FD_203151 | JGI IMG/M metagenome (GOLD analysis project Ga0307978, IMG submission 203151) | Saline water microbial communities from Organic Lake, Antarctica - #1056 | ecosystem: Environmental > Aquatic > Non-marine Saline and Alkaline > Saline | place: Antarctica: Organic Lake...
CATTGGATCGATTTGTGTTGCGACTCTCTTGCCAAAAGGATTGATCCTCTTCCACGCCTTTCAGAACACGATTGTACGTTCGAACTGCCTCAAAATCATCATATAAGCCACTATCGGCTCCACCAAAGCCCTCGGTATCATCGTATTGGTCGTCATAGTCATCATTGTACTCATCGGCGGTGGGTTCGCTCCGCATTACAGCTTCCACCGCTGCGGCTTCCTCTCGTTGTTGTCGTTCCGCCGCACGCAAAGTAGCCTTGGCAGCTAGTCGAGCTTCCTCTTCTTTTTTGGCATTGGTAACGTTGCGATGTCGGCGAGGCAAGGTGCGATCCATGATTTGCAATGGCGCTGGCCAGCGAGATTGATCGTCCAGAAGTGCCTGCATGGTTTGTTCCAAACTCCCCTTGTAATACGAGAGCGCCGTCTCGACAAAGCCTTCACCAAGATCGGGTAGCATTTGACGTACTTGGTCGATTCGCCTTTGAATCTCATCCTCGGGTTTGGTTGCTGCGGCTGGTGCCGATCCAGACGTTTGTCGTTCTTTGGGTAGTATTGAATCTCCGTTCGTTCGTGCCGTTGTGTCTGATGATTCGTAATTCAATGTCGTGGAAGATAAGACGCTGGACAGATAGTCTTGCTGCGTTTCGTCGGGATAACGACTGGTTATCTTGATGATCCAATCTGAATCTCGTTCCGCCTCCCACTCGACGAGATCCTTCCAAACGTTGGGCTCTTGTTGTATCCGGTCGGTGGCCGCCAGCAATCGCTCCCAGTCCATCGTTGGCGCCCACATGAATTGTGAGAGCAGCGATAGTATCAGAGGCTGTCGTTCTCTTGGAGCGGCGCCGTATATACTCGCCAGTGCGGCCGTGGTTTCCAAAACCTTGGACTGCGTCGTGCATTCGGCGGCTAGAGGTGACGATCGAAAGAGACCGGCCAGGGATTCCAGAGCGGATTGCATGTCTCGGGAAAATACGTTGGGCTGAGATTCTTGAATCAAAAGCTGTATTGCTTGCTGTAGCTCTCGAAAGACTGTCGTTTGGTGACTCAAAGGCAGCGAATCCAGCAGTTCGTGATAGGCTTGTCGCACGTTTGCAATGGTAGCAGTCGAAGCATATCGATCCAGAGCGTAGAGAATCAGGCCAAGCTTGTAGAACTGAAGCGTTGTTGGAGCCACTCCGCCATCTTTCGTAATTGCTAGCACGCTCTCCAACTCGCTGACTAGCTGGAGAGTAGCGTCGCTGTCGTCCATTGGTGCAGTCGTCGCCATGGTGCACGTCACTGAATGTATGTGGTTCCGCGATTATTATTTTATGCTCTCGGCTCTCGGTTGGCATGAGAGATTCGATTCATTCCCTGAAAGTGAAGCACACGGCCCAAATAATGCAAACGCAAAAAGCTAAGTAAGCTAAGCTAGCCTTTTTCGTGCGTTATTGGGGTCGTGTACTGTTGATTTTTTTCGAGTGTTCGCAAATCTCCTATGTATGCGTACCGTACCGGTACCTGTATGCGGGGGGGGCTCAAGCTGCAGACCATGATGACACATTAAAAGACATACGGTAGACAAAGCAAAACACACACAACGAACAGCCACTACGGTGATCGAACGAAAGCGAAGCGAATCCATCACCGCACCGCACAGCACCGCAACCAACACTCCAGTACTCCAGTTTCGGCGCATATAATCTCACTAGTCTACCACCAACAATACAAGCCGAGCAACAAAGTATAGTCTACTAAAACCTTCCCTTCAACTGATCAGCAGTATCGTCATGGCGACGGAAGAGAACGATAACGATAACGAAAGCAAGTCTTCGGATGGTGATCAAGTTGAGGAGCAAGAACGCGTGCAGCCAACCCTGCAGGAGACTGGTCCAAGAGCCCGCCTCCAAGAGCTCCCACTCGGATGGACGCAAATGGCGGAACCCAATCCTGCGGACCGTCTGAGATACCCGCAGGATGTCAGCGAGATCAACACGACCGACACGGATATCATGATTGTCGGTACGGCGGGTCAAAAGATTACCCAAATGGGCCCTGATTTCTCCTCGCATGTGAATCCAGAGCTTACCGAACTCGTGCTGCGTTCGCATCTGATCAAGACGATGGAAGGACTGGAAGGCTTTACCAAGTTGGAGCTTTTGGAGCTTTACGATAATCAAGTGGAAGAGCTAAAGTGTTTGGGCAAGGGAGAGAATGGAGCCCCTGGACCGACCTTGCGTGTCTTGGACATGAGCTACAATAACATTCGGGACATGAAACCTGTCGCGCTGTGTCCCAATCTACAAGAGCTTTGTAAGTTGATGGCATGATTCATTGGATTCATTGAGACGGCAAGGTTTATATACGCGTTCGCTCATCACCAATCACATTTTCTTCTTATTCGCACAGACTTGGCCAACAACAAGCTCAAAAGTATTAAAGGATTGGGAGGTCTCAAGTATTTGAAGAAGATTGACCTCGGAGCGAACCGTATTCGTATCATGGACGCGGATGAACTATCGGGTATGGTCAACTTGGAAGAGCTGTGGATGGGAAAGAACAAGATTGAAGAGATGAAAGGTTTGGAAAAGCTCACCAAGCTTCGTCGCTTGGACCTTCAGTCGAATCGTCTTACTCTCGTGGAGAACTTGACGAGTCAAGTAGAGACGTTGGAAGAGATATACTTGGCGCACAATGGTATTTCATCAGAAGGTGCATTGCAGCCAACAGGCTTGGCGCAGGCCTTTAAAGTACTGTCTGTCCTGGACTTGAGTCGCAATCAACTCACCAGCGTCAACGGGTTTGCCCATATCCAGACTTTGGATGAGCTCTGGCTATCGGGCAACAAGATTAGCTCCTTCGACGAGATTCAAGCTTTGTCGGCCTTGCCCTCTTTGGATACCATTTACTTGGAGTACAATCCCATGCAAGAAGACCCAATGTACCGCAAAAAGATTGCCGAAATCATGCCCTGTCTCAAGCAGATCGACGCCAACATGATTGGTGCCGTCACCATGCATGGTATGCCGTCCACAACTAGCACCATTCAAAGGCCTGCTGAAACCGAAGAGGAGCGTCTGCGACGAATGCAAGAAATGGTTGTAGCACGAGCACAAGCCCAATCTTCCGAGCAAAGCAAGTAGACTAGCAGGCGTGCGCGTAGTGCGAGTTGCAAGCATGAGTCGGCGAATATATCGATAGTCAATTGTAACGATTGAGCATTTGCCTGGCAAAGACTATGAAATAAGGACAACTAAACTGCATTTAACTTTGAGCGTCTTTCTCTGCGATACGGTAGTCTATTCATCATAGACTCTACTTAGTCTACGATACCGGTACTGGTACCTAGCTGGAACGTCTTCTTGATTCGAGTGTCGAGTTTCCACGACTTTCTTTGGAATTCGGCCAGCCGATAACCCAAAAGCCAGAAACGGACACCTCAGCAAAGTGAGCGGCTCCTCGCGTTCACCTGTAGCCGCTGGTAGGAAAAGTACGCAGTCCGCAGCGCACGATAGACCGTCTGTTCTCACTTCCTGACCATGGGAGGATCCGTGTCTGTAGATAAGGGACACCGAGGTTCGCAAACGCGATCCTTGGACACAGAGGCGCTGAGCGCTTCAAGACTAAACGATCTCGCCCATAAATTGTCCATTTCTCCGCAAACAACACGATGCGACGATACGAACGCACCACCCGCGCCACCTCCGCTGCCTCCAGGTGCGGAAAGTGCCAGTAGTGCGGCTCCACCGCCTCCTCCGCCGGAAGAAGGCGGCGACAGCATTTCTGCTGCAGCTCAGGCAGCCACAGCGTATACGAATCCAGGACCTTACGAATCAGCTACTATGGATGCGAAGCGGCTAGTTACTCTGGATACCTTTGATGGCTTTCGCTGCGATATCAACAAGCAAGTTAGCCCTTATATGGCTGTCGTCCATTCCTTTTGGCTCGGAACGAATATGATCCCAGACGGGCGCAAGTCTACATATTCATTCTTGACGCAAGTGGCAGATGAACAAGGTCTACTCATGGCGCGCGTCGATCCAGGTCGAGGGAGTGTTGATGGACGGATTCACCGTGCGCTCTTTGGAGGTCTCGCCATGGGAAAGCTTCAAGTCGGTGTTAGTTCAGAGGGTCAAGGCGACCAACTGTTAGCAGAGATGGACTTTGGTGGTCAAACTTGGACAGGAAACCTAAAGTACGGAAGTATGGGTGGAGGTTTGGTGTATGGATGCAACTACTTTCAAGCCGTCACGCCAAAGCTTCACTTGGGAGGAGAAGGTATGTATATTTCAGCCAACAAGAACTTGTTGAGCAACTATACCCTCAAGTATACCATGCCTGCCAAGACGGGCGAGGAAGACTCTCCGGTACAGTCGGCTGCCAAGTCATCAGAGGGCCCGTCCGACTCCTCTGGCAGTTCCACCTTATGCGTAAACTACAACAGCGGACAGTCTGCTCTAACACTCAACTACAAGCGCGCTGTGACTCCCAATCGTGTTACTCTGGGGGCTGAGCTGCAGTGCAATCCTATGACTTTGGATTCGCAAGTCATGCTGGGGGCCGAGTTCAAGCTGCAACGAAGTAAATTTGCTTGCGGCATTGATGGCGGTCTTCGAATGCAGTCAACTCTCGAAACCAAGCTTGGTATGGCTCCGGGAAGTCCTGCATTGAACTTTTCGGCCGACGTGGACCACCTCAAGGAAGAGATGCGCTTTGGGTATGCCATAAATATCGATGGTTAAGAAGTGATTGTGTGTGTATCTCTTCACGTTATACGTACTCGCCGAAACTATCTGTATCTACAATTAATGCCCAACGTTTGATTCTTGCTAGACGATTCACTTTGCTTTGGCTCTGATCTTTAGAAGAAGTGTGGTAGTACTACCGTTATAGGCGATAGCCTGAGTAGAGCGTTAGTCAAGATTAGATGCATTCTCGAGCCAGCATCGCTCTCCCTCCTTTCCTGGCTGATGGGGTATGAGTATGAGAGGAGCCTGGTGCTGTACCGGTACCGGTAGGCTTTTGTCAGCGTTTCTCCTTTCTAGAGTTATTGCGATCATCTCAGTAAGGTATTGCAAATCCACCTTATGCCATTGCGTTTATACAACCCCTCCCCGTGTACTATCTAGAGCGCGATAATGGTAGTATACGTGTGCCTTGCCGCGCTTGCCTCGAGTGGCTCCCGCAGAAGAATGACTGATAACCTACCGGTACCGTACTGACACAGACGAAAAAATCAAAATGACTTGAAGCAACAGACAAGAGAACACAAAGGACATCAAGGATCGACTTCAACGATGATGGCAACGGCGATGGAACGATGAGGCAGGCACAAAGAAGATCGCCTTCTCGTTAGCTTCACCATGGTTCGCTTCGTTATCCTCGCCGCTCTTTTTGCCTCCGCTAGCGCCTTTGCGCCTGCTCCTGTGATGAACCAATTCACTGGAGGCACAGAGCTTTCCGCCTTGAACCGTCGCGATGCGCTCGGGCTCGCCTTTTCTGGTCTCGTTGCTGCCGGAGCTTCCTTGGGAATGCCCGATTCTGCAGCTGCCGTCTCCAATCCTGCTCTCGAAACCTTCAAGACAAAGGGCAAGGGAGCTAGTTTCTACCCAGGAAAGGGCATGCGGAACCAGCACGAATCTTTCGAAACGCTGACGGCGGTATCGAACCCGGCGCTCGAAACCTTCAAGACAAAGGGTAAGGGTGCGAGCTTTTACCCTGGCAAAGGAATGCGCAACCAGCACGAGTCCTTTGAAAGGCTGCAAGCGGTATCCAATCCTGCTCTCCAGACATTCAAGAGCAGAAAGACGGGATCTAGCTTTTATCCTGGCAAGGGCATGCGTAACCAGCACGAATTCTTTGAAAACCTCATGGCGGCATCCAATCCTGCTCTCCAGACATTCAAGAGCAAAAAGTCTGGTTCTAGCTTTTACCCTGGCAGAGGAATGGTCAAGTCGTAATTTCTTAGCGACGGATCATTGATTGGATTGCTACCAGGAGCGTTGCGACTTATAGGATTGCACGGATTAGGATATTGGCTCAGGTAACCTGTAGATTCTAAGCGTGTTTTGTTGTTGGTTATTTTCTATCGAGCTCGCCCTTTAGAGGCTGCATTAGCTTTTAATGGATGCGGTAGGATCTTAGGAGATATCGGAACACTCTGGCTGTCTTGAATGCCAACCGGTTGATCCATGGTAGGCATTCGCGATTTGTAGAAGCTTGGCGTCTTCGCCTCTCCTACCAGCAATCTGAATACCCATTGAGACTCCACTGTCGGCTCCGAACCCGGCTGGAATGGTAACACAAGGAAGGCCCGCTAAACTAATAGGAACAGCAATCTCCATCCAACGATGATAGGTATCCATTCGCCGTCCAGAAATTTCCTTGGGCCAGTCCCAGTCCACTGGAAAAGGCCAAACCTGTGCACTAGGCAAGGCGATTGCATCGTAGCCCTCTGTAAAGAGCTGTTCTAGACGCACACTCCATTCCTTTGCAATAAACCCTGCTGCCGCCAGCTCTTCGTCACTTATCGTCAAGCCACGTTCCACTTCCCACTTTAGCTCGGAGCGAATGTTCGACTTGCGTAGTGCGTCTTTTCCATGTACAAGAATTTCCACAGACGAAATAACCGCGGAACGAATCGTTGTCCAGCTCTTCCAGAGCTTGTTGGCGGGAAATATGGGTTTCTTCATGTCATCAATCTCAACCCCCATTTTCTCAAAAGTGCACAACGCCAGTCGACACAGCCCTAGTATATCCTTCTCAACAGGGTATGCTCCAGCCCAGTCTCCCAGCCAGGCTATTTTCAGTCCTTTCATATCCAACTGTTCCATGGAAGCCTGGAAACTATCCAAGGGAGCCTGAAAACGATCACTGCCTGCCATGGTTTCTAAACACCTTGCCAGATCTTCGGGACTCCGTGCAATAGGACCGACGGTTGAAATGGGATAGTCAAGAGGGTTGCGATCGCTTTCGAGGTATTCCAACATACCTGCCGTGGGTCTGATGGAATAAAGATTGTTCCATCCTGCAGGATTTCGGAGGCTACCCATCATGTCGGATCCATCCGCCAACACTAAAATGTGCGTGGCAACAGCGACAGCAGCTCCACCACTACTACCACCGGCAGATCTTGAGAGATTGCACGGATTTCGAGTTGTACCCCACCGCTTGTTGAAGGTATGAGACCCCAATCCCGATTCAGGTGTATTCGTCTTGCCAATCACAATGGCACCCGCGTCAATTAAGCGTTGGACAAAAGGGTCCGATTGGCCCGGTACGAAATCTTTGAAGAGTGGCGATCCTCCGAAAGTTGTCGGGATACCTTTGCAGTTTGATAAGTCTTTGATCGCAATAGGGATTCCATGCAGCCACCCCTTTCGTGGCGATCTAGAAGCTTGCGCGGCTTCTTCCATGAGCTCATTCCGATCTCGCAGCGACACAATAGCATGCACTGAGGGGTTGACTCTGTCGACCTGATGCAGCGTTGCCTTCATGAGCTCCACTATGCCTATATCGCTATTCTCGAGTGCATTCGAGAGGCTTGTAGCATCGAGTGCTAGGATATCGTTGTAAGATAGTAGCGGCATGCTCATGGGTATACTACTAGCTAATAATGGTTGATGGTTGCTATGCTTCCTCCCATTTAATGGGAGGAACCATGTCGTCTTTTGTTCTTCGTCGCGACTTTTCGATAAAAAATGAGGTCGTACGTCACAAAAGGTCCGGATTTTGTCGTAGATTTAATTTGGTTATTAGCATGATGATTGATGATCGAAGAAGAATCGAAGCACAAGGAAGCAGCCATATGTCGGTCTGCACCATGAGCATGAGACCAGTACTGGACATCGGAGAGTCGAACCCATCATGCGCCGTCTTGGACGAGTTCTCGTATGGGCCTTTTGTATGATTGGACTGGAATACGGATCGTTCGTCCATTCGTTTGTGATATCTTCGTCCAAACGATCGAAAGATCCGACGCGCCGATCATCAATGGCATTGATGGAAGATGATGCCGACCTTCACCCAACGAGGCGGAAATTCCTTGCGCTAGGTCCGGCGGCTGTTGCAGCCATGACAGTTCTTGGTATGAATGAAGAATCTTCCGCGCAGGCTGCATCCACACCGTTCGACCCACAAATTCCGTTTTCCTCAGCACGTCGCTATAAGATTATAACGTTACCCAACAAGCTAAAGGTTCTATTGGTTAGCGATAAGCGAGCCTTTCGTTCGTCAGCTGCTCTAAGCGTTGGAGGAGCCGGTCAGTTTGCCGATCCTTACGACGTGAAAGGTTTGGCTCACTTAATGGAGCACATGGTGCTCAGCTACAACTCGAAAAGTACGTTTCGGCAGTCGAGAGACTTTGAAGACTGGCTCAGTGATCAAGAGGGAGCCTCGAATGCTTTTACAGCATACGATAGCGTTTGTTTTCATTTTTCTTGCCCCGAGGTAGCTCTGTCGGAAGCTCTGGAACGTTTCGCTGGTCTCTTTTTACAGCAAGATGTCGAACGAATCTGCCGAGACGCTGAAGCGCTCAAAAGAGAAATTCGTCGGGTCGACTCGGAACTAGATTTCGACGACATGTTCACGCAGTCGTTGTGTCTTACGCAAGACTTTGTCAATCCAGAGCATCCGTACGCCACCTTTTCTCGAGGAAACCTGGATACCTTGGAGCGAGGGCCCCAGGAAGCTGGTATCGATGTCGGTTCCAGGTTGATTGCCTTCTTTCGAGCAAAGTACCAACCAAGTGAAACAGTATTGGTTGTGCAAGGGCCACAAGACCTAGTCGCCTTGGAACGGTGGGTAGCGCCGTTTGGTAACACTCTGTCGCGAGATGTACCTAAGGCTGGCACGACACTTGCAATGCGATCCTATCCGGGAGGCTTTCTGCAAGGTAATCGACTCAAGCAAATGATTCTGTATCGAAAGCAAGGCGACTCTACAACGGAGAAACTGTCCTTTGATTGGGTCCTCGATCTCGACTACGTGGACATACCGTCTGGAAAGCAAACTGTTACTGCAACGCAGATTGCTTTCGTTCTCGCGCAAATTCTCGGTCGGAGAGGTCCAGGAAGTCTCTACTTGTTTTTACTCCGACGAGGCTGGGTTCCGAGCTTAGCATCCAGTCTACCTCGCATCACAATTCCTATTGACGTTTCAGGCTTTCAGATTATCAAGCTCGATATTAATCTGACGTTAGAGGGATTTGCCAAGCGATCGGCCGTGGTGGCGGCCGTCTACGATAGTATAGAAGCGCTTCGCAACCGGGGCACCTTGTCGCTTTCGAGGGGCCAGATTGCGCAATACGCTACAATCGCAAAGCTCCATGGATATGTGCTAACACCTCGTCCTCCAGATGCTGTCGAACTTGCACTAGATGCACAGCTGTATGGACTCGGTGGACGAGACGGGGTTGGTTCCGGCGCATGGTATAGATTTCCTTCCGCTGAAGATCGAGGTGGCTTTGCCCCGCTGCAGCAGGCCGTGTCGACAACTTTGAAGATGATGAGTGACCCAGAACGTGCAGTGATAATCGCAACGGCAGGAAATGAAGCTCTCGGCAAGGGAAAGTCGGGAATATTTGGCGAACCACTCCCTCTACTTTCGTCGGAGCGGTGGCTCACGGAACCAACGACAGGAGCTCGCTTCTGTTTTGATGACATGCTCGGAGTGACATCAAGAGTTGAAAATTTAGTTCTGACCAAGTTGGTGGATAGGTACGAGCTCCAGCCACCAGTTTTGAATCCACTCGTCCCGGCTACTCTCAGGCCGGCAAGACATGTCACTAGGCCCAGCGATAAAGAGAATGCAAACGAAAGTGTCCTGTATCGGACGGCCCGAGATACCAAGAGAGACAATGCTCCTATTCTTAGAGTACAGGCCATCCCGATTCATGATGACAACGAAAACTGGACCGTCTTGGATGCCTTTTCTGGGCAGGTGGGCCTGTCCCTTCCCAGGTCTCCGCCCGAATCGAGCTGTCGTTGTGCTTTTGTCCTGCAACTGCTGTCGTCGCGACCAGCCCGTGCGGATGTTCGCCAAGCAGCCAAGGCTGAACTGTGGAAAGTTGCCTTCGAGATGGCTGTAATGGATCTTGCGGAACTAGGAGCCCCTGGAGGACTCGCCTACGACTTGAGCTTCAACAAATTTGGCATGCGTATTACAGTTTTGGGGGTCTCTCAAAATTTACCGTCTTATTGTCGACGACTATGTCGTCGTCTAGTTGAACATCCCTTTCGACTACTTGAAGGCCCAGAAACACTGTCCTATTCGGTTACAGACACTGCTATTGCCGGAGCTAACCGAGCTACCGGCGTCACATTGCAGCGCAAGCGTCGCATCATCAGCAACTTACGTCGATCAACAGCGTATGAAACCGCAGCGGAAGGAATCGCTTTCCTTCGCTCTTGCACTGGCGCTGTATGCTTCGCCGAAGGCGATCTCCTCAGGAAAGAAGTCTATGAGCTCCGGGACGACTTGAAAGGAATCTTCAGTCAATCCGTTGGCTCCACAGGCCGCCCTCTGCAAACAGCAACACCAGCCATTGATGATCTGCTGTACAAGCCATTTTGGAAGCCTCGATCTGCGTCTCCGTGCTCCATCTCTGGTGTCCCATTGATGTCCGACGCCTGTGGACGACTCCCGAGATAACGCTTTTATTCGCCTTTCTACTAGCGATCTCTCCCATTGTCGTCATTCAACATTCTCTGTTCGCATAATTCGCGAGCCTTCCGCCGAATAATCCTCGCCGTCTCTCGCAATAGTGCCGTATCTTGAGCGGCGAGAATGGTTAGCTCCTTCAAAGCCGGTTTGTTGAGTCGGTCCGTTTTTGGAAGCATAATTTCTTCGCTGCATTTCAAGTCGGCAAGCTCTTCGTTACTGTCCTCATCACTCATTAGCTCGGCATCTTGAAAGCTTGATCGTCTCTTGCGTTCCCGAAGACGCGTTAGGATATCCAATTCAGCAGCCTCGATTAATCTGTCGGCGTTCTTTACGTCTTCTTCTACCGACTCTAGAACGGAGAGAGCCCGTTTCTCGGCAGGGTCGTCTTTTTGCAAAATATGCTCTTCGATTTCGTCTTGCTTGCGAGTTTCAATCTTTTCTCTCATAAAACTAAAGAAATCTCGAACTTCGCCTGTTTCCTTGGCCCATGCTGTCTCCAACTCTGTTCCGACTGCGTTTTCCATACTCAAGTCTTTTCGCCTGGCACCCACTCGGCTTGGCGACAACATGAGGTTGTGGTATAAACGACGGCTGGTCGGGGAAGCCCTACTGTCCTTGTCGCCGTGTCTTTCCGTGGGTAACGCCCGGCCAAACGAGAGACCTTGCACGATCTTACCCTCGACTCGAACCGGCGTCGCAAAGCCAGAAGGCGGTAGTGTAATGGGTCTCCCATTGTTTTTGTTGGAAGAATTGCCATTCTTGGTGCTCTTGGTGGCCACGGTGGAGACTGTGCCAGGATGTCCGTTGCCGGCAAACGCGGCCGCCACGGGCAAACGAGACTTGGTGGTCAAGAGGGGGTCCTTTTTGCGCCGTGCTTCCATCAATCTTTCACGATACGTATCACCAGGTCGGTTGGAACACGAGTTGCATCGGCACTTGCTGTGACAATAGGCACCTTGATTCCAACAGGCGCAATAATACTGAAAAAACAACAAAGATGCAGTCACATAATGTTAGTCAGTTCACCTCCCACTCCCACGTTGTCTCGATTATAAGGATAGAAAGAACGCACCTTTAAACAACGACTCTTGTTGCAGCTACAGCTTCGATTCGGCGTTCCACTGGCGGTGATAATACTGATTTGGTTGTTGGACATGAATTCGTTAATGGCGGCGGCCGACGCCTCGGTCAGTTGCTTTTCGGTGCGACGAAAGGCAAACGGAGTTATCCCAATGATGTTCATGATTTTTCTCGTACGCTGCATTTCGTGCTCGGCGGCTCCATCATTAAAACACACTTCTTGGCATTTGCAAAGGCCGGTACACAAGACACTGCTGGCGAAACAATCGCAATACAACACGAGGCATTGCGAATTTCGGCAACCGCAGGAAGCCTTTGGGAAGACTTGATCTTGCAATCCACCAATAGTTTTTGGTGGTAAGGAAACAAAGGGGGCAGCTGCATGCACGAGTTTGCGCTTTTTTGTTAACATGGCGGTGTAAATACCGGCAGGGTTCAGGTGCGGCGGTAAAGGCTCTTCTTCTTCCGGTTCACTATCTTCATCGACATTGACAGCTTTCCTTTCTTCCTTGCCTTCATTCGTTTGTTCAATGCTTATAGAAGAGGTGACTTTGGCGAATGGCTTGCCGTTGTCCTCGGCAGCTGCTGCATCGTTGTGTGTTGCGTCGTCGGCCATCGGATACAGACGGTGGACTTTTACGGCTTGTCGCAAAGGTAAGCTTTTGGCTTTTCAAAGGATTGTAACTCGTCGGCTATTCAGTTTATTTACTATTCAAAGATATTGGGTAGGGGACCACTGGACTGAACAAGCTAGCGATAATCTTTCACACGGACACTGTGAGCAGCAAATGGCTTACTCCCGTCGGTCTTGTCCTGCGTCCTGTGGCGTTGCGCGATGCTGCGGACGACGCGGAAGGCTAAACAGAAAAAAGCGCGCGAGGTAAAAGGATCGACAAAGAACTTGGGAGTCGGAATCTTAGAAAGTGATGATTCATCCATTTGGGCGAACAGAGAGAGGGAAGACTAACCCGGAACATAAAACATAATGATACTGTACGTAAGGGCGGATGAGCCGGACCTTTTTTTAGAGGGACTGTGATGACGACTCTGTGGACCCTTTTCCTGCAATTTTTGTCTGTTTTTGTGCAGAATGATACCTGATAACTGATACGCAGTACCGCTCACCGAGACTGGTCCATTGGGGTACGGTACACTTATTGAGCATCGATAGCCTGTTTTCAGAGCGAGCAGACAAACCTCTCTATCTGGTAACAGAAAAGCTTGTATAGAACAAACTCTTTTGGACAATGGAGGATTCCAATACTGATATATTTCACCCCTCGTTTCAGAATCTGTGGCAAGTGCAGAATGGAGCCATCCTTCTCCAGAGAGACACGAAGCTGGACAACAATAATATTCCTGTTCTCCAGGCACCATCACCAGCAGCCACCATTACAGTGACTACCAGCCAAGAGGACGACGTGGATTATCTCCAAAAGCGCTTCCGAGAAGGAAGCTGTCTCCTGGCTGGGCAGGTTGTCGAAGGAAGCGCTGTGCAGGGATCGTCGGCCTGGATTAAGACTGTTCAAGGATACTACGTACCCCGACAAGAAGCGGTGACATGCTCGAGTGTGGGCGAGGAGGAAGATGCTACACTAGACGTCCTTGTCGCCGCAGCCGTCAAACCCTATTGGCCAACCTACCGTGTGGTCGCAAACACGCACAATGGAGTCCGAGGAATCGCACCCTATGTATTGGATTCTTCCGCCACCTCAAAAGTAGCAGCAACAGCTAGCGATAGGAATGATGGCGCTCCGGTGACAGCGGCACGCGTGCTGCTCCCCGAGATTCTCAAACAAGAGTACGATCCAGAGTCTCCTCTAAGAGACACAGAGCTCGCAAAGAGTATCGGGCATGTGTTTGAGAATGCGGAAAAGCAGCTCCTAGTAGAAACATCAAACGATGGCGTTATCGGAGCATCGAACTGGTGGACAGAGGACGACGGCACCACGACGAGTACTATTTGGTGGCCCAAGACGGTCCCGCAGCTTGATTTACTTGGTGTCCCACTGCCCCGAAAAGTACTCGGCTGTATCGACATTCCTCCTAAAACCGTCACTGAGTGGGCGGCTCCCATGGCGTCCATCTACATCAAGGTTGCCTTTCAAGGGCGAGGATCGTACTTGATTGTGGCCATGATTCTTACAGAATACTTGATGATTGCCGTCGGTGCCGTTGCTGGAGTAGGATTTGGTTGGAGTGTCCAATTGCAATTGACCTACGCTGTATTCTTGGTGCTCCTCGTTTCATGGGAAATAGCCATCGTTGCCGTCCTTCTGCCAAATGGTCGCTTGTGGTTGAAAATCAACAAGTTCAAACTTCCGCTCGCAATTTTTAGAAGCGTCATTTGGAGGTGGGATCTGTACAGCGATGTCGGGTTCGCAATACTCGCATTCCAAGAGCGAGACCGAATCAGCGCTCCTCTCTGGATATTTTCCACAGTCTTTTCGGTGATTGTAATTTGCGGCAGACTGCTGTACAGTTCCTTTCACATGAAGAGTCTGGTGGCAAACATTGACGAAAAAAATCTTGCCAAAGTTTCTGTTCCCTCCTTTATGACCGTGTTTCAACTTCTCTGTCAGACAATGAATTCCGATGAGGGGACGGAAGCTCGAAGGTTAAGCGCAAGGACTGAACTTGGTTTCGAGATGTTGCGAAGCCTGTGCGAAGATTTTCCTGAAATCGGCATCCAGGCTGCCTATCTATATGGAGGCGACGCACCACCAGCTTGCAGTACCTGTGCTTACGGATTCGTGGTTACTTCCTTACTTTTATCAATCGCTACTTCAGTACCAGGAGTTTTTCGTCTGTTCAATGCGTACCAAAGGTACATGAATGTCACTTCTGAAATATCTGACAAGGAAAGAAAAGATTGGCAATCCTCGTCGTTATGTCCAACTCCACCAGATGAAGCGGCTGGATTCGTTCATTCGGGCGCTTTGTGTGACGACGACAGGTCTTGAATAAAGTAGCAACCAGCAACCCGCAGACGCGGGGCGGGGCGGCTCGGGACCCGACACCATCTGCTCTAGAAATGCTACCGTTTCGTCATTAAGAGTGTAAACACTTCGCTTCTTTCGTCTGTTTCCTGTGCCCTGTTGGAGCATGATCAAAGATCGCATCGCACAAGACCAATTCATGCGGCAAGACTTGTTTCGCCTTGTGTTGAAACTACGTAATTGTAGGAGCAAATGTGCGAAGGAAACATAACACTATATAGGAATGCTTACACTGCTAGACAGCTTCCCAAAATGAAAGCATCATCGTGCGAGTTTTGGTTCTTCATTAAGGATTCCACAAATTTGTGGGCCATTTTTTGAAGGTGAACGACTCCGACCCTAATGGGGGAGCTACGACAACGAACCCCGTTCTCAAGCTGCAGCCAAGGAGACATTCCTTGCACAAGCAAATGAATGAATGAAACTTCACCAAAGTCTCTCTAGTCCGCAGTCACTTTCTTGCTAGCTTGCGGCTGCTCTTTTTCGCCTTGCGCAGTCGCTGCTGGTTCCGACTCCGGCTCCTTCTCTGCGGCCGTTACCCCCGCCTTGGTTGGATCGGGAAGGATTCCCTTTTCTCGCAGTTTTCGCAACGTCGATACAGTATCTGTGTGCAAGATGAAAATACCACCAGCCGCCTCCCAATCCTCCTGAAACTTTTGTCGGTCGTCAATGAGGACACTTTGCGTGTGCAAGTGTGTGAATATAGAGACAAGATGTGTGAGCGGCGAGACGCTGCGTTCTCAACAAAGTTAAGGAGCAGGGAAAGAGTAGAACGTCACTGACTTCTACACACACACACACACAAGTTTTCAGGAGACCACGTACCGTTTGGGACCACTCTCGCAGTGCTTGTTGCGACTCCAGCAGGTAATGACATTGGTCACGTCCGTGCGGGCAAAGCCGCTGACAAAATCGTGTTGCCACTTTGGGGCCGCCTTGTTGACGTGGGCCGTTTCCACGCAAAGTTCTCGCTTGCACCAAGCGGCCTTTTGTGCGGCTGTCACGGTCGACTTGGCCCTCGGCATGCCTGTCAAAATGTCGGGCTGCAAGGGTCGAATAGCTTCCCAGAGGTCTTGTCCGTCGGTAGTCCACTCCATATCCTGGTAAAAGTTGGGCGTGGCTGTAATTTTGGACCACATTTGTCCTTGCGGCAACTCGTCCGGAGTCTTGCCGCAAATATCCTTGACGGCCTTGTCGAAATCCGTCAAGACGCCGTCCATGTCGCAAAAGATTTTGTTTTTGCTAATGGGCGATGAGGCAGTAGGTTTGGCCTTTTTCGAGGGTGCGCCAAAGCTGAGGGGTTTCTGAACCATGCGGTTGCTACCGGCAGGGCGCTTGATTCCAGTCATGATGTTGGTAACGAATGCCGTACTGGGAGTGGGCGTGGTTGTGGATAGGAGTAGCGGTAGTGCAATACGAGTACAATACGCAAGGGAACGAAAGCGACGCACCATTAGCAACCGCGAACATCATTGTGACTTGTGAGAGCCCATATGCTGGTTATTGGTTATTCCTCGTTCCTCCTCATCTTGCTCTCGCGCTCTTTTTCGCTTTCCGGTTTGAGCTAAACGAAAAAGTACATAAAGAACTTGAGTACCGACTGGTCGCTACTCGGGACTAAAAGAAGAAACGTGATGTGCCTTTTGCTTTTTGACGCGGTCCAGCGGTCTTCATCAGCCCTCTTATCACCGCGGTGTGCGGTGCCTCTATCCTCTATCTGCTCTCTGTTGCTTTACTCGTATACTTTCGATCTTGCTGTTGCTAGTCTTGTCGTTTAGAATTAGATCATGTCGTATTCCTATTTGTTCAAGTACATTATCATTGGTGATACGGGTAAGTGACGCTGCGGTGGTTGGCTAGCTAGAGAAGATCCCGCTTCGAACACACGTCGACACGGAGAATGACCCCAGCTGCGCTGCCACGAAAGAATTCTGCCCCGAATTCACTCTGGGAACGTTTAGGCTCGACTCGTTGATGCGTGTCTCACCATATCCCTCTCCTTACTTCTCTCCAAGGCGTGGGCAAGTCCTGTCTCCTGCTGCAGTTTACCGACAAGCGCTTTCAGTCCGTGCACGACCTCACTGTAAGTGGTGAATCATACTCCTGTTCTCGTTACAATTGTGTTGAATAAGATACCGCTACATCTCCCTCTGTAACGTTCTCTATAACTTCACTCTCACCCTCTCTTCTTATTATAACAGATTGGTGTTGAATTTGGCGCTCGCATGATTACCGTCGCCGACACGCAGGTCAAACTGCAGATCTGGGACACGGCCGGGCAAGAAAGCTTTCGCAGCATTACCCGCTCCTACTACAGAGGCGCTGCCGGTGCCCTATTGGTGTACGATATTACTCGCCGAGACACCTTTCAGCATTTAGGGCGTTGGTTGGAAGAAGCCAAGCAACACGCGCAGCCCAGCATGGTGATTTTGCTCATTGGCAACAAGAATGATTTGGAACATCGCAGAGCCGTGTCGACGGAAGAAGGAAGGGCCTTTGCCGACGCGAATGGATTGCTATTCTTGGAGACTTCGGCCAAGACGGCCTATAACGTGGAGCAGGCCTTTATAAATACCGCCGACTCCATTCATTCCAAGATTCAGAGTGGAGACATTGACGTTTCCAACGAGAGTCACGGTATCAAGGTGGGCATGGCAGCGTCGGGGCCGCTTTCGACGGGTGAAGTGCCCAAGCAGCAAAATGGATGCTGCTAAGTTGAATATGGTGGTGATGCTGCTGCTGCTCATAATGCTGTAAGATGTGTTGCTCGAGCGACCATGTATACGTCCTGAGAAGGAATGCGTTTCAACTTTTTAAAGTACTAAAGAATAGGTCTTACAGAATACCAGTTGAGATAGAAATTACAGGTAGGCAGAACTAGTAGTTTAACACACTACTCTCTAACCAGATGTATCTACCACAACGCTCG
>Ga0307978_1001464_pt1 | contig 17599 bp, 13 predicted proteins | sample OrgLakmetage1056_FD_203151 | JGI IMG/M metagenome (GOLD analysis project Ga0307978, IMG submission 203151) | Saline water microbial communities from Organic Lake, Antarctica - #1056 | ecosystem: Environmental > Aquatic > Non-marine Saline and Alkaline > Saline | place: Antarctica: Organic Lake...
TGAGATCAGCAACTCTATTTGTAATGTATTGCATGCTTCCTTCGTTAAAAAACGAGTCTCCCATTCCATGCGCAGTGACGGTTGGGAGATAAGCTGAAGGATCTTGTGCAAATCTCGAGGTCCAAATTAAAGCCGTGTACATTCAAATGCGTAACTAGCTTGCTGTTGCACGTCTTCATCCAAAGAAGGAGTCATATTTTGCGTCCCTTCCAATGTTGTCGCAAAGATATGTAGCACAAAATCTCATCAAATCATGCGTCTCTCCATTGCTCTCATAAATCGAATCTGTTTCAAAGCGCTAGTTCAAACGGTTGAGTTGGACCGCCCGGTGTTGCACAGAATGTATTGAATGCATCTACTTTCCAATTTGTTAGTCGAATTTCTCTCATTATCTTCATCAATGCCGCCTCGTGACTCCTGGGATACTATACTTGAAATCTATCAAATTGCATCCCTGAACATGATGCTAATTCTATCCTCTCTCTGAACATTTACGTGATCACCATTACCATTGCCATGGCAAGTGCCAAACTCAAATCGCGAATTGCACGGTAATATCTCATGGGTATACATATACCGACTCACGCCCGACAGAACATACAGTGAACGCGGTGGAAGATATAAATCCACATACCCGGCATCCATTAATGCCTTGCTGATATTGATATCACCACCATCATCCGCATCCTCCTGTCTTTCTAAAGGTAGATCATCACCATCACCATCACTCTCAATGCCTTCTCGCCGAGCTAGTTCAGACGACGAAGCAGGCCTCAATCTCATAATAGAGGAACTAAGAAGTGATAAACCTGCCACGATGTCCCCCGAGAATTTTATAGAATCAACATGGGCTGTGAGGAGACCCTCTTTCTTGAGATAGATTGCGTGACAATTTAACCATTCTAATGCATCATGCTTTTCATCTTCGTTATCTGAACTAGGGAAAAAGTGTGTTTGAGAAATGTGATTCCTCACTCGTTCCATGGCGAGTTGCGAGACTTGTGACATTTGATGCTTGGAAGCATGAAATTGGTTTGGAGCATTGGCATTGGCATTAGTATTGGCAGATGCAGATGCGGATGATGAGAGTAGTTCCACTTCTTTGTAATATTGAATGACAGCATCCCAATGTCCTTTTTGAAATCTTGTTCTTTGCATTCGTTTCATGACATCTTCTTTCAATAAAGATGCCTCTGCGGTAGAGATAAAGTCTGGATAAACGAGTGCAGAGTTTGGATGGAATTGGAATTGTGTATTTTCCTGCTGTTGCGGTGCGTGGGTGGCGTTTACGTGAGAGAAGGATGGCGAGCATGAGACATGTTCATTTTCATGTTTATCTTCATGTTCATCTTTATGATGTATTGGTATTGTGCTGGAGGGTTGAATGTGTTGGCTTGCTGCACATTTTGCACGAGAAGAAAAGAAATGTATGAGCTTGTGTGGTATTTGATTTTTTATTAATAGTCGTTGCATTATTGATTTGCTGGGTGACATCTGAACTTGTGTTGTTGGCTGTTGGATGTTGGATGTTGTGCCATGATATATTATGCGCGATGTGCGTTGTGCGTTGGATGTTCGATGCTGAATGTTGAATGCGTTCAGCGTTCTTTTGTCTACTCATCCTGCGACTAGCTGCGACTGCGAGCCTGCTTCATCAATCGGACGTCATCCAATTCCTGGGGATTTAGGGGAAATAAACGAAACCTCTACGAGTACACTAATACAAATCCGGACCGTGCCCTCCAATTTCTTCCTCTGGTATAAATAGCGTAAATTGATTCTCAGGCCGATGCTTATACGGTGAGGGGATAAACGCTAATAAATACTGGTTTAGGGTGGAAATAAATACAAAGAGGATACCATACTCATACTGTTGTTACAGAAAAAGTGGATAGAAAATGTGCACAAGGAGGAAGACAATAATTGCAGCATTTATATCTTCGTTCCTTTCCAAGAGAGGAGCCACTGTCGTCGCATTAACACATCTGCAGCATTGCATCACCAGTCTACCTCTCTTTGAAGGAGTTGGTGTAACAAGCATCCATGCAGCTTGCATCGAAGCACAGAAGAATCAAGAAATGCAATTTTATTCTATACACGTTGGTACCAAGAGAGGATCATTGAAGAGGGTCACATGGTCTGCTCCTGCTGATCCTGATATTGATATTGATGACGTTGAAAAACGTGCAGATGATTATTTAAACATGGATATTCATGATTATGCAGACACAAATGGATTTGCATTGAAACCGTATCCGATATATTCCATGATCCATATACCGAAGGGAAAGAATCATCATCATCACAACAATGAAGAGGGAGGAGGTTTATGCTCCACCAGACCAGAGTCCATACTCTGTGGAGGGGGTGATCGATATATTACAGTATGGAATAATATGGAGAACAACATAATACAAAAACCTACCCGTAATGGCAGAATACAAGACACATGGCAAATTGTCAATCAACTAGGTCCGCATACTGGGTGGGTCAAAGATATGGTCTCTTATTCGCAGTCATCTACCGATACACCATTATTGTTCAGTATTGGATGCAATTGCATTGAAATATGGAAGATGAACTGCAAACATGGAAGCAAATCGAAATCGGCGAGTCCACAATGGTCATGGCAACATGACTCGAAATTGGAAATTGAATCGTCATTGGAATTTGGTTGCACGCTGTCTAGCGATTTACTCTGTCTTGGGGTCTGCAATAAAAGTGCGAAGCATCGATCAACGTCACCCACCGATACCGAATCGGTGTACCTTTTCGCTGGTGGTGTGGACGGTAGGCTACATAGGTGGACTCTTACTCTTGATGGAAGTTTGAAGAATGCTGAACATAGGTCTGCACATCAAGGACGGGTGAATGAGATTCTGGTATGCGAAGAATTCAATGTACTAGCGTCAATCGGAAGCGATGGAGTTTTGCTGTGTAAAAGCATGAGAGATGGTCCGTTTGAAGAATGGACTGGTGTTAGTCTAGACATTAACCAAGCCATCATTGGTGCTGCTTGTATGGAGAAAAGTAGTGATTTTACAGTCAAAGTTACTTCTGTCTGTTGTCTTCGTGAGAATGATAAGGAAGCGATCCTTGTCGTAGGATGTTCGTCAGGACTTGCGGTGCCAGTAGAATTGACGAGATTGGATGGTGTTTTGAATTTGAAGGTGTTACAAGAAAGTGTCATGAAGTTCGAAAAGGAATGTACTATTCACGCTCTTGAGGTTATACATAGGATCACTCGCTCAAAGAATGGACGAATCCATGCATATTACTACTTAATCGCTGGGACTTCCGAGGGACTCTCAATTGGGAGCTTGATTATGAAGAATCATCCAGTAATGGAGAAGTGAGAAAACTCATGCAGCCCAAGACGGCCGAACACCAACAGTAGTATTATATATTATGTTGCACAAATTGTTGGTGTGTGAGTAGACCGTAGAGAGACCGTAATATTATTACAAAACAAAGAACAATGCGATAGATGTACGAATGCGCAGACCACAGCTCTGAGTTTCCAATAGGAAAACCGCGAAGGAGTTTTGAAAAATAGCCTTGTCTCTTGTAAAGCTACGTGCAGGCACCATACGATAATTTGAAATTCCACCACATTTCCATTTCGGTCAAGTTTCGGGAAAATTGAAAATCTGTGACATCCTGCATCATACTACATACTTACATGCATTAACTGCTAAAAAATACCCCAACACATACAGTACTCCAATGCGTTCGCTACTATTCTTATTACTCCTTCTTCCTCCAGTTGCATCGTTCTCCCCGTTGGAGGCGAGCAGGATGACTGCCAACGTCAACATTCGGAGTGGTGTCGAGTTCCATCCCACGAAACCAGGCAACAATTTCAGGGTATCCTCCACGAGTGCTACCTTGAGTTGGTTCCCTAGAGAATCCCTTCATCAGAATGTGATGGAAATCAAGATCGCCCACGTGCCCTCTGCAGCCATGGAACCTCAAATTGTTGGCGATACCATTCAATTATTCTGGGAAAACAAGCAAAAGCAAAGAATGCAGGGGAGGTCTGCACAGTTCAGCATGGAAGCCACCGTGCAGACAACAAACGAGATTGTTCCCGTCCGTGATAAGATTCTGTTCCCAATCATCCAGCAGAGCATCTCACCGGAAGTGAGGGCTTATTTGAAACCAGGCAGGATCGCCAATCACAATCATGATCTTGAGCAAGCTGCCATGTCACTCGTTGCCGAAAAAGACGATCTATACCACGCGGTGTTTGCCATTGCAGATTGGGTGTCAACAAATATTGCTTATAGTCTAGCAAGTGAGGGACAGCCCGCCATCCAATCGGCGTCACAAGTCCTCAACAGCCGATTTGGTAAGTGCGATGAAATCACAGCATTGTTCGTCAGCATGAATCGCGCTGTGGGGATTCCTTGCCGATTCGCGTTGGGATACTCTTATACTGATAATGAGATATTATTTAAACAGAGATGGGGCGCTCATAGTTGGGCAGAAGTTCACTTTCCTGGAGTTGGATGGGTGCCGTTTGATGTTACATATGGACAGTTTGGATACGTCGATGCTGGTCACATCATGCTATCTGCGTCGAATGATGCAGAACCTTCCAGTGTTGAATTTAGTGCTAGCGGAAGAGAGTTTGAGCTGTTTGGTTGTGAAGTAGATACCATTGTCATGCCAAGAAATGTGCAGCCTGCAGATATGAATATAGCTAGAAGTCCAGCTATTGACATCTGTTTCGAGGCACAAGCAAAAGAGGTTGGTTTCGGATCGGCTTGCGTTGTGGTGGCAACCTTGATAAATAAAAGAGACCACTATGTCTCCACGCGATTGAATCTTGGAAAACCGAATGAAATTGAACTTCTGAACGGTAGTGATACGTCGAAGAATGTTCTATTGAATCCTCGAGAAGTGAGGGAGATTCCTTTCTTTTTCAAAATGGATGAACAGTACAAATCTGGCTATAGGTATGAGTACACTTTTTCGATCTCTTCCAACCTGACTTCCAAGCAAGAACGGGCCGTTGTTATAGTGAAGGAAGGGGCACCATTATTTTACGCAAAAATGTAGATAGAGCAAGCACACAACAGACAAGCTGTTGGAAAGAAGCTTATGAAGCTCTCTCTCTTTTTCTGGGCATGATATGATATTCATATGCCTTAACCTTATAAACCAGATCAAGAAAGAGGAACTACTCCTGCTTGTACATATGGAATGTATCTAATAATGATCATCTTAGTTAGAAGTTAGAATAATGGAGAAAACAACACAAGTTATAAATTATACAAAATAGACTATTGAAAAGTTATGAACTGGCTTAATATCCATAACCTGTCATAATATTATGATTGCCACAAAGATAGATGTGTGATCCTGGATCCTGGAGAAGCAACAATCACATAGTAATATCACGACTGGTAAATGGCAATCTAATTAGCTACTTAGAAATTACAACTTCCTTCATCTCCATTTCCGATCACAAAGATATTTGGTAAAGTCGAAACACCTTCAGCCTATCGCGAGCACTCACGAGCCAGACACCAAGTTTCAATATCATGGGAAATGCAAGCAGCTCAGGAGCACAGCAAACAACTTCAATTTTAATTCCTTCTCTTCAGAATCTTGATGAAACAGATGAAGTTCTTCTATCGCATATATCAAGAGATCTCCCACATCATATATTTGAAAGGAAGATGACACCCACGTCTGGCCGTTTTTCCTCTACGTACAGGATAAGGCATCAAGACTCTGGGGCAGTGATGCTTCTCAAATGTGTGCTCGTAGAATTGGACTCGAAACGACTGGAACGGCAACAAATTCAGCTAGAAAAACTTATCGACATTCAAGCGGAATGCCATCATCTGGCAAGCTATCAAGCATGGTCGGTCGGTACTACATCGTTCAGTGTACAAAACCAAAACAATAGGGTTTACAGACCGATTTATTTGATTCGGCCGCACATGTACTCCACTCTCTCAAATAGAATTGTAACCAGACCATTCTTGTCCAACGCAGAGAAAATGTTTATTTCACATCAGATTTTAAACGCGCTAGGTTGTTTGCACGATAAAGGAATGATCCATGGTCATCTTTCATGTGCAAATATTGGTTTGACGAGCTGGAACTGGGTTGTTCTCATAGATATTCTGCCAGAAGAAAGCAGGCCAACCTTTCTCGCTCAGGATGATCCTGGTGACTTCATTTACTACTTTCAAGAAAGAGGGATGGGACTTGTCAAAGATGATGTCACACCCACAAATATTGCAGATAATAAGAATAACACCACCACGGTAAGGAGATCTAGTGATGGAAGCACCGGTGAAAAAAGATGCTACGTAGCACCAGAGAGATTTGTGTTAAAGGACAACAAAAATGGATCTAGCGCAAGCGATCAACAGCTCACTGCATCCATGGACATTTTTTCGTTGGGGTGCGTTCTGATGGAATTATTTCTGAATGGTGAGCCAGCAATGGATTTGGGAGATCTGATGGAATACAAACAGACTGGAGACGATATTTCAAAGCATTCTTCACTTTCGCAAAGATTAAACAAAATTGAAAGTGGCAACATGAGAGCCTGCTGTAGGCATATGCTTCACTTGGAACCCAAAAAAAGGCTCAGTTGCAGCGAATATCTAACGAGGCTGTCATCGAATACTGGGGGATCGACCAAACTGTCGTCAAGGGGGCATGCTAGAAAGCAAGAAGCTCCTTTACCGACTTGTCATGAAAATGTGTATTTCCCCCTTTTTATGAGAGTACGATGTGAAGTCCTATCACCAGATGCACGGATAGCACTTTCAGCAGCATATTATGGGGATGTGATTCGTGAAACTATTGGTGTCAATGATCTAGTCGGAGAAATGTTCTTCAAGCGCGTCATTGGACCCAGCATGGTAGCTGAAGCTATGAAAGAGAGACAGGAAGGTAGCCCAAAAGATATTTCAAATGTCAAAGCTGACAGCAGCACAGACTCCTTTACCACTAGAATTTCATCTAAGGCTGGCAATGATTTGGATTGCGATGAACTGTTAATACGCACAGAGATTCTTCTTCGAGAAATTGAAAGTGGTTATGATCCTAATGCAGAGAAAGCTGATGAAAAGAAAGATAAAATGGCGTCAAGCGCAGAAAATGGTAATGCAGAAAATCCATGGAGGGATTGGTCCACTTGTGATTCCGCGAGAACCTCCTCTGGAGCCGCACTTGTAATCTTTGTGCAGTTTGTCCTCGGTACCATCCGTCATACCCAGCGGCCGTCGTCGAAACTTGTAGGAATGCAATTGCTTCTTCGAGTATCAAAATTTTCTTCTGATGAAATTCGGTTACAGCGTATCGTCCCCACTTTAATATCCATTGCGAGCGATAGCGATGCTGGTGCTAGAGCGATGGCAATTACAGTGCTGACGAAAGTTATCTCCATGGTTGATCATTTTCCTCCTTCTGATGCACAAGCTTTCCCCAAGTACATTTTGAAGCGCATTGCGCATCTCATCAATGATCCTGTCCTCATGGTAAGGCTAGCGTTTGTGGAGGCTCTTGCCCAGCTTGCAGAGACGGCATTGAGATTTCTTGATACGTGTCATGCTCAAAAGCTCTTCGAGAATGGTGATGAGAGTTTCTCGGATGATGAATTGCCTTCAAGAGATTTTGACAGTGCGGTAGAGACTGCACATAATGCTTTCGATAATGGCACTGATAGCCTACTAGAAAATGATCCTGGAAACAGGAACTTGACGAAAACAAAACATTCTGCAAAGAAAGTTGAGAGAGAAGAGAAAACTTCACGTGAATTGCACGAGGCTTCTTCACTCATCAGAGATGAATATGATAAAGATCTCCGTGAGCTACAGGAAACTTTTGCTCGTTGGATTGTTTTGGTCACTACGGATACTTCCGAACACGCCTCTGCTTTGAAGCAAGCTATTTTAACTGATATCGCCAGACTGTGCCATTTCTTCGGCAATGAGGGAGTTATGACTTGCATCTTACCTCAAATTCTAGCTTTATTAAATCACAGAAAAGATTGGCAGTTACGCGCAGCTCTCTGTCAGCATCTCCCTGCGGTCTGTGCTGTTGTCGGAAGGGCCGCCACTGAAAGTTTTGTTGTTCCGTGCGTCGAGACAGCTTTGATTGACAATGAAGAGATGGTAATTGTAAATGCACTGCGTTGTCTCACATCTCTAGTTCGAATGGGATTGCTAACACGGGCGGTTTTGTTTGGTACATGCCAAAGCTCTATGAAGAAAGTCCATGAGAAATCTGCAAGGCAAAGACTAGGGATTCTTGAGAAATATTCAGCACTGCTGATGCACCCCTTCGATGATATTCGTCACTCTATATCGTTACTATTTGCAATAAGTTGCACATCTGTAGGGTTTCCAGACAATGAAGTGTTAGTGTTTCCAATTATGAGACCTTTTCTTCGGCATGATTTGGAAATTGACAATGTTATCGATGCAGATTATATCATGAAGATTGTATTAACTCCTATTGATAGTCTTGCCACAGGAGCTGACCTTGATATAAATACGGTGGTAGGCAAGCATGCATTATTTAGCGACGAGCTCCTTATAGAACGACTCGTCGAACGCATTCGAATGTATATAGAAATGCGCCGGAATCGTACCCAGACTGTATTTGAATTAAAAGGGTTTCGAGGTTTGAATAGCGCTAGAATAGAATGCGAACAAAAGGCAGCATTTTCTGTATTCGTTCCCAATCAAAAGTATGCTGAGATTGTTACAACTCCCTTACCAGACTGGTATGAGCAGCTGAGACAACTAGCGTGTTCAGAGAAGCTTTTGGGGCATGAACTTTGTTCTCTCCGCACTATGTCTGTTCTGTCCAAGGTCTATGCATTGACCATTTTGCAACCGTCGCATTCGGCGCAGCCTCAGAGGATGTGGAAAGGAGAATTACTGTCCTTGGATCTTGGCTTTGAAAACTCCTTCACTTCTGAAAATAGCAGTAACGAAAGCGAACAGAAACATTTACTTTGCAATAAAGAGTCCAGAGTTTTTATGGGAGCTTTCAGGGGCGAATGGGGTTCGGCAAGTCTGCTAGATCCAGTATCTATAGAAATGTCGCAAATAGTATCAAAGCTAAAAAGCGTCGGAGCACCAGTGGTACCGCCGCATCTTGGATCACTTCGTGACCTTGATGGGAAGCCTTACAGCGTACATGTACAAGCGCGAAACCCGAGCCAAGGAGCCTTACCAGATTCGAGTCGTCGGGTAGAGTGGAAACCAAAGCTTAACGTCCTATCGTGCAGTACATCACCTCGTGAACATGATGGGCCTGTCACGAGATTGGCAGTGTCACAAGATCAATCATTCTTTGTCTCTTCAAGCCATGATGGCACTTGCAAAGTATTTGAAATGAGACAAATACGAGAGTCAAATGGGACGTTAAAAAGTTGCCACACATTGAGAGACGAAGGTAGTTACAAAGTGAACGATGTCACTATTATCGAGAATAGTCATTCAATTGCTAGCGCAAATAGTGACGGCACTCTTCGTATTTGGCGCATAGACGAATCTTCGTCGCAACAAACAAACACAGTGATAAATAGCGCAGCAACGCCTATTCCCAGATTTTCGAGAGTGTCAGGCTCTAACATGCTTAGGAAAGTAGAATCCAAGGAAGGAGAGATCTCATGTATTTCGCATTTCAATACGAATTCAGCCTCGATAATACTATTTGCTACTCAAATGGGTGTACACTCGTGGGATCTTCGCTGCGCCAAAGAGCCATTTTTTCTGCAGAGCCCCCCTGAGATTGGTTATGTCACTAGCCTCGCAGTAGGTAATGACCGTAATTGGCTTTGCACTGGGACAAATACTGGTAAGTGAACATGGGATTTATTCTTTTTTTGACAGGGTCTAAATGCTAATATTTATTTCACCAGGTCACATTCCCCTTTGGGATATAAGATTTCAAAAATGCGTTAAATTGTGGCAGCACAGTAGTAGCGCGCCCATCAATAGATTAGGAACTTCCTTTGCTGCTCTATCAAAAGGCGACTCTCCTTCTCCGCACATAGTCGTTGGCGCTGGTTTGAATGAGACTTCTGTCTTTGATATTAGTAATGGTTCTTGCCGTCATTGCTTTCGTGTTCTAGATCCATGTTTAAGTTTTGTTGATCGGACAGCTCTTCCTTCGCAGTGCATCTCTTTGCCAAGCTTGCAAGATGTACGAATACCTTCAAATCTGATGAGAAGGCTTGCTTGTAATGGCAACATAATGCACAATATTGGAGCAAGAATTTCTCCACCACAACCAGCCATTCAGTCATTTACTGGTAGAGTTGGTTCATCTGGTTTAAATTATTTGTGTACTGGGGATAGCTTAGGATTTGTCCGGTATTGGGATTTCAACAGTTCCTCGAAGTGTTTCACTGTAAGCGGGTTGCGGAACTCTCAGCCGCTGCCAGTTTACGAGAATGTAGAATGGGGATCTGGAAAGGTTACTTTATGTAGAGATATTCCTGTTTCAGAACTCACCCAAGTTTCCTCTTCTGATCTCCCGAAGTCAACACAAAATGGCTCCGTAATCCGTCCGGAGAATCGTCATCGAGACGCCGTTCTTGATATGAAAAAAGTAGAATATCCAACGAAAGGTTTACTGACTAGTTCTAGAGATGGTACAATCAAGTTATGGAAATAATAAGCAAGCGGCGTTTGGAGCTTCTATTTAAACTTGATCATGGAAATTTTTATGAAAGAAATTATCAGACTATTATGTGTAGAAATCAAATATTTCAATGCAGTCCTCCTACCCGAAGAAAGCACTCTCAAAGGCAGCATTCACCTTATCCTCATTCGAATCTCCTTCAACTGTGATTATCATTCCCTCTGGGATTTTTTGTTTCTGCTCGTAAGAGTCTTGTGCTTGTGTAATAGATTGCGAGCCATCAAATTGTTCACCGAGTAGTCCTAGTCTATTCTCCATATGGTAATCTGGAGACACGGTTTCCTGGTGAGAAAATCTATTCCCTCGTGTGGGAACGGTGACAAAAGGATTCCCAAACATTGCTGGTAGTGCATCGTGGTAATGAAATTGTCCCTCACTTTGAGCATCCAAATTATGCGGGCAATATGTATCACGAACAATTGAATGATTGTTATATTGACTGTCCTGTTGGCTCAATGCATGGATCTGATCTTGGATACCATTCCCAGCCCTTGTACCTGGCATAGTTCCCTGGGCGCAATGATGTTTTTGGACTTCCATAGGTTGATGATATTGAAATGTGTTGTGACCCTGGAAAGATTCGTTGTATCGAGTATCTTGATACACAAGTCCTGGGTTGATTCGTGATTCAGCAAAATCAAAGTTTTGCATTTCGTTCTGTAAAGAATTCTGCACAGGGAAACGCTTATTACATTGGTTTGGCTTGAGATATCCTCTGGCATAACCCTCCTGTTCTTGCGCCTTTTGCCGCAAGATTTCCTGGCGTTGAATGTCGAGGTGAGATCCGGCGGAAGTTGAAGCTTTCTTTCGTGCAAGAGTCAGAAACCTGGAACGGCGCTGTTGATGGTTCATGATAGGGGATCCATTACGCGTAGGTGTGGGGGTCGATGTTGGGATAATACTTTGAATTGATACAGGAGTTCTGTTGGTTGGAGTGTGTGACTTTGATATCATGCTTTTGCAGGATTTTTCAAGCTCCTTTTCACATTCATTTGGATCAAACTTGAAGGATGAAAAGGGATTTTCTCTGTGGCTCCCAAATGCTCTTTGCTGAAGAGACTTCTGGTCTTTCTTCTGTCTCTGCCAAGAAGATCTATTTTGAGTGCGGAAGCGCTTCGGTTCTTGAGAAATTGTATAATCCATGTCAAATTTTGGAGTTTGCACGATGCCTCGACCTGTTTCTTCCATCGAGAGAGCTCTGGGGCGATTCTTGGGTGTAGAATTGTTATTTTGACAAGTTACTGCGCCATAGCTCGTCAATGAAGAAGGGGTAACAACGCTCTGTTCTAAGTTTAACTCCTTCACTGCTAATTGGGAGCTTTTATTCGAAGTGGAGGGAGTGCTAGCCTTTCTCTTTTGAATCCTCAAGTCATCAACCCCCGTCACCATATGGTGCATGGTATTAGCACAGTTTTGTCTTCCTGAACTATTTGTCCTCTTTGACGTCTTCTTTTTTGTGATTTTGTTTTTGCTTGGCGGTGTCAATGAAAAGTGTGATTTCTCTACATTAGCATTGCCGTCAATGGCCAAAGCGCTGTCAAGCCCAACAATGTTGCTGACAAGACGAATGTATATTCTCCCGAACTTGGAGGGGCAAATGATACGGTAAGAGCTTGGTCCAGTTAGATCAGACCGGAACAAAAGTGCACCTCCAGCTCTATCCGTGTAAATCACAAGTGTGTACTTCACAATAGCCTTTTCTTGATCGTCGATCGCATTATCTCGGGACACATCACAAATCAACAAAGGATCATTATTCTTGGAATCCATTTCTTCCAAGTGCCCTGAAAGCGTAAGACGTCCCGAGATGATTTTTGAGGCCGCCAATCTCAGTTTTTGCCCGAATGGAGATTTCCTACCACACGCTTGTTCAATTTCATTACTTGACTTTGTCAAAAGATCGTCAAAATTCTTGATGCCATTCATCGAAAGACTTGATGCTGTCTTTTGCCCTACTCCTAGAATTTGGTTTGTGATTCCATAATTTGAGTTCCAGAGACTTGTTGCTAGACTCCGTCTAAGCATCATGCATTCAAGAGCAACTTGGCCGTTGTTGCTTTCTTCTTTGCTAAAGTCTTCTGTAGCTGAGAGCATTCGGGAAGCAAACTCGACAGCTAGAGACATTTCTTGTCTTAGGGTATAATCATCTAAGAACAGCTGCCCAATCGATGCCTGAAGCAGCACAAAAGCTTTTTGGAACGAAGTTTGAACACGAATTTTACTTGGGGCCCCCTCGAGCTTGTACTTGATCATCTTATGAGCTTCATTCAACTTTGCCTATGGATTGACGAGTACATATCGTTGGATTTTAGAATACTGAATATTTAAGCACGCTGCTAGAGAAACACAAATTTGTAAATAATAACGTACCTTCTCTGACTTCCTCACAGGGAAATGCATTCCCTCCATTCCAGACAACATTTGCAGAATATGGAGCGGACCAGGATCATGAGGGAGTTCAATAATCAACTTCATGGCGTGAAACGAAACAAGATGCCTACTCATCACATGGCTTGCTTTCTTCGGCTCGATGTGCTCTCCATTATCGCTAACAGCAATGATCTTCAAACTGCGTAAGTTTTGAAGTGACTCCATGCATTTGTTCATAAGATATTTTTCACATTCTTCTTCTGATTTTTTGATCAGACCATAGTGAGAAGAATTTTTCCTTATACGGGAAAAAAAGAATGTGCTCTTCAACCAGTCGATCGCCTCTTCCGCAGTATTAATAACATTTTGAGATACTTCAGTGTTCAAAGTTTCCACAAGGTTCTTCAAGAGTTGACTCTCGACAATTTGAACACCTGTTGACATGCGTTCATAGGTTGGCTTGGACTTTATGTCTGTCATAATAACTGCTGTACCACTGGTATCGAAACCAGGCCTTCCTGCTCTCCCAGTCATCTGCAGCAGCGTCCCACTATCAATATCCTTGTACCCCTGTCCTGAACCTCTCCAAACCTGCGTCCCCTTTATAATTACTAAATGTGCAGGAAGATTCACCCCCATGGCAAGTGTCGAGGTCGCACAAAGACATTTTATGATTCCTCTCGAAAAAGCATTTTCAATTAAGTGTCTATTATCAGATTCCAGTCCAGCATGGTGATATGCTATCCCATTCTCCAAGCACTTCCGCAAAGAGTTCAAATTTGTTTGCTTGGATACTTGAATCGTTTCAGCATTCTGAGACCCGTAGACAGAAACAAGTTCTAGCGCCAGTGTCTCAGTTTGCTTCTTAGTGTGACAAAACACAATTGAGGGCTTGCCACTTGAAAATCGATGGAGTAAACCAGGAACTTCTTTTCCAAGATTCTTGTCAAACATGTACATATTCTTACCAATGTATCCAAGTCCAACAACATGAGTTGTTAGCGGCACAGGGCGGTACGAAGAGTCAAAGTTATAAGCTTCACGAGCGTCAACAAATGAAGCAATATCTGATATATTGGGCAAAGTGGCAGAGACACATACAATCCTCATGTCTATCCCCAAAGAATCGCCGCACTCATTGTTAGATGATTCATCTCTAAAAACAGAAATGGATATCAGTTACAGATGATTTGTCATTTATTACGTACTAATTCAACAATTGAATTTCTTACCTTTTCAACATATTGTACTTCGCCTTCGCAGCTCGTTGAACAGTCTTCATTCTAGTTATGACTGCCTCCAAACAACCACCACGGCTATCGTCCCCAATCAGATGAATCTCATCAATTAGTAATAACTTCACTGCACCAATCAATCCTAAGTGATCTGTCCACTTTCTCGTTATAGCATCCCATTTCTCAGGAGTGGTGAGAATCAAATGAGCATCATCAATCTCTCGAAACGAAGTGCGCCCAACTGCATCACCGGTGACCACGGTACATTGAATGCTCGTATCAATCTGCGCCAACCTAATTTTCCAGTCATTATATCTCTCCTCACACAACGCTTTGCTTGGAGAAATATAAACAATCTTGCGACTCTTTGGGATCTTAGATCCCTGATTTAGACAGTATCCAGAAAACAACCTTCCCATGGCCATCTCAAATATGGCTGTTTTGCCACCACCCGTAGGTGCACTGACTACAACATTATCATCACTGTGTGCCATAGTGTTTGTCAATTCTGATTGCATATGATTAAAGGAACGAAATTTGGATGTCCATAACTTTGATACAGGAGACGAAAACACTTGATTGACTGCTATCATTTGACGCGAGCGTTTGGGACATGTATGCACAGTCATATTATGAACGATTGGATCTGATTTTTTTTGAAATAGCGGGGGTTTGTAAAGCGAAGGATCAATGACCGGTGAACGCTGCTCCAACTTCTTTCCAGATGGTCTGTCAGGAATGCTTGTAGCGATGCGTGTAATCGTGGGTGTCGACTTTGGTTTTCCCCCCAAATCAATATCTGCTCCACCCATGGATGCAGACACTGACAAGTCCATCGATCTTGATGCAGGAAGCTTTGAATATGATTTGGCAACGCGGCTATTAGCAGAAGAGGGGACTGGAGACCGAACCATATGCGATTGCGACGACGAAACAATTTTATAAGGATTGACTGCTGCACTTGTCAATGATCTTGGCTTCGACTTGTTTTTCTTGTAGGGATTGACGGCAGAAGTTCTCTTGTAAGGATTGACGATTGCTTCTGATCTTGAATGATGAAACTTCTTGCTATTTTTCAAGTCATGATCTCTTTTGTGAAGCGCGTTCGCAGTGGTGGAAGGATGATCTGGTCTGTGCGCATCAAGGCTGATTCCTGGATTTAGATTGCCTTTTGCAATATTTGAAAAGAAGAGTGACGAAGCTGATGAGAAAGCAACGCCTTCTTCAATCCCAATATTTTCTTTCCCGAAGTTTGACATTATTGCTGCACCACTGTCACCATTACTTCGTGTGCTCTCACTGCTATCATCCTTATCGATGTCATTGTCCAAAGAATCTTCAGAGGAGTCCTCTTGGGAATCAATCACTGCTCTGCTGTCATCACTCTCAGACCCAGAGCTGCTGCAATCATCTTCCCCACGATCATGAGAATTTGGGAATGAAGTCAAGTGAGATGCGGAAGCATCGCTACTTCCAATCTCAATGATATCATTACTGTCACTATCACTATGACTATCACGATGACTATCAGTACTCTCGATCTCTACCATTGCCAAGAGGAATACTATACGGATTTCAATAATCGAAGCAAGCAGGTAAGGTAACTAATCGGTAGAGATGAATTATTTTGTAGCGGGATTGCAGAGAGTGATAGGCTGATTAGCCAATGACGACAGCAATTCTATTTGAAAAGAGAGATCTCGTGATTGGGGAGGACGAGCGAATGAATCAAAATCACAATCACAATTGCTCGCTGGCTGTACTAGTTGATGCTGAACTTTGCTCTTCAAAGATGTATCGGTGAAAGCAATGGAACGTATTGAAAGAATAGATGGTGAGAAATGGTTGAGTGAGGCGACCGTGGATGACTTCAAACGCAATGCTTTTGGTTGTGAAAGCAACAGGAAAAGGGGCAGATCAAGAATCAAAACAGTTGCCGGATCATTTTTTTAAAGATCATCTTCGCTGTTCTTGATAAGGCCATTTATAAATTGACTAACCTATAGATAGACTTTACTTTAACACGTTAAGATAAAAGCACGCATGATGTTTCTGGACCTCTCTTGCGACCCTGGACTGAATGGATGGATAGAGGATGGATGATGGATGATGGATGATGGATGCTATTGGCTATTGAGAAAAATGAATAATGTAAGTAGTTAATTGCGTTCCCACAAACACAACCAATCAATAAACAATACACAGCCATAATACATATCACACCGTGCAATGTATTTCCCTTTGATTGATTGAAACAACCCGAGCACCAATTTGCACACCGTCGATTTCCTCATATAAGGCAATGTCCAGAAACACCGAGAGCACGGACAAGGAAGATGAAATTGTATCATCATCATCATCATCATCTCCAGTTACACCTGAACCACCTCTACATACTACTAGCCCACGGCATTTTATTGGAGGCTCCATAAATAAAATCACTGATACCATCAACGAGAATATACTCATTGCACGATATAGTACGATTGCATCTATAGCGCTATTGACGATTTACGGTATCAGCAAAACACCAATCTTCTTTCGATACAAAAATGTCTCGGAAATACCTTCCTCATTGTTCACAAATCGACGAACCATACACGGACGAATTGTGCATGTGGTCGAGAAGGACTCCCCATCATTCGCCCAGGAACACGGAGGAGAAGTACCTGTTGTTTGTCTCGTTCGGCAACTCAGTCCAATGGCCAGGCTGCTCAACAGATCTTCATTTGATCTCATGACCCGCATAAACCCTTCATCGCAATTGAATGGTACGAACGCCCTTATAGAAGATGCCAAGGATTTGCTGAAAGTCGAAATTGCAGGAATCAAAGCGCCGCCATTCTATTATGCACCTGGAAGAGAGGGCGCTCTTGAATGGCTCAGGGGTTTGAGCCATTCAAGAGCACCAGTGAGTTGCACGTTGCTGTCACGGAGGATATTGAGACCCAGGGTACAAGAGGATGGGAAATTGCAGAAACAGCAACGAGAACAACGAGGGTATGCACAGAAGAAGATAAACAACCAAGATAATTATGATACTATAGATCCAGACATGGAACAGGTCGCAGTTGCAAGAGTGTTGTTTCGACCTGGCATGAGTATAATTCGCAAAGATCTTGCGTCATCGCTTCTATCATTTGGGAGAGCGAACGTTGCATCCGGAATTCACGTTGACATGTCATCCATGCCAACTATTGATGGAAGTACGAAATTGGGATGTATAGAAGCTGATGTCAAGTACCTTGAGGATCTGGCGAAATACGAATTTGAAGCTGTCAAGGAAAAGAAAGGAATGTGGGGAG
>Ga0307978_1001470_pt1 | contig 17539 bp, 13 predicted proteins | sample OrgLakmetage1056_FD_203151 | JGI IMG/M metagenome (GOLD analysis project Ga0307978, IMG submission 203151) | Saline water microbial communities from Organic Lake, Antarctica - #1056 | ecosystem: Environmental > Aquatic > Non-marine Saline and Alkaline > Saline | place: Antarctica: Organic Lake...
CGAAGTATCTTTTAGCTCAGGGCAGGTTCTTGAGATTTTCGAACTCTCTGACGAAGGTTACATCCGGGGGAAAATTACCGGAACTGAGATGGAAGTACATGCCTCGGCCACAAACTTCGCACAATGGTTTGAACTAAAACATGGCGAGAGTTACGAAATCACGATTCCTAGAAAGGAATTCGCCAAAAAAGTAGACGATTACGAGGAGCAACTCATCTCTGAATTGCGAATTTGGAGTATGCAGAATTACGGCACGCCTCTCATCGAAGTCGGAGAAAATGATCTCCGTCTTCGCATTCAGATCAAGCCTGATGACAGCTTAAACGCCGATTTTTCGCTGGAAGCTCACAGCGTCGCAAGAGCCTATCTTCGTATTCAAGCAGATCTTGGAGGCACAGACACTTATGCGAGCTGTGAAATAGTGGATTTGAGAAGCGGTCGCTCCTTAGGATCAAAAGGGATCTTCATCCCTCGCTTTTAGTTCTCAGTTCGCAACAGAAGTTGCTTTCCGCAGTGGCCTGCGTAGTCTTATCCATTTATGATATCAGGCTTAAATTCTAAGCATCTCAGCTACTGCGAATCACGCTTTGCTGCGAAACGTCGTCTCTCCCGCGAGATGACTGTCGGCCACGTCGGCGTTGGCGGAAATAACCCGATACGGGTGCAGTCGATGACCACAACGAACACGCAGGATGTCGAGGCCACGGTCAAACAAACCCTGGCTCTCGCAGAAGTAGGTTGTGAAGTGGTTCGCATTACCGCGCCCAACAAAAAGGCCGCCGAAGCACTTGGTGTAATTTCAAAACAGCTCCGAGCCGCAAAATGCGACGTGCCACTCGTGGCTGATATTCACTTCCTTCCCAGCGCAGCGATGGAAGCAGCCAAACACGTCGAAAAGGTTCGCATCAACCCCGGCAACTACGCCGACAAGAAGAAGTTTGCCGTTAAAGAATACAGCGACGCCGACTACGAGGCAGAACTCGAGCGCCTGCACGAAGCCTTCACTCCGATCGTGCTGCGTTGCAAAGAGCTGGGCCGCGCCATGCGTATCGGCACTAACCACGGCTCTCTCTCCGACCGCATCATGAATCGCTACGGCGACTCGCCGCTCGGCATGGTCGAAAGTGCGCTGGAGTTTATCCGCATCGCAGAGAGTCACAGCTTTCAAAACATCTGCCTCTCAATGAAAGCAAGTAACCCAAAGGTGATGATCGAAGCCTACCGACTCGCCGTGGCTCGCATGAACCAGGAAGGGATGAACTACTCTCTCCATCTCGGTGTCACTGAAGCCGGAGATGGGGAAGACGCTCGCGTCAAGAGCGCGATCGGTATCGGCACCCTACTCTATGATGGCCTAGGCGACACCATCCGCGTCTCGTTAACCGAAGATCCGGTCCACGAAATCCCCGTCGCCCGCGACCTTGCCGACAAGGCGACCGCGCTCTGGCAGCAACAGGAAAGCCTGCCACTCACCGAGCCCTTTAAGGATAGCGTCGACCCCTTTGATTTCCACAAGCGTTCCACCCGCGTCATAGAGCTCGGCCAGGGCTGCAACATCGGCGGAGATACCGTGCCAGCCGTCGTCGTCAAAACACATCACTCCATCTCGGAGACGCAGGCTATTATCAATGACGTTTGCAGCACCCAGACTAAGTTTAAGGATACCAAAATCGAAGGCTTGCAACTGGTCGTCACCAGCACCGCTGACCTTGAAGCATTTAACGGCCTGCATGAAGCACTACACAGCGTGGTAAAATGCTTCGTCCTCGAATTACACGGTCTTGATCTCTCTGAGTTGGAGATCTACGAATGGCCCGAAGGCCTCGCCGGGATCACATTGCTTCAAGAGATTGAGAAAGAAGATGCCTTTTATGCAACGAACCTCCTTCAGTTTTGCCGAGACAAAGGTTTCAACCTAGCCATCAGCTGTAGCCCTGAAGCACTCGACGAAGAAATTGGCGCACAGCTCAAAGCAATGGGCACCGCGAACCTCATTTTAAGTTGTAGCGTAAAATCGGATTCATCACATCCACTTGGCAACTACCGGACATTCGCCGAAGCCGCTAAGCAATACCTAGCGGACGCGCCCATCTGGATTCGTAACAACGCGAGCACCACGCTCGCAGCCAAAGACTACTTTTCCGACCGGCTGCTCGAATCCAGCATTTTCAGCGGCTCCCTACTTTGCGACGGCATCGGCGATATGATCAGCGCCGAAACCGAGCCCCTAATCGAGAAGGCTACCACCCTCGCCTACAATATTCTCCAAGGCGCGCGCGCACGGATCTCCAAAACGGAGTTCGTCGCCTGCCCGAGCTGCGGCCGCACGCTCTTCGACCTTCAGGAAGTGACTCAGCGCATCCGATCACGCACCGACCATCTCAAGGGTGTTACCATCGCCATCATGGGCTGTATCGTGAACGGGCCCGGCGAGATGGCCGACGCTGATTTCGGCTACGTCGGCGGCGCACCCGCCAAAATCAATCTCTACGTCGGCAAAGAATGCGTGAAGTATAACGTCCCCGCCGCTGAAGCACTCGACCGCCTGATCGACCTGATCAAGGAACACGGTAAATGGATTGAACCCTAATTCCTATATATATATACTTAATTCGCTACATGTTGCGAATTGTTTAACTATATAGACACAATTCGCCATTTATTGCGATTTTGGCCATGTTAAGGTTGACAATTCGTCTTATACGGCGATTAATAGCCTTCTAATATGTTAAGTCGCAACAAAGAGCGAATTGTGGAAATATATAATACAGAAACAGGTTTAGAAGAGATTGGCCTACGTATCACGCGCGAGCGGATACGCCAAAAGCTCACTCAGGCCGAACTAGCGAAAGAAGCCGGCATCGGAAAACGCACACTGGAGCGCCTGGAAAACGGCGACACCGTTCAAGTCACGAGTTTTCTCCGCGTTTTGAAAGCGCTCGGTTTGATGGATCAGTTGATCGCACTTCTCCCTGATCCTGAACCCACTCCGATGCAGCTCGTCGCCAATGCTGTCGAAGAGCCACAGCGGGTTTATAAAAAACGCACACCTAAGCCCATCCCCGAGCCTTGGGTCTGGGGCGAGGATCGCTAAGCCACGATGAAAACCTATGCAGAGGTCACACTCTGGGAGACTCCGGTCGGGGCCGTCTCGATTGATGCCCCCGATGGCGTCGCTCGCTTTGAGTATAACCGCGCCTTCCTCGAGAGCGGCATCGAGCTCTCCCCGCTCAAGATGCCCGCCTGCGACAAGGTCTATCAATTCGAGGGGCTCTCGCGCGAGAGCTTCCACGGCCTCCCCGGACTACTCGCCGATTCCGTGCCCGATAAATTTGGTAACGCCCTGATCGACACGTGGCTCGCAAGCAAGGGCCGCCAGGCTAAATCCTTCAACCCAGTCGAACGACTCTGCTACATTGGCAAGCGCGGCATGGGCGGCCTCGAATTCAGCCCCATGCAGGGCCCACGACCGCGAAAGAGCGAGCGGCTACACTTCGATCAACTCGTCGAACTTGCGAGCGAGATCCTGCAACACCGCGATCAACTCCAGACCAGGTTTAACGATACCGAAAGCAGTGAGGCCCTTCGGGAAATTCTCCGTGTTGGAACCTCCGCCGGCGGTGCGCGAGCAAAGGCCGTCGTCGCTTGGCACCCCGAAACGAACGAAGTCCGCTCCGGGCAAGTGAAAGCGCCCGAAGGCTTCGGCTACTGGCTGCTGAAATTCGACGGCGTCGCCAACAACAAGGACAAAGAAGCCAGCGACCCACAGGGCTACGGCGCGATCGAATACGCCTACTCGCTCATGGCGAAGGACTGCGGCATCGACATGAGCGACTGCCACTTGCTCGAAGAAAACGGCCGCCGCCACTTCATGACCCGCCGCTTCGACCGGCTCGCCGACGGCAGCAAGCTTCACATGCAAACGCTCGGCGCGCTCGCCCACTTTGACTACAATATGGCCGGCGCCCACAGCTACGAACAGGCCATGCTGACCATTCGCCAGCTCGACCTCGGCATGGACGCACTTGTCGAGCAATACCGGCGCATGCTCTTCAACATCATCGCCCGCAACCAGGACGACCACGTTAAAAACATCGCCTTCCTCATGGACAAGCGCGGCCGCTGGCAGCTCTCCCCCGCCTACGATCTCATCTACAGCTACAACCCCGAAGGCGCTTGGACCAGCCGCCATCAAATGACGATCAATGGCAAACGCGACTGCTTCACTCTCGCCGACTTCGAAGCCGTCGCCCGGGCCGCCGACATCCAATCCAGCCTAGCCAAAAAAATCCTCCAAGACACACAAGCCACCGTCCGCAACTGGCCCGACTACGCCGACCAAGCAGACGTCGATGCCGACCAACGCGAACAGATATTGAAGACTCTGCGCATCAACACCCTGTAGGGGCTGCGCTAGCGCAGCCCACATCGCCGTTCAGGCGATGCCTCGCTTATGCAACCAGCTTGAGCAGAAAAGGCCAAGGCTCCAGCGAGAACCATCGCCTGAACGGCGATGGAGCCATGCGCAAGCGCAGACGCCACATAACGATGCCTCCCCGCGAATAGACTCGCCACTGCTTCGCAAGGAAAAAAGACTGACCTCATGTGGAAAGCCATAAAAGTAGCCTTTGCATGTAGCTGCTCACTCCTTTGCTTGCTGCAAAGTGCCCGGGCAATGGATGGAAAAATGCCCAATATAGAGACTTACGGACGAGTATCACCGCTCATCATAATAGCAAAACCACAAAATGACATTCGGTATGAAATCATCGATACACACCGTTTTTACACATACGATAAGTATGAGGTCATCAGCGTGGAAAAAGACATTATTTCTGACTACGACATCCCAGAGGGCGAGATAATTGAAATAGGAAACCTCTACACTCCAATTGCCTTTGGTGAAAATACAGCTGAGCGGCACATCAACCAGCAAAAGATCGATCGCGCTGAAGCCGAAAGACGCGGTTATAAATATCACCAAGATGCCTTATTGGTGTGCTTAACTCTCAGCGAGAAGGGGAACCTAGAACTAATAAAAAGCCGAAGGCTCGTTGAGGCAGATGATAAGAAAGCAATGCGTGCAGCTGGCCTTTTTGAACCCGTGGGCATCGATGGTCTGAAAGCTGAATACACGCACGCCGAATGGCAGGAGATTGCCAACGCAGGAGTTGACGGAGGGTATTACCAATTAAATTTCGCGGACGCGCGGCCCGAAGGCTGGCCGGAGACGCTTGAAGGAGCTGCCAACACCGCGATAGAGATTATCGAAGAAGGTGGCCAGTTGCCGATTATAGACATCAAACCATTCCATGACAGCATTCTCAGGCATATTGGCCTCGCGGCACAACCTAGTGATAAAGAAGTGAGCGAATGGCACATCAACAAGACGCTCCTCCTTAACATGGGCCGTCTTCCACCCCGAGAAGCGCAGCCAATTATCCTCGATGCAGTAATGCCACAGCTCAACAAGAAGTATCCCATTGGCTTCAAAGACAAATGGTCCTCCACAACAATCGAGAAGTTTAAGTTTAAAGGAGTGCCATTGGGCGAATGCTTGGATTATCTGACCAAAGAGGTAGAAGAACAAAGCGATTACAAAATTGTGATCACACCTGAATTAGCAGAGCGCAAAGTGAATATCTCCCTTCGAGATTTGAATGCCTTCTACTGTCTGCAATTTATCACCCAACAAGTCGGTTGCTCCGTAGAAGTGGAGTTACCGACCGGAAAAGAAGCCGTAATTTATATTCGCGATGCAAGGCTATGAGCATACTGGCATCCGCAAGCGGAGCCCCTACTCTTTTGCCAATCGCAAATAAAATCCTTCGCGGCTATTCGCGCACCTTCGCCGCACAGTATTTTTATTTGGACCTCGGTGGGTCGTGTGCCCTGTTGGAGTCCCGGATTTATCCGGTCTTCGGTCCCAGGTGGAGCGCCAGTGAGACCGTCCCGCTCAGCGCATGTGCGTCAACCTAAGGAGAGGGAGGAAATATTGACTCGGGAATAGTCATCTTAGATTGCTGACTTACAAAACTCCCCTCCTACCCGCAGGGATAGGAGGGGACCGCGTGATCGCCGTGCAGGCGAGCACGCAGGGGTGGTTTCGGGGCGGGGCGGACGATGGAATCCCTGTGGAAAGCTGAGTGCCAACAGGGACCACCCCTGAATCAATCGTCTGAACGACGATTGATTCTGTCCCCTCCTATCCCCGCTTAGGCGGGGGCAGGCGGGGAGCTTGCTGCCTAGCTGACAGGAACGAGAACTTTTACAAACGCGCCTCCCATCAAGCACTTAAGTCCTTAGGTCGACGCACATGCGCTCAGCGGGACGGGACTCCAACAAATCAGTCCAAATAAAAATACCGTGACCTTCGCCGTCAAAAAAATTATTAATCATTGACAGGCGCATCGGCACAGAATGTATCTAAAGGCCTTCCTTAGGGGCGACCTGTCATGGGTCTGAGATGCTTATTGCTTCGGCACGAGCGGTCCCTTTGAACCTGATCCGGTTGATACCGGCGTAGGGAAAGGAAAGGATGACCACTCCGGTCATCCCCTTTTCGCCGCCAAAGGCCGGATCTCAAACCTAGTTATTGAGATCCAAATATGAAAAACACCACACGCACATTTGTGCTATTACTCACCCTCTCCGGCAGCCTCTTCGCGCAAGAGGAAACCGAAGAGGTTTACGAACTGGAGCCTGTTGTCGTGACCGGCGACCTCTGGGAATCGGAACTGCAAAAAACGACCTCCAGCGTCTCCGTCATCAGCGAAGACATCATTCAACGCAGCGGCAGCCGTCACTTCGGTGATTTGATCAACTCCATCCCGAACCTGACTTGGTCGGCCACCTCCTCGAGGCCCCGCTATATTCAGCTTCGCGGAATTGGCGAGAACTCACAGTTTGAAGGCGAAACGCCTGATTCCTCAGTGCGCTTTCTCGTCGACGACCTGGATTTTACAGGAATTGGATCCATTGGTAATCTCTTCGATACGCAGCAGGTCGAAGTTCTGCGCGGACCACAGGCTGGTGCGTTCGGGGTGAACGCGGCTGGAGGTGTCGTCAAAATGACCACGAACGATCCGACTTCCTTCTGGACAGGTCAAGTCGAGGGCACAGCGGGCAACGACAGCCTCATGTCTGGAGGTTTTGCCGTCGGTGGCCCTCTGATCGAGAGTGACCCTAAGCGATTAACTTTTCGCCTTTCCGCCTATCAACTCCAGCAAGATGGTTTCCGTGACAACCGGTTTCTCAACAAAAACGACACCAATGAACGCGACGAATTCAACACGCGCCTAAAACTTCGGTGGATCGCAAACAAGGACTGGCAGTGGGACGGAACACTATTCTTTGCAGACGCTGATAATGGCTACGATGAGTGGACTTTGGACAACAACCGCTTTGACACAATTTCCGATCAACCGGGGCGCGATGAACAAGAAAGCTTCGCAGGCAGCCTACGCGGAAAATGGATAGGCCTGAATAATGTCGAGGTGACAACTATCAGTAGCTTCTCAGATACGGACTCTCTCAACAGTTTTGACGGAGACTGGAGTAATCCGGGAGCAGCAAATTACACGTATACCGGTTTCGCCGAAAACATCAGGGAGCGCACGCGATGGAGCGAAGAAATTCGCTTTGATTCGATCGATCAGGAAGACGCGTTGGGGTTCATAGATCGCTGGACTGCAGGCGTCTACTTTGAGGACTTTGTAGAAGACACCAGATATGATTTCATTTACAACGGGTTTTCGGGGCCATTTGAAACGGAATTCAATACGAATACGATAAGTCTTTACGGCCAGGGCACCCATCAGTTCAGCGATAAAACGCGCTTAACCCTGGGCCTGCGTGCGGAACACTATGACCTGCGAACAGTTGTCGCTTATGACCCGGCAGAAAAGCCAGTATCGGAAAACAATCCCAGCTTTGATGACTGGCTATTCGGCGGGAAACTAACGCTGGAACACGACTTAAGCGATACAACACGACTGTTTGGCTCTGTAACCAGAGGTTACAAAGCCGGTGGCGCCAATATTTTTCCAGGGTTGGACGCTGCTGAGCCGACCACATATGATACCGAATATCTGTGGAATTATGAAATGGGTGCCCGCGCCGAATCGTTTGAGGGCGCTCTCATTTCTCAGATTACCGTTTTCTACATGGACCGCCAAGATGCACAACTTCGCAGCTCTTCAGGACAGGGACTCTTGTTCAATTATGGAACCGAAAATTCAGGTGACGCGGAGCACTACGGCGCCGAATTGGAGGGCACTTGGTTTATCAATCAGAATTGGACAATCTCCGCAGGGCTCGGGCTTCTGAAGGCAGAACTAGATTCAACAGGCGACGAATTGTCGAGTGCGCCCTCTTACACCTACAACGCGCGCGTGGATTATGTCGCCATGAATGGGTTCTTCGCCAACATTGAAGTCGCCGGAAGCGACGAGTTCTACGAATCGAATAATCCAAATAATCGTGACCAACGCATCCGCAGCGAATTCATCACTTATAATGCCGCCATCGGATACAGCTATGGGAATTGGACGTTCACCCTATGGGGGCGTAACCTTTTCGATGAGGAATATGAAAAACGTGTTTTCTTCTTCGCGAACAACGACCCTCTTTATGATGACCCGCGGCGATTTGAGAATCCTGCTGACCCGCGTCAGTTTGGCATAACCGCCAACTATAGTTGGTAGGTTTCACCAAATAGAAGCCTACCTATCTTATGAAAAAAGTTTGTTCCTTAAAAGGGAGGGTTCAGCGCATCGCCGAACGCATCGCCCGCAGCTAGTCGCTTGACTACCCCAATCACGGAGCAATCGTTGCAGCATGACGACACCGACTGAGGAGAACTTTAAATACTACAAGAAAGCTGAAAGCAAAGCGCTCGACATTCTTGCCGAGATGAAGGCAGCGACTCCTAAAAAAATGGACATTGAGCTCGCGCTGCTGGTCGCGATTTTTGAGCTGCACAAGGGCGAATTACCCGCCGAGGCCATCGGCAAAATCGTGCAAGGTCACCTTGAAACCATCGAGCCTTACTACGCGTCTCAGGGGCAGGAGGGCGCTTAGTTCCCTATAACTATTCGGGCGCGTCGCCAATAGCACGCCCACAGAGACAGGCCGTGTTGGAGTTCCAGCTTCAGCTGGTATTCTTTTCCGTGTGCTTCCGCCCAAAGACCAAAGCTACGGCAACTGCCGAGCCAGTTTTAACTGTGCATCACGGGCTGCGCAGGACAGAAATGTCCTGGCTCCGTTTGGCAGCTTAGCTGTGCTTATTGGGATAGAATGGCCAGCATCGCGAGGGTGCCTATAAGGACAGCCCGGAAAATTGGCGAAGCAGTATAGCGCCCAGCGTCAGGGCTCCGAGCTGAGCGAGGCTTTCCGAGACAAAGGGCCTTACGGGCGGATATCCTTAAATGATCATACCCGCCGCCACCGTCTCATTAGTCAGCTCGTCGATGAGGACAAAGCTGCCGGAGATGCGATTGGTCTTATAGCTATCGGCGATCAGCGGCGCGGAGGTGCGGAGGGAGATGCGGCCGATATCATTGTGATTAAAGATAAGGTCGTCTTCGACCTTATGCAGGGTGTTGATATTCACCTTGTAGTTCACCTCGGTGACGAGTGCCTTCACTTCTTTCGTGGTGTGGCGGAGTATATACTTACCGCGGCCAGCTAGCTTTTTGGTGGAAGAGAACCAGCAGATCATGGCTTCAATATCCTGACGTGGCTCGGGAGCGTTGTTGGGCTTAACGAGCATGTCGCCGCGTGAGATGTCGATCTCGTCATTGAGGGTGATCGCCACCGACATTGGCGGAAAGGCTTCTTCAAGTTCGCCGTCCATGGTGTGGATGGCTTTGATGGTCGATTCGAAACCGGATGGCATGACCTTAACCTGATCGCCGGGCTTGAAGACGCCACCGGCGATGCGGCCAGCGAAGCCACGGAAGTCGTGCCACTTGTCGGAGTGCGGGCGGATCACCCACTGCACCGGCATACGCGCTTCGACGTTATTTTGGTCGGTGCCGATGTAGACGGTCTCCAAGTGGTAGAGCATGGCGGGGCCTTTATACCACGGCATGTTGGTGGACTTATCGACGATGTTATCCCCAAGCAATGCGCTGACGGGAATGAAAGTGATCTCGACGATGTTATCGAGGCGTGAAGCGAACTTCTTAAAGTCGTCGACGATATTGTTGTAGGTCGCTTCGTCCCAATCCACGAGGTCCATCTTATTGACGCAGACCACGACATGCTGGATGCGCAGTAGATTCGCGATGAAGGCGTGGCGGCAGGTCTGCTCGATGACGCCCTTTCGCGCATCGACGAGGAGGATGGCGAGGTTGGCGGTGGACGCACCGGTCACCATGTTACGGGTGTATTGGATGTGCCCGGGGGTGTCGGCGATGATGAACTTACGCTTCGGTGTGGCGAAGTAGCGGTAAGCCACATCGATGGTGATGCCCTGCTCGCGCTCGGAACGGAGGCCGTCGGTCAGAAGGGCAAGGTTAACATTTTCGTCGCCTCGGGATTTGGAGCTCTTTTCCATGGCTTCGAGTTGATCTTCGAAGATGGCCTTACTGTCGTAAAGGAGGCGTCCGATGAGTGTGCTTTTGCCGTCGTCGACGGAACCTGCGGTGGTGAACCGCAAGAGATCCATGTTAAGATAGCCGGCTGATGATTCTGATTCGCTCATAATGAAATTTCTAATAAATAATAAATGATGAATGATGGACCGAGGGCTTAAAAGTAGCCCTCCTTTTTGCGGTCTTCCATGGCGGTTTCGGAGCGCTTGTCGTCGGAGCGGGTGCCGCGTTCGGTCTGGCGGGCGGCGGCCACTTCGTCGATAATGTCGTCGAGGTTGTCGGCGGTGGAGAGTGCGGCGCCGGTGCAGGTCGCATCACCGATGGTGCGAAAGCGGACGGTCATCTTTTTGACGGTCTCTTTCTCCTCAGGGGTCATTTCGATAAAATCGCAGACACCCATAATCACGCCGCTGCGGATGAAGCATTCGCGCTCGTGAGAGAAGTAGAGATTTGGCAGATCGATGTTCTCTTGCTTGATGTATTGCCAGATGTCCATCTCCGTCCAATTGGAGAGCGGGAAGACGCGGAAGTGCTCACCGTGGAGCTTACGTCCGTTAAAGATATTCCAGAGCTCGGGGCGTTGGTTCTTCGGGTCCCACTGACCGAAGGCATCGCGGTGGGAGAAGAAGCGCTCCTTGGCGCGGGCCTTTTCTTCGTCGCGGCGGCCACCACCGAGAGCGGCGTCGTATTGGCCCGTTTCGAGGCCTTCGAGGAGGGCGACAGTTTGCAGGCCGTTGCGGCTGGCATAGGGCCCAGTCTCTTCGACGACTTTGCCCTCGTCGATCGATTTTTGCACGGAGGCCACAGCCAGTTCGGCACCGAGGTCGGCGATGAAGCGATCGCGGTATTCCATCGTCTCAGGGAAGTTATGCCCGGTGTCGACATGCATCAACGGGAAGGGCAACTTGGACGGCCAAAAGGCCTTTTTCGCCAAGTAGGCCATAACGATGGAATCCTTACCTCCGGAAAAGAGGAGAACAGGTTTCTCAAACTGTGCGGCCGTTTCGCGAAGGATGTAAATCGCTTCGGACTCAAGCTGCTTGAGGTGAGTGATGGTGTAGTCTGTGGCCATATTTTTCAGAAGTCAGAAGACAAGTTTCAGGAGTCAGATTTATTAATGAGTGGGAGGACTTTTTCCAAGATCGTATTGAGCGATTCTTCTTCGGATTGGTTGTCGGTGGTGATCGTCCAATCGGGATCGCCGGATTCGGGCGATTCGAAGGAGGAGTCTTTACCGGTAAAATCTTTGACGCCGCCAGCTGCGGCCTTGGCGTAGAGGCCTTTCACGTCGCGCTCAGCGCAAGTCTCGAAAGAGGCTTCGATGTAAACGGGCGTGAGATCGCCGGCGCCCACAATTTCACGGGCCTTAGCGCGGAGTTCGCGTTTCGGAGTGATAAAAGATGTGATGACGACGATGCCGGCATCGAGGAAGAGGCGGGCGACTTCGGCGATGCGGCGAATGTTTTCCTGCCGGTCTTCGTCGGAAAAGCCGAGATCGGCATTGAGGCGACTGCGGATGTTATCTCCGTCCAGGATCTTCGTTACGTAGCCATGCTCGGAGAGTTTGCGCTCCAAGGCGTTAGCGAGCGTGCTTTTGCCCGAACCAGAGAGCCCATAGAACCAAAACACATGCCCGCGCTGCTTCAGCTGCGCCTCCTTGGCGTCGCGACCGAGCATGCGGTGGAATTCAGTGTGAATGTTCTCTGGTGTGGACATAAAAAAGAGCCGCCAGCTAAGCGGCTTTTGAGCGTTTGTAAACGCGTTTTGTTTAACTTAGGTTCTTAAGTCAAGAACCTAAGTTAAGAATTTTTGCAACAGACTTTAGTCGCAAATAAAGGGCCGCCCCAGCTCCCCTCCTTTTCAAGGAGGGGTCACTTGCTTGCCAAGTGGGGGTGGTTTCGGTGCGATTATGCGACTCAGCCTCGGTAAAGACCACCCCGACCCGATTCGGGTCACCCCTCCTTGAAAAGGAGGGGAGTTATCCAAGAGAGCCAATCTCAATGCTGGCAGCAGCCATGTCAGTTTTTAAGTGGCCTTCGTCTTAGCCCCTACACTCTCCAGCTCTTGAGCACCCGCATATAGTTGGCACGCTCGAGGGCCTCGGGGTCCGGGCAGCGCTCGTAATTGAGGCAGCCGCGCAGTTCTTTTAACGAATCGTATTCTTTCTCCACGGCCCAAGCCTGGAACTCGTTGAGCGTTTGAGCGATCTGCTCCGGTCCATTCATCAGGAGGCTGGAGACCATTTGCACACTATCAGCTCCAGCCATGAGTGACTTGGCTAGATCGAGCCCGTTATGAACACCGCCGGTGACCGAGAGATCGACCGGCAACCGACCGCTAAGCATGGCCAACCAACGGAGGCGTAACCGCAACTCGGAAGAATGCGAAAGGTCGAGCGTGGGGCGCACGTCGAGGTCGTCGGTATCGATATCAGGTTGATAGAAGCGATTGAAGAGCACGAGGCCATCAGCACCTGCATCGGTCAAGCGCTTGGCGAACTGCGGCAAGGCCGTAAAGAATGGCGAGATTTTAACAGCAAGCGGGATACTAATGCTTTCTTTGACGCCGGCAACGATGGCCACGCAGCGGTCTTCGAGTTCCGCAGCGGTGAGCTCAAAATCGGTCGCAAGAAAATAGAGGTTTAATTCAAGAGCATCCGCTCCCGCCTCTTCGATAAGTGAGGCGTAGTTCACCCACTCACCTTCGCGAGTTCCGTTGAGCGAGCCGATGACCGGCACAGAGACGGCCGCCTTCACGCGCTGAAGTTGATTGAGATAGTTCTCCACCCCGCGCTCCAGTAAATCCACTTCCGGAAAATAAGAAGCGGCTTCCGAAAATGAGTTTTGATAGCTTTCGATGTGCGCTTCCGAGCCAATCAGATTTTGAGTGATCTGCTCTTCGAAGAGGGAATACATGGTGATGGCAGCGATGCCGCCGTCTTCCAGGCCGCGCACCTTGTCGAGATCGTCGGGTAGCGGTGAGGCGCCGGCTATTAGCGGATGCTTGAGCTGAAGGCCAAGATATTTAGTAGAGAGTTCCATAGTAGGTCGGGTTCGTGTTAGATCACTCTTCAGTCTTACTGTCGTAGGGTTTGGCGAGCCGCTCGTAGAGTTCAAAGCGTTCGTCGACAAAGCTTTGTGCTTGCTTGGCAAGTTCTTTAGCACGATCCGGGTCTTTCATCTTGAGCATCCGGAAGCGTGCCTCGTTGTCCGTGTAAACGTAGAGTGGTTCTTTCGGTTTGCGCGAATCGAGCCTGAGCGGATTCTCGCCTGCTTCATTTCTAGATGGATCGTAGCGATACAGTGGCCATGCGCCGGAATTGACTGCGAGCTTCTGTTGCTCCATGCCGGCAGCGAGGTTGTAACCATGAGCGATACAGTGACTGTAAGCGATAATTAAGGACGGGCCGGGATGCCGCATGGCTTCATAAAATGCGTTGACCGTCTGTGTGTCCTTGGCGCCCATCGCGACCCGTGCGACGTAGACGTTGCCGTAGTTCATCGCAATCAAGCCGAGATCTTTCTTACCCACGGCTTTACCGGATGAGGCGAACTTGGCGATAGCGCCGATCGGAGTGGACTTACTGGCCTGTCCACCCGTGTTGGAATAGACCTCAGTATCAAGCACTAGGACGTTTACATTACGGCCAGACGCAAGCACGTGATCCAGACCACCGAAACCGATATCATAGGCCCAACCGTCACCACCGACAATCCAGACCGATTTTTCAACCAGGTAGTCAGCCACATCAAGCAGCCGTTTTGAATCCGGAGTATCGATCTTTTTGAGAGCGGCTTTGAGTTGCACGACTCGCTCGCGCTGAGCAGCGATACCGGCTTCGTCAGATTGCTCCGCGCTCAGCAAAGCATCGACTAGCCCAGGTTCGAGTTGGCCACCCAGACGGGTCAGCGTGCCTTTCGCGATCTCCATTTGATTCTCCACCGCAACTCGCATGCCTAAACCAAACTCAGCATTATCCTCAAAGAGAGAATTTGCCCAGGCCGGACCGCGGCCATCTTCATTGCAGGTGTAGGGTGTGGTCGGCAAGTTGCCTCCGTAAATCGATGAACAACCCGTTGCATTCGCCACGAGCAAGCGATCACCACAGATCTGGGTAAGCATCTTGAGGTAAGGCGTTTCTCCGCAACCTGCACAAGCACCGGAATATTCAAAGAGTGGCTCCTTGAATTGGGTGAACTTGACGTCGTCCTTAAGAATTGCGCGGTCGGGCTTAGCCAGATTGAGAAAGAAATCGTAGTTCGCTTTTTCGTCTTCGAGCACCGGTCCCTGTGTGCGCATGTTGATCGCTTTCTCGCGCGGGTTGGATTTATTCTTGGCCGGGCAGACCGCTACACAGAGCGAACAACCTGTGCAATCCTCAGGGGCGACTTGGATGGTAAACTTCTTGCCGGCATAATCCTTCGCCCGGAAGTCCACCGAGCGGAAGCAACCCGGCGCACCTTCGAGTTCGTCCTCGTCGTAGAAATTAGAACGGATGGCGGCATGCGGGCAGGCCTGCACGCACTTGTTACACTGAATGCAGACATCAGGATCCCAGATCGGGATCTCCTGCGCGATATTGCGCTTCTCCCATTTACTTGTGCCCACGTCCCAGACGCCGTCAGGACGGAAGACACTGACAGGCAAGCTGTCTCCTTTGTTCTGCAGCATGACCGAGGTGACGCTCTGCACAAAATCGGGCGCTTCCGACGAGACCACCGGCGGCATTTTATATTTCGCTGTAATCTCCTCTTGAGCGTCGACTTCTTCGAGCGCAGCTATGGTTTGATCCACCGCAGCAAAATTCTTCTGCACGATCTCGGGCCCCTTCTTTCCGTAGGTTTTCTCGATCGCTTCCTTTATCTTTGCGATCGCTTCATCCTTGGGCAAGACACCGGAGATGGCGAAGAAACAAGTTTGCATGATCGTATTGATCCGGCCACCCATACCCGCCTCACGAGCCACGGAATAAGCATCGATCACATAGAAACGCAGTTGCTTCTGAATAATGGTAGCCTGCACCTCTTCGGGCAAATGATTCCAAACCTCGCCTGCTGAATAGATTGAATTGAGCAGAAAAACTCCGCCCGGAGCGGCAGACTCCAGCAGGTCATATTGCTCAAGAAACTGCGCTTGGTGGCAACCGACGAAGCTGGCGTTCTTAATTAAGTATGGAGCCCGAATCTGCCTAGGCCCGAAGCGCAAGTGCGAGATCGTGACTGCGCCCGACTTCTTCGAGTCATAAACAAAATAACCCTGCGCATAGTTATCCGTGCCCTCGCCGATGATCTTGACGCTATTTTTGTTTGCACCGACCGTGCCGTCAGAACCAAGGCCATAGAAGACTGCACGAATCACTTCGTCCACTTCGATATCAAATGCCGCATCCACTACCAGTGAAAGCCCGCTCACGTCATCGACTATACCTACAGTGAAACGGCGCTTGGGCTTCGGCGCATTCAGCTCGTCATAGACCGCCTTAACCATGCCGGGCGTAAAATCCTTTGAGCCCAGACCATAGCGGCCACCAATTACCGTCGGGCAGAACGAGTCAGGCAGTAGGCCGACCTGGCGGGCCTCTTCGATGCTAGCCAGGACTTCCATGAATAACGGCTCGCCGAGGGCGCCGGGTTCCTTACAGCGATCCAGCACCGCTATGCGACGGACCGACTTGGGCAAGGCGGCGACTAAACGCTCCAGATCAAGCGGGCGGAAGAGGCGGATTTTTAACACACCTGCTTTACTGCCTTTAGCATTTAAGTAAGCAGCCGTCTCCGCCGCTGTCTCAGCACCGGAACCCATCATGATGATTAAGTCTTCAGCGTCATCCGGGCCTTCATATTCATAGAGCGAATACTGCCGACCCGTTAATTCGGCAAACTTGGCCATCTCCGCTTCGACAACGTCAGCCACTGCTGCGTAAAAGGGATTCGCCGCTTCACGAGCTTGAAAAAAGACATCAGGGTTTTGCGCGGTGCCCCGTATGGTGGGCCGATCCGGAGTTAAACTATTGGCCCGAATTCTCGAAATAGCATCCGCATCGATCATGGCATCGATCACTTCATCCGGAAGCGTCACAATCTTGTTGATTTCGTGCGAGGTGCGGAATCCATCGAAGAAGTGCATGAATGGCACCCGACATTTAAGGGTCGCGGCGTGCGAGATAAGCGCCAGATCCTGCGCTTCCTGCACAGTGTTTGATGCCAGCATGGCGAAGCCCGTCTGGCGGCAGGCCATCACGTCGGAGTGATCGCCGAAGATCGAGAGCGCATGCGTCGCCAAAGCCCGGGCGCTCACATGCATGCAGAAGGGCGTCAACTCTCCTGCAATCTTATACATGTTCGGGATCATCAGAAGCAGCCCCTGCGAGGCAGTGAAAGTCGTGCAAAGCGAGCCAACCTGCAGCGAACCATGTAGCGCTCCGGCCACGCCGCCCTCGGATTGAAGCTGAACAACATCCGGCACATGCGACCAGATGTTGGCCTTTCCGGCGGCCGACCATTCGTCGCAAACTTCCGCCATGCTCGTGGAAGGGGTAATCGGATAAATCGCGATGACCTCAGAGGCGCGGTAAGCGACCGAGGCAACCGCCTCATTAGCGTCAATCATGCTTGTTTGGGTAGTTTTCATTATCTATTTTCTATAAGATTTTCTAAAGCTACACCTTGCTAGGTCAAGCATTGCTAATACCAACACGCCAAAGATAAGTAGCCCTTATTGGCCTAGTTAGGCAGGCTTTGAGGACTAATTCACTAAAGGTTCGAGCTGGTAGCGCAGCAGCAGCCTGTCCCGCTCAGCGCATGTGCGTCAACCCAAGGGCTTAAGTGCTTAATGAGAGGAACGTTTGTAAAAGTTCTCGTTCCTCTCAGCTAGGCCGCAAGCTCCCCGCCTGCCCCCGCCTAAGCGGGGGATAGGAGGGGACAGAATCAATCGTCGTTCAG
>Ga0307978_1001476_pt1 | contig 17487 bp, 8 predicted proteins | sample OrgLakmetage1056_FD_203151 | JGI IMG/M metagenome (GOLD analysis project Ga0307978, IMG submission 203151) | Saline water microbial communities from Organic Lake, Antarctica - #1056 | ecosystem: Environmental > Aquatic > Non-marine Saline and Alkaline > Saline | place: Antarctica: Organic Lake...
AGTACTAGGCAATACATTGATAGAGCGAGTGATTTTGTCCTGCTTGTTAGTTACCACAACATGGCGCACATCTACTCGTCTCTATTCTACCCTGAAGAGATGCGTGACTGCTTTGTCACAACTAGCTTTCTGCTTACGCAAGAATCGACACATCGATTTCTTGACAACGACGACAGGCATTTCTTTTTAATTAGCGCGATGCTGAAAGTCGGGGACATCCGCCTCGCTCCCGCAGCATGACAGTGCCAACCAAAACATGGCCATTTGAAATACGACGACACCTCCTGGTGAGGTGTTCTATTCGTTAATGAAAGACTGTCTACTTCTATCCATACTTCTATTTCAATACCCACTATAGGATGTGAGCTCTCTGAAGGAGCGATAGTGTATGATCTCTCTTACTTCTCAGCTCTATATACAATCAGTCTATGTGTCCATGCAGGCTAAGAATCGAGAGTTTGAAAGCTGTCATTGTGTTAAAATATCTTAGGCGTTGGTAGATGCTGCCGGAAATCCAGTAGACTCTACAAGTTCGCAAAGTACGGCACGAACTTCTAGCAACACAGCAGACGGAGATCTCAGACTCAAGACGAAGCAACGGCCCATTTACGTGCGAGTTGTTTAGCACATCTCGGCTTTCCAATTTGCACACTACCGCCGCTTATATTTATACGTTTCTCCCAACTCCCAATCTCTAGAGACACTAGACTACAGTACTTCCATTGCTTGCCGTTCCGTCCGTCGCGTCGTGTTCATGCCATGCATACATTACCGCTAGATACATACATTTGTATAATATTATGTTAGTCTCCCGTGCTAATTGCGACGCGTCACACGCTACAGCTAAAGCATCATCCTGAGACGGATTTTCGGACAAAAAATCGAATCATTAATCTAACGGATTTCTTCCTTGTTATTTCCCTGTCAGACGATGGCGTTCCTCCACTCTCGCACGCCCCTGCTCCTCCTTCTAGCGACGGCAATATCCGCTTTAGCCCTACATCAGACATCTTTAACCACGCGAAGAGGAATATTACTAGCACCAACAACCGCTTTTGTAGCAGCGGCTGCTTGCCTGCTTGGCGTCCCCGACGAGTCGTTGGCATCGTCCACCAGGAGGAGCAGCACGGCACCCGATCTTGTCTTTGCAACCGCTCCGTCTGACCTGCAATATGCCGACGCCAAAGTAGGCACTGGACAACCAGTCGCGCAAAAAGGATCGTCCGTGACCATTGATTACGTCATGTCGACCACGGGAGCTCGGTACGGAAGCAAGATTTACAGCACTGCTGACAAGGGCTCTCCGTACAAGTTCAACCTCGGAGACGGCACGACCATTGCAGGCCTACAAGAGGCTATTGCTGGAGGTCCTGGTGTGAATCCCATGCAACCTGGTGGTATTCGACGAGTCATTATTCCCTCCAAGCTAGCGTACGAATCATTGGCGTATCCCATTGCTGGCATGCAGGTAAGTCACGTGTCACGTGTCGTCGTTGGGATGCCAAGTTGCTATCTACACATTATCCCACACACTCTCTCATAAGCATTCTCATCTTGGGGTAGTTTCAAGATTGTCAGCAAGGCAAGGGTGTTGGCCCGATTCCCCCTGCCGGAGAAGGTACGGCCGGAGAATACTTTCAACGCTTCAAGAACATTTACTGCAACGCGAACAGACCGTACCAGCCGGATCTGGTCATGGACGTGAAACTGTACGGCAAGCGCTGATAGTGATACAACGCCATCATAATATCATAATACAACCCTCAAACGTATCCCGCCATGATAGAGTACGAGTAGACTCGTAACGTATAGCGCGAAAGACTGGGTCTACGATACGTGGAGGCACGACCGAGAGTCGCAGTCGCGCTAGCAAGCTCAACGCTCATAACCTTACAGATTGGCTTCATCCATCCAAACCCAAAACGGGTTCTGCGTTTTGTTCTTTTTCCAAGAGCCGAGATATGTTGAGATACCATGCTTATGCTGATTGATGCCTGCCTCTCATACACTTACTAGTAGTTTACCTTTGCGATCCACCCAACCGAGCAGGGTGCTTCCAATCCATCGCAAGAGTAAAATACTCTTTTAGACTACAGCACCATGTTTCCAAGAATAAACGTCCTTCGTATTCGCATACCCTACTACGGCACTACGTTGGCACTGCTCGTCGTCGTACTATCGCCAGCAATCGACCGAGCGACTGCCTTTTCCACTCCATCGAGAGCAGCACATACTAATAACGCACGGTCCAGTCGGACTGCGGTTCCGTTCACAACAGCACTCTCCGTGGGTCGAAGGACGGTGGGTCTCGACATTGACATTATCTTTGGCAGTGACAACGAAACGGGCGTCAATTGGGGCGACGCGGACGGTCCCGACGAATCCAGAGTGCAACGCGCTGCCGACGTGGCTGCCTTGCTGGATGTGGAAGATAAGGAGTTTCGGGCGCAGCGCAAGCTCAAAAAGTGGGGAAAGTTTGCTAATGTTACGAATCGAGAAGAGCTGGAGCCGCTGTTGGAGCAAGAGCGAAGCGCTATTGAAGTAGAGAATCAGCGCAAGGCGAGACTGGCGGCGGAATCGGGTGTCGATTTTACCGTGTTGGAACCCAAGGAAGAAACTATCTTTGAGGACGAAGATGGTGGTAAGATTTCCATTCAAAGTAGTGGTGGTTCCAAGAGTTGGTTTGCCGATATGGACGAAGACTTGAGTCAGGAGTGGCAAGAGCTCACGGGCGAAGCGACCGACGTTCAGGTGGAGGAGTCGTCGGGTAAGATGGTTTCCCGGGACGCCATGGCGGGTGTTCGAGTCGGTAGTGCAGGGGGGTGGAGTTTGGAAGTCTTTCCTGGTGATTTTGTTGTCCACCGCAAGTTCGGAATTGGACGCTTTGAACGGACTTGTCTCCGTCCAAAGACAAAGTTGTCGTCGGAAGAAAAGAAAGCCCGCGACGACCGTCGAGCGGAAACCCTGACGACGGAATTGCGGAGTCGATCGGGTGGTGTAACACCCGATGAGATTCAAGCGATTCGAGCGAAATTTGGTACCGAGGAAGATACTGACATCATTTCGAATCCGCAAACGACCGTCTTGGAGATTACCTATGCAGATGCCGTCGTGCACGTGCCCGTCGACCGAGCCTACCGACTGAGTCGGTACCGAGCTGGTGATGCTGTCGTCAAGCCTAAACTTTCCAGAGTCAAAGGAGAAGCATGGTCCAAGGCCAAACGCAAGGTGGAAGAAAGCACATTGGAACTGGCACAGGATGTCTTGGCCCTTTACGCAACCCGTGAGACCTTGCAACGACAGCCCTTTGACCCGGCGACTGAAGCTAAAGTCACTGGATTCGAAACCACGTTTGCCTTTGATCCGACACCGGATCAGGTAAAGTGCTTCCAAGACGTCGAGAATGACATGGTGTGGCGGAGTAGGCCAATGGATCGATTGGTATGTGGTGACGTTGGCTTTGGTAAAACGGAAGTAGCCATTCGAGCCATTTATCGCGCAGTTGCCAATGGAAGACAAGCGGCTCTACTAGCACCGACGGGCGTCTTGGCTGCACAGCATTTCAAAACTTTTATGAAGCGTATGGGACCCGATACACCCTATAATGTGAACATCGTCTTGCTCCGCGGTGGTGTGCACAAGAATTCGAAACAGGGTCGGGAGATGCGCGAGACGATCAACGACGGCAGCGTTGAGTTGGTGATTGGAACACACGCTCTGCTGTCCAACGACATTACCTACAAAGATCTTGGTTTGCTGGTTGTAGACGAAGAACAGCGCTTCGGTGTCAAACAGAAGGAACGCCTCAAGTTGATTTGCGGAGGTATTGACGTTCTGACACTCAGTGCTACACCGATTCCAAGAACACTTCAAATGAGTTTGAGTGGAATTCGTGATACCTCCACGATTCGCTCAGCTCCACCGATGCGAAAGCCAACGATCACATACGTACAGGAATTTGCTGAAGATATTCTCAAAGACGCCATTGGCCGAGAATTGGCACGTGGTGGTCAGTGCTACTACGTCGTTCCGCGCATTGCCATGCTCGATGAAGCCGAGCAAACCGTCCAGCGACTGTTTCCGGATGCTAAAATTATCCAAGCGCATGGTCGTATGCATCGCAACGGAGCCGAAGAGAATGTTGCCGCCTTTGCTGAAGGCGGTTACGACATTCTTCTCGCTACAACTGTGATTGAGAACGGTGTCGATATTCCGTCGGTCAATACCATTATTGTCCAGAACAGTCAAGCCTTTGGAATGTCGACACTCTATCAGCTGAGAGGTCGTGTCGGTCGCTCTGACAAACAGGGCTACTCTTACTTTTTGCATCGATCTGAATCCGTCACCGAGACGGCTGCATTGAGGCTTCAGGCCATTGGCGAGTTGCACGAACTTGGCGCGGGTTTTGACGTTGCCAATCGTGATTTGGAGATTCGCGGCGCAGGAAGCTTGCTCGGAACAGAGCAAAGTGGTATGGCGGCCAAGGTTGGATTTGACTTATACATGAGACTTTTGAGAAAAAGTATCCGACAGCTTCGTGGTCTCGATTTGCCGTTGGTCCCTCGTACGAATGTACTCTTGAAAACGGATAGCTTTAGCATCCCGGCCGCATTCATTGAGAATGAGGAAGATCGTTACGTGGAAGAGACCAGGGCTCGTCTCGCCGAGAGCACTGGCAAATTGGTCAACATTACCAAAGAGTGGAAGGAAGAATATGGTCCGCTGCCTGGTTCTTTACAGACGCAGCTCAAAACAGTGCACTTGCTCGCGTGTACACGTCGACTGGGTATCGACTTGGTGGGTCTGGTGGACCAAGGGGACGGTACGTTTGATTGCGTCTTACGATCACCCGGCTTGCGACCGCGTCATTGGGGTACCGTTCTTCAGAAGCTACCAAAGGGTGTTGCACCGAAAGGCTTGGATGCCTGGTTCCCTGCCCGATTCACATTGTCCGGAGAAGAGCAAGAAGTCACTGGTGGCCGAAACGTTGATTTGGCGGCTCTGCTAACCGACGAGAGTCTCAGCGAGGAAGAGGAAGATTGGGATGCCTTGGATGACGAAGAGGCCGAAGCCTTGAAGGATATTAGCTCTGCGGTCACTGTCAAGTCCATGGACGAGATTGATCTCGAGCAGTATCCACGCTTGGTCATCAAGAACTTTCCCGACGATAACAAGGCGGTAGATCGCCTGCTCAAGGTGATGCTGCCAGTGGCCAAGGTTGTCTTTGAAATACAAGAAGGAGACAAGGATCAGGCCATGGTTGCGGCAAGCCTTCGAGAAAAGCAAGAATTGCTACGAACCCGTAAAAAGAAGAATGAGCTTCTCGACGCACAGAAATCCGGGTACAGCCGGCTATAGATAGCTAATAATAACAGACTACTATCCTACAATTGCAAAAACAATAAGCCAGTAGCATAAAACGACAATGAATTATATACTGTATGCTCCACTTTAAAGTCTATTGAATCAGTTGAACAAATTTGCCGTACGGTCGCTCCACCAGTTGCACACGTGCCTGAATAATAAGCCAGTGCAACAGCAATTGTCGCGGAATGGGACTGTAGGCGTCTTGTTGTTCTACAGTGGCCAGCGACCGCTCCTGTCGCTGACTGCGCTTCAAAAACTGAACCAGCTTGGTGGCAGCACGGTCCCACGCTGCCAGCGCGGTGCCCCACTCCGGCAGCCAGAGCTGGTACGTGTCATTTGCGTGACACGGCAACAACACTTGCACGCGCTGTAGCTCTTGCAATACTTGGTCGGTAGTATAATGCGGTTGCAACGAGCAGTGCTGGTAGGATTCTTCCAGGTCCGTCTTGGCAATGCGATTGCTACACCCCGTCCAGTCGCTCAAGTGCTCACTGAACCACGCAGCAATCTCGATATTACCAAAATGTCTATGCACCGCATCCTGAATGCCTCGTTGATAGTCAGCCGTGAGTACGACAATGGACAGTGCAGCCTTTTTCGGTGTAAAGGCGCCGCGTACCACGGGGGCCGTCAATTTGCAAAGACTCCCGGCCTGCAGCAAGTCTTGCATTTCTTGACTCACTGCCGTATCACTCTCGGCCGCTTGTAGTATGGGATACAGCTGTGACTCCAACACTCCGGCAATCTGTTGCCCCTCCAATAGCGGAATGGCGAGACGGGTGGCGGACTTTAGTAGGAGCGACTGCACAGTCAACAAGGTATCGTTCGGAGCGTTTTGCATCAACAATTGCAACGTCTCATCGTCGTCGTCCTGTTGTTGCTGTATACTTTCATCTGTATGGGTATAGCGTTCGGTAGCAGGTGGCGGAGACAGGCGCGCCGTAGTTTGGGGCAATCCCTTATTGGACGACGCCGCTGTCGCTGTCGTTGGTCGCGGCCGTTTCGAGAGCTTTATTTTGACGGGTTTCTTGCGATGCATCACCAACTTTTGCTTGCGAGTGGAAACTGCAGTCCTTGGGTGTGTTGGTGAGCCATTATTATCGCTAGTGTCTGCCATTTCGTTGTCCAGATAGAGAATGCCATTGGCCATTGGCAGCAGGTCAGCATGCATCAGTCAGCAGGTGTGATGGACCGTACTGTAGTCCGCCTTGTTTCTTCCTTTTGTCACGTACGAGAACGTTACAGTACGACGTACGACGTAGTCTTGTCAGATCCCACACGATACGTGAGCATATTACTAAGTAAAATTTGAGTCTGAATAACGGAGCGCGGAAAGACTTTGAGTTTAGACTTGTTTACATATTCATCGATCACTCACGAGTTGACGCATTTATGATTCATATCCACGTATATATAGATCATACTTAACAAAAACGCACGAATTCATGTCATAGCCACGTGGAGATTTATCGATTCAATCCCGACCCATCTCACTTTTTGTCGCGGATCGAAGAACAAAAACAACCTCTCGACCTCGTATTACCTTTTACCATTTACCATCCAACCCATTTGTTCGCTAATTTGTTCGCATACTTGCCATTCCTTTCACACCCAAGACACTTATAGCCATGGTTTCCTTCTCGATAGCTTTGTTTCTCCTTGCTGGCGTTGCAGCGCAGATAGTAGGAGTAGTGAACGCTCAGTTTGACACGCCTCTCATGGATCAGGACGAAACGACGCAACACCTTCGACGCCGCGTCCAAGTAGGAAGTGCACCTGCCCCGTCGCCCTCGTTTTTGATCGAAGCCACGGAGGTCCCAACACTAAGCCCCGTCATTATTGAATACTGGAGCGTTGTGGGTGATGGCTTTTACCGCCCGCCCGCAGTCGGAGGAGGAGTGGAAGAAGATGTACCGGATGACCAGCAAGCAGCTGCTGGTGCTGTTGAAGACGGCGATGCCACCACGCAAGAGCAAGAACAAGTTGCTACGGTGGTTACTATTGGCGAGAAGGACGATACAGCAACGACCGGTGCCAACAACGAACCTTCAACAGACAACAATATAAACGACAAGAACATCGGCGGCGACGATGATGACAACACGAATCTCTACTGGATCATCATTGCGGCTTGCGTTGGCGCCGCGGCCATTGTTCTGGCATTGGTTTTGTTTCCCCACTACGCCGCTCGAAGACATGGTCGACAATCCATGCACGATAAAGGAAGCAAGAGTGAGAAAGTCGAGCCAACGGAACGAGAACTTTCGGAACATCCCCACATTGAAGAAATTACCGTTTCGGCGGTAGAGGAAGACTCAAGTGCGACGTCGTCTGTTTGACAGAGTAGTGAATACAAGTACTGTATGTGAGATGTGAGGTGCCTATTGGCATGATTTTATTAAAAATCAGAACCTGGCGATCAGAGACGCTCTTGGCACTAGACTACTGAGAGTAAACTGACGGTATCGGCAACGCCCCTTAGTAGTGCCGCTAGCAAGGGTCAAGCACAGGCACAAAGATGCGTGTCTAGGCAGAGGCCAGGATAGGAATATTTTCCGTTGTATGCGATGAACGAGCGATACAAAACCAAACCAATCAATAAAAGAACATGTTGTAAAGGAATGAAATGTAGCTACAGCGTGGGGTTGATTTGCACCAGATACAAAATGGAGTTCAAGTCATCTTGCACGGCCACGGTTGGCATCCAGTCTGACCGGATCAGACCTTGCCCCTGCAAGCGCCATCGGATGGTTGAGCCGTAGCTACGGTAGATACATATTGATGCGCGAATGGGACCAGCTCTTGCCCGCTGGTGCCCGATCGTAAATAGTGGACAAGCTCGCGCCAATGTAGTCCAACTGTAAATTGTGCTCGCGTATCATGTCCAACAGTGCTTTGTTATCATCTACTTGTTGTTGGCCTGCAATGAGATACTTCGGAGGGTACCGGCTCGGTGTTTGCTAGCAGAGATCAGGTCTCAGGGTCGGTCAGGGTTGTCCGGCGAACATGAAAGAGAAAGAAGTGTCGCATTCTGGAGAGTTGAGTCGTGATTGCCCTATTTGCTAAATAGTCCGGAGGCGCTTCGGGACCACGAGTCAACCAGGGCACAGAAGTACACTTGTGACACAATCGCACCTGGTACTATGAGAGCCCAAGGAGCGTGCGCAGAGCGCCATTTAGGGGAACACGATTACGAAAGTGTCAAGGAATAGATCGTGATTCTGAGACCAATCCTGGCACGTCTGATTGATACTGCAACAATCGCGCGCGCTTGAACAAATGAAAGAACAAAGAACACAGATATATTTTGCGAGTCGTAAGCCAGACCTGTGATGTACTACAGTATACTGCTGTACGACTCTTGATGTCTTCCGCAAAACTATTGTTACTATTTCAGCAGAAATGAAGTTCTCCGCCCCAGCATCCGTGTTCCTCCTCTGCCTCCTCTGCCTTTTGCTTACAAGCAAGGCTTTGGTCTCTACCAGTGAAGAGACAGCTCAAGAAGCTGTCGGTGACGGCGATGTCACCATTCAACGACAAGAACAAGAAGTTGGTGGTGGGGTAGTTGTTCTTGCAATTTTGAGCAACGGCACTGTTGTGGTGGTCAGTACCACCGACAACCCCCCACTAGTCAATATGAACGACACGGATGTCAACAATGACAATGGCGGTGACAATGATGACGGCGGTGAAGATGATGAAAATCGCTCCTGGATTATCATTGCGGCCTGCATTGGCACCGTTGCCTTGGTTCTTGCCTTGTTGCTGCTTCCCCGCTGCATCTCTCGTCGTCGCCGTCGTCTTCTTGGTCAATCAAAACAAAACAAAAGTGAGACAGCCAAGACCACGGAACGAGATGCATATGAACATCCCAAAATTCCAGAAATCATCATTTTGGTGGACGATGAGGAAGAGGCAATGAGCGTGATAACTAAAGCAATTACCATCGGGGCGGTCGAGGAAGAACCGAGTGTGATTAAAGAAATCACTGTTTCGACGGTCGAGGAAGAGGAGAGCGTGACACTCGCTCAAATTTGACCTTGCCGCCGGCTAAGGCTCTTGAATACAAATACATGAGATGTGAGGTGCGCGTTGCGTACTCGTGTGGATGAGAACCCGGTGATCAGAGGTCGTCGATGCCCGCCTCTTGACGCTGCTGAGTAGCCCAACGGTATCGGCAACGTCCCTTAGTAGTGCCGTCAGTAATAGATTGTATGAACGAAACATGAGTGTCTGGGCGGAGGTGGCTTGGGCGCTAGGAGAGGAATAAATCCCAATCCATGCATAAACAGTGTATGCGATGAACGAGTGTAACAATATCAAACCAATCATCAATAAAAGAACAAGTTATAAAAGAAAGAAATGCAGCTCTACTACCGCTCCAACTGCAACCACAACGTCGGGTTGATTTGCACCAGATACAAAATGGCGTTCAAGTCGTCTTGCACGGCCAAGACGGTTTGCAGCCAGTCTGACCGGCTCGCAGCTTTCCCCTGCAAGAGTATTCGTCGACCAGCATGATTGAGCCGTAGATACATATTGATGCGCGAATGGTACCAGCCCTTGCCCGCTGGGGCACGATCGTAACTAGCGGACAAGCTCGTGCCAATGTGATCCAACTGGTAATTGTGCTCGCGTATCATGTGCAACAGCGCATGCGCTCCCGTTGTGGTAATCTGCTTGTCGTCGGCCTGCAGTGAGATACTCTGGAGGGTATCATTCTGGCTCAAGGCTGAAGCCCAGACTACATAGGAAACGTCGGTAAATTGGTTGCTACTGAGACCTAGACTTTGCAAGACGTGATTGGTCGCGACGGCATCTGCTAACAAGGTGCATCCTACGTCCGTCAAGGACGTTCGGTGTAACTCTAATTGTTTCAGCTTGGCATGGTTGCGAATCAAGTCGGCAAGTGATGCTGCTGCAGCTTCCTTTAGTTCGTTGCAGGCCAGATTGAGCTTTTCCAGAGTACTACTACGATTGACCGTCACGAGTAGTTGATCCACCAAACCGCGACAGCCCGTGGCGGTAATTTCATTGGCGCGGAGTATAAGTTCCTTAACAGCAAACCCGTGTTCCGCCAAGGCTTGGATCAATAGCACGGATCCAGCGTCTTTTAACTGATTTTCGTTCAAGTCGAGCACTCGCAGTCGGGGTGCCCACGGAACCTTATTATCGTTGCATGACAAGAGTCTCTGTTGTCGTTTGAAATGTACCGGTAACAAACGGACCGCATCGACCGCCAAACCGACCCGTCGCAAAGTGAGGTTGGGTGTTGCGTATAGCAAGGCGGCCAGTGATGACGGTGACCACGGAACGGCAGTATTACTGTTAGTGTTGCTGTTGCTATTGCTGCGGTTGGCAAATATTTCGACGCGTTCCAAGGCAGGACAGGTGGCCAACGACAGAAAGAGGTGGTCCAAGCGAATGGTATGATCTTGCAAAGAAAAGTCGCTCAAACAAAACGTCCGGAGCGATGGATGGCATTTCAAGCCGGCGGCCGTCATATCTCCCATTAAAGTGACCATGCCCAAACCCAGTCGACGCAAGTAGACCGCCTGCTCGACTGCTTGACAGAGAGCTGCAACAGGAACGGGGCTGGACCAAATTTCCAAATCTTGCAGGGCGGGCAGTTTCCCAATGGAATTCAAGACGGCCTGATAGTCAGTATTGGTAAGATTGCGACAAAATGCGCCCTCTAGTAAAACGTAAGTGACCGTGTGATTGGCTCCAAGGGCCGCGATCAGTTGCTGAATGTCGCCGCTGCACTGACAGATTTCCGCTGGAGGATACACGAGCTTGAGCTTGCTATAGGACGGCTCGTTGGCTCTTAAGCGATCCAGAATGAGCATTGCCATGTTTGTCCTTTGACAAGAATGCAAGATGGATAGATGGATGGATAGATGGATGGATGGATGGATGCACCAATAAACTCTTCTTTCGCTTGTCGCTGCGGGTTGCGTTGATTGTTGATGGGTTCTCGTTAGTCATCCCCTGCTCGTGCCTATTGCCTATCGTGTAAAGGAGAACAATTAACAGAACAAAAAGGCATCGGTTCACAGAATCAGGAATACGTAATCTGCAGAAAATTTTGAAATGAAATTGGGAAAGGCTCAAGAGAAAAGAAGGGTATAAGTCGAAAGAAGAAGGGCCTGGAACACGTAGTCTAGACACGGACGCAAATAAAAGATGATGAAAGATAAAGCAAGCGATGAAGGATGGAGGTCTACTTTATGTTCTTGCCACCTTACTTGCTGTCCCGCCTAATGATGGAGACCAGCAGGCAATCTGGAAACCGGATGGTTCGAGTGATGCAATCACAAGAGTGGTGAGAGGACGATATCATGAACGAATGAGGAGAGGATAACCTGTCGGCGACGCGAGTTGGGGTCTGTCCTCCTAGACCCATGATACTGATACCGGGTGCTAGTGGAGGAATGCTTAATGCTTGCGAATCTCCTCATCATTCAAGGTTTTACTATTCGTCGTAGTCGAGCCCCGTTTGGACTGCTACATACAGTATCGCTTCTGCTTGACTGCAAGCTGTGAAAATTTCAGAGAGGGTAGCTTAAGTAAAGACACGCTACTCCATCCGTTGTGCTTTCATTTAAAGAATCAGAAAGATACGGCCTGTGCAGATTCGAAAGATTCGCCCACATTTTGTACAAAAAAATGCTTTGATCCAATTGCGCGCATTCATCCCACAATCTACTCACAGTCCAAGAAAGCATCATGAAGTTTTTGTTTTCGACTGTGCTCCTTGCCCTCTCGCTGGCTCCGGTCGCGCTCGTCCACGCCAAGGTGGGCAGCGGCAATATCGGAAAGGGAGAGAAGAAGGCCAGTAAGAATGGAGGTACGTTTGATAAGTCGGCATAAAGTCATGTGAAACGATCATCGAAGCGCAACATGCGACACTTGCGCTGCCTGAATGAATCCAACTAAACACACACAACTTCAACCATCACTTTGCAGGCAAGACCGATGGTGGCAAGTTCTTTCAGCGTATCGCCAACTTTCCCGTCTGCAAGCAGATTGATCCAACGTGCAACACCGATACTGAGACTGCTGCCGAGATTGTTGTCGCGTCGGAGGATGGAATGAAGCTCCTCTACACCAACAGTCCCGGAGGTACTCTCGAGTTTGTCGATATCACCGACCCGTCTTACCCAATGGCAGCCGGAGTAATCAATGTTGGTGGTGAACCAACCTCTGTCGCTGTATGTGGACCATACGCAATTGTTGTGGTCAATACAAGCCCGAACTTTGTCAATCCCTCTGGTATCTTTCATGTGATTGATGTCGACTCTCAGAGAGTTTTGCGTACGGATAACCTTCCAGGACAGCCTGATTCCATTGGCTTTGCCCCGGACTGCTCTACGGCCGCCGTCGCCATTGAGAATGAGCGTGACGAGGACTTGGGTGACGGTAGAAACCAGCTACCACCAGGATCCTTAGTCATTATGGATACTTCGGCTTCTGATCCTATGGATTGGAGCCTTCGCAATATTGACCTTACCGGACTCGATGGTACCGTGTATCCTGACGATCCGGAGCCAGAGTACGTCAGTATCAATAAGGACTACATTGCAGTCGTCACCCTCCAAGAGAACAACGCTATTGTGCTTGTCAACACCAAGACTGGTCAAATTTTGGACAGCTACAGTGCCGGTGCTGTTGATCTGAAAGGTATCGATCTCACGGAAGACGGAATCATCTCGCAGACTGAGGACCAGCCTGGTCGTCTTCGTGAGCCCGATGGTGTGACCTGGCTCGATGAGTATTTCTATGCGACTGCTAACGAGGGAGACCTTGACGGTGGATCGCGTGGCTTTACCATCTTCGACCGAGTGGGTGGCGTTGTTTACGACAGCGGCAGTGAAATCGATTACGTTGCGGCTATGGTTGGCCAATACCCTGATGAACGTTCAGGAAACAAGGGTAACGAGCCCGAGAACGTTGCCTTTGCCAAGTTTGGCAAGGATGAGCTCTTATTTGTCAACTCGGAACGTTCCAGCATTATTCTTGTCTACAATCTTAAGAGCAAGTCGGCTCCAAAGCTTGTTCAGGTCCTTCCGGCTGGAACAGGACCCGAGGGATCGTACGCCATTCCGAGCCGAAATTTGTTCATTGTTGCGTCCGAAGTGGACAGCCGAGGCGACAAGATCCGGTCGACTATTAACATTTACCACAAGGGTACGTTGGATTGAACAAGCTCCCATGTTAAGCAGCTAAATTTATTCCTTTCTCACGCTATGATACGTCTCGTTGGTTTCTTTCTTACAGACTTTGACGAGCCCAGCTACCCACAGCTCGTCTCTGCGGAACGCGAAGACGGCACTCCCATTCCGTTTTCTGCTCTGTCGGCACTCGCCGCTAGCAAGTGTGGTTCGAGGAGCAAGGGTATGAGAGGTCGCTTCTTAAAGTCTGGTGTCAAGGACGGAAAAGGTGAGAAGAAAGGAATGAACAAGACAGGAATGAAGAAGGGCATTAAGAGCAAGGGTGGAAAGAAGGGCAAGGGTGGAAAGAAGGGCAAGGGTGGAAAGAAGGGCAAGGGTGGAAAGAAAGGCAAGGGTGGAAAGAAGGGCATGAAGAAGGACAACGCATCCAAAAATAAATGCGAGTCGGATATTTTCTATACTGTCGAAGACTCATTCTTCAACAAGAACCGAGTCATGGCCATTGACGTGTCGTACAGTCCTCCCGTCCTCTTTGCCGAGTGGCGGATCAGTGACGAGAATGGTGTCTTTGCCAATGCTCTTGAATCCGCCGGACTCGGAAGTGCCATTGCATCTCTCATCAATGACGACTCTACGGTCAATATTGATCCCGAAGGAATTGACGTTTCCGAAAAGGGTGGATTCTGGCTTGTTCACGAAGGATCTGGAACTGTTGGTGACGATGCTAAACCTTTTGCGTCCCCCAACGTCTTATTCAAGCTCGATGACGAGGCCATCATTGAGGAGGTAATTCTCTTACCTGACGAAGTCAATGCAATTCAGGCTCGATATGGCTTCGAAGGTGTCGCTGAAGATGGAGATTTTGTCGTTGTCACTTTTCAGCGCGCATGGCAGGGAGAAGACTACCCACGTATCGGGGTTTACGACACTGTCGCTGGTGAATGGGGATTTGTGTACTATCCGTTGGACGCACCCGAATCTCAAAACGGAGGCTGGGTCGGACTTTCCGATATTAGTTCTCTCGGAAATGGTGAGTTTCTCATTCTTGAACGTGACAACCAGGGAGGACCGGATGCTGCCGTCAAGCGAATCTACAAAATCAATATGAACGAACCAACGGAAGAGTTCTCGGTGTTACGTAAGGAGCTTGTGGAGGACATTTACAACGACTTGGCGAAAGCCACCAATGGTCCCATAGTGGAAAAGGTGGAGGGTATGACGATCGACGATGGCGGTCGTATCTGGGTCAACAGCGACAATGATGGCGTGGACGACAACAACGGCGAGAACATCTTTATCAATATCGGTATCTACTACTAGCTGGCAGCGTCGGTCAGCTATTTGTGTCTACTTGAAATTCACGCTGAATGCTGGTCCGAGAGAGACGATCTTTTGTATATCGGACCACACTTCGTCTAAGCATAAACTATCAATGTCTATCAGAAAACGATCAGGATTATTGCATCGTACCGCGGTAGCTGTCGTATCTCCTCTAAAACCTCCTCTTTGATAGCTTTAAAATGCCGATTCCGATCAACATGCCCCAGTGTTTGAGACATGCATGTGTACCGGTACATCGACACTCGGCACTCTCATTCTCATGGTCTTACCGCTTAGCGCACCGCCTTCCGTACGGTAATGTACTGCATTCGCACTATACGCTATATATACTGGTTTTTCAAAAAGTAAGAACAAACTTGTCTTCGGAATGTCTCATCTAACGTCAACAATTAAGTAATTACCATTGCAGACATTTAACATTCCTATATATTTTGATACTCGATGAGTACCGTACTGCAGAGTATTTTTGGACGACCAATCCGAACTTTTTCCACAATGGCGTTTGAGCTGTTCAATATTCAAATAATACGACCGCCTCTAACAAGGAAAGACATCTACCGTTGAGTGGGTACATAGACACTAATACGATTAGCCTCTTCTACCTGCCTTGGGACTACAAGAAAGGGGCTATACGAGCAAGCGCCATACTACTGTATCACGCGGACGGTGGCACTTTCGAGCGTCGAGTCTATCGCTTGAATCTGTCGGCCGTTGCAGTTCATAGCCGCACCTCTGCGGTAGTACATCCCCTACTTATTCAGCACCATGGTGGCTATTACTAAGCTCCCGCGCGGCAAGAGTCTTCGTTCTTGTCCCAGCAGCACTAGACTCTGGCTGCTCTTGGTGGCCAGCCTGGGAATCTTCGCGATCGTCTTCTTTCAGTGGAAGTCGTTTCTGGAGTTTGTCTTTATCGCCACGGAAAAGAGTGTCACGGTCAGCACCAAACCGTCCCAGTTGTTACGGCGTTCCAACCAGGACGATTCGGTATGTCAAGTTTGGATGATGGAGTCCATAATGCATCCCAAGACCTTGGGGATGTTTACTGGTGTAGCGAGAAAAGCTGGGGAAGGTCTGCTGGAACCCGACGTGGTAATTCCCATTGTGGATGCCAACCGCAACGAATATAGGTACTTGCAGAGGAATTGCGAAGTGCAAGAATTTGAGGGTTTTTCTCGATGCCTTTGTACTCACTCACGTTCTTACTCTCTTCTCTCAAAACTCACACACCCGCGCAGTCCACTCCACGATTTCACCTTGCTGCGGGCCTCTAAACTCGGGTCGCAGTACCTGGATATCGGAAAACACTTGGTCCTTGAAACGCCATTCATGAACGATATGATCGTTCCCGGCTTGGAAGCCTTGTTTATAGGTGCAAACATGACGTGTTCCGACGAAATGGCCAATGTCCGAGCGGCCGTGCAAGACTGGATGGTAGTGGAAGAAGGAGTACACCGCTCGGCGCATCCCACGGCTGGATCATTTTCCTACCAACGCAATGTTGGTTACGCGGCGCAATACGATTTAGTAGCAGGTCAAGAACTCTTCCTGCCGTGCGCATACCAAGCGACGCCCGAGCAAGGCAGTATTGGCAGGGGTTCAGTAGTTCGCAGTATTGCATCGTTGACGGAGGATGGCAACATGGGCGCCATGTGCATTGACAATCTATTTGTCGCGCCGTCCACATTAGAGGGTGTGGGAAGAGGCGCATTTGCTAAGGATTACGTCGAGGAGGGGCAGTTGATCACGTCCACGCCGGTCATTCAATTTGACCGGAGCCAGACGGAGATTGTTGAGCAACGGCAAGGCCCCGTGTTTGCGCATCGACATGGCATTCGGTATCGAGACACAGTCAAGGGACGTCAACTACTGCTCAATTACGCATTTGGACATCCCGACAGCAACGTGCTATTGCTACCATTTGGACCGGGCGTTAGCTTTATCAACCACCAAGCAGGTAAAAAAGCCAACGCTGAGATTCAATGGTTAACGAGAGACGCGAAATTACTTGAAACCAGTGCCCATGCAGTTGTGGATCGCACGGCACAACGGGGACTCATGTTAAACTTTGTGGCGCTGCGGAACATTCGGGCGGGCGAAGAGATCTTCTTGGATTACGGTGATTTGTGGAGCAAGGCGTGGAAGAAGCATGTATTTCAATGGAGGTCTATGGATGGAGACAAGGACTACGTGTCTGCCGCCGAGTATCAGCGGCTACATTACCGCGAACTATTCCGAACCGAAGCAGAGCAAGTGTCCAACCCATATCCAGACAATTTGCGAACTGTGTGCCACGTTCTCACAGGTCAAAACACGACCGGAATTAGCCGACAACGGTGTCTTCGACCATGTGACATCAAGGAGCGTTCGGGTACAAGTGCTCTCGATGCCGAGTACATAGCTGTGGTGTACCCGACAGGGAGCGCCATGGAGCCTCTTTACTGCAAGGGTCTTTCAGTCAGTGGTTTGCGATTGACAGGTGTTCCAGGGAATGACATTGAGTTGATTGACAAGCCGTATACCACTGATACGTATTTGCCGTCCGCATTCCGTCACGAGATTGGAGTTCCAGATGATCTGTATCCTGCTAAATGGATGAAAGCAGACC
>Ga0307978_1001481_pt1 | contig 17456 bp, 16 predicted proteins | sample OrgLakmetage1056_FD_203151 | JGI IMG/M metagenome (GOLD analysis project Ga0307978, IMG submission 203151) | Saline water microbial communities from Organic Lake, Antarctica - #1056 | ecosystem: Environmental > Aquatic > Non-marine Saline and Alkaline > Saline | place: Antarctica: Organic Lake...
TATTGAGGGCCGCACGGGTTGCGTGCAGATTAATGGGTCAGCGGATGCATTATAGGAAGCCGTAGAGATATTGTCGCTGTCATCGTCGTCGGCATGAAATGATTCATCACCACTCGTGGAGTTATCTTTGCACGAGCATGATGAAGACTCGGAACCAGAATCATCAAGAAATATACTAGTGCGTTTCTTGGGAGGACCTCGGGACATATGTGTGTGTGCTATGATGATATGATGCGTGGTGTGCGGTGTGTAGGTATAGTGGTATGCACTACGGTAGGCTGTGTGTGTATCTGTATGGGTTGTGTAGTGTGTAGGTTCAAAGGTGAAAGGTTGTTTCTGTCTTCTGTTTCATCTTTTTTGGGTTTCGAGTTTTCTGGAAATTTTCATGTTTATGATTTTCGGCTCGGGACCTAATCTCAAACTCGGGACTCACGTCGGGACTCCTCACTTGAATGTTGGTGGTGGTGTCACATTTTTAGACAACACAAGCAAAAATCTATCAGAAAACGGTTTCTTTTCCTCCAAAACCGACACCGAACGGCTTATTTAAACATTACACCATTATTTCACCAACGGCAACCAACAACCATCATCATGAACAACAATAGTATACGAAAGTTGGAACAAAGTGGTAGTGACACACAAGGGGATCACTCCTCCAACTGGAATAATACTGAAGGAATCATGACAAGAATAAGCAGAGTCCTCTTTCCAGCAGAGAATGAACTGGCATCTCCAGTCAAGCCACGGAGAAGTAGGCTGCATACCACCATATGCGATTCTCTTGTAAACCTGAAGCCAGCACCGAATGGCTCTCCTAACAAAAAAACGACGAGCAGGGCTATCAAGAAAAAGAATCTTACTGCAGAGGGAGTCAGTGAAAATTGTGGTAAGGGTAGAATTGCGTCGAGGTCTAGAAGAGGGCAGTCGAAAGATACAAAACGTGATGGTACGAGGAAGAATCATCGCAACGAATCACGAACGAGGGGATCCAGTCGTCGGGTGACTATGGAGGAGGGATCAGTCCTTTCCAATTTACCCTTGTTGCAGAATGTTACGCAAGAGATTAAAATTAAGAATGCATCCAAAAAGGCAGCGGCCCGGCGTGGAAGAAGAGCATCAAGAAGGAAGGAGAATATCGACGCAAGTGCTGGTGGTGATACCAAGTGGTGCGACGTCGTTGAGAATAAGGTTCCATCTAGGTGTGCAAGATATAGCACGAGCGTATTTGAAAATCTTCCTACACAAGAAGCACCTCCCCGTATTTCATTACACGAATCCGTGCAAGTGATCAATTCGTCGTCCTCTGCAACATCGCCTCCTTCAGACATGATAAAGGTCGTCCATTATGAGATTCCCTGCTCAAATTACGATGATGAGTGTATTATTTCACCGTCGATGGCCCCAAGAGCTTTAAAACGATGCGATTTGAAGGATACTCCTGTGTTTGCACATACGCAAGCAACCGAACACACTGAACAATTACTCCATAGAAAACAGAAATTGAATATAGAGAATGAATTCATTTCGCCTTCCATGGCTCCGAGAGCATCAAAACGTCTTGATAATAGAAGCACTCCTGCTCTAGATGACAGTGATGAAACAGGCATTATTACTGTTCCAGATTCTACACCTATCAATGCGTGTCGACAATATGATTCAGGTATTGTGGACACACCAGGTAACGTACCAGAGAGAGGGAGTGATTTGGATACTAATGTTCTTGGTATGCAATCCAAAGAAGAATTATTATTGAGTTCAAGGGAAGATGAAGTAAGTGATCAGGACGGAACAAAAGAAGGCGGCTTCAAGCCTACTAAACATCTAGACCAAACGGAGAAAAGGTCCAAGCATGAAGATTTGGAAGAGAATCCAGAAATAACTATAACTGTTGCAGTTCCAAACGATGTTGCAAACACCCCAGTCCTAATGTTGGATCTTGGTACGAGCGATACTTGTGCGCAAAGAAGAAAGAGTCTACGAGTGGGTACAGGAAGCCGATGCCCTGATACCGAATATGTTACTGAAAATAAGGCACAAGTTGCCGTTTCTGCCGACACTGCTGTCAGTCTCGTGCCTCCTTCAGAGGGCAGCATCGAACTTTCAAAGTGTGAACAGAAAGCAGGTAACAAATCAAGCTATTTTGGCATTCGTCGATCCAATAGAAATTCTCGCCCTGTCGATCGCTTCATTGCAACATTCAAAAGAAAGCGAAAACGAAAAAACCAAAGAGCTCTTGAAACATCGAGACAAAGTCAAGCAAAGGAAAAGGGTACTGCTCCTAAGACCTGTACAACCATATCTTGCAAGAAGAAAATGGCTGATCAAGATGTATTGCCAGTGAAACCAAGTGAGGCGAAACTCCGGCGTTCGGCCAGAACTTCTGAGCCGACCAAACGCTTCACTATCCTATCGTTTGGTAAGAAGAAGAAATCCACAAGAAAAGTAGAAAAGGAGCGTTATCACGAAAGAGACGCCCTTGATGAGAAAAATTGTGCCAAAGAAGGACATAAATCTATTCACAAGTTGGATGAATCTATTCACAAGTTGGATGAGGTTGACGAGTCAAAGAAGATAAATGAAAATGAATCAGATTCTGAAGATGACATATTCAAAGCAACTCCATTTGTATTAGGCCACTCCACTGATTTGTCAGTTCATACAAACGCAAAATCTAATATTGATCTGATACCACGTAATGACAGAAAAAAGAAAGGGGTGCGTCGAGACAAGGAATCATCAAATGGATGGACAGAAGACTTGCTGAATCTGTTAAGACAATCTCACTCTGATGCAGAACCAATGTCTTTAAGCTTTTGGCAAGATGTTGCAGATAAGATCGGAGGCAAATCAGACCAGGAATGCCGTGATAAATGGTTCTCATTAGCAGACTCGCCGGCAGCCCATCGGCATAAACAAGCATTTGACCAGGAATCAAGTTGTGAAATAGACGATGACGAGGATGATATTTTCAATTCCACACCTGCTAAAATGGTTCGTGCAGAGGAGATGATAACTTCACTATATCAGAAAGGATCCAGTCGAGCAAAACCTCTGAAGAGGCTCTCAGATTTATTTTCAAGCCCTCTTATTAATCGACGGAAGAAATTGCAGTCACCCTTACTAGCAAAATCTCCTTTGTTTTTCCGTCCCAACTACAAAACATACTTGAAAGAGGTTAGGAATGGTATCAATGAAAAGGTAAAATTATCAAAGGTGAAATTATCAAAGAAACAAAATAACAAGCAGATGTCTGCATCTATCTCTATAGATGGTGGGGATTTTCACCTGGGAGGTGCACTGTCACCAGGAGGCACATTATTTATTAATGAACCAACCGTAGACGAGCTAGAGAATGACTATGCCACAGATAGCGACGTCGATAATTTTGAATCAATGTAATAGCTCTTTATTTGTTCATGTTTGATTATCAAGCCGGCAATTTCCTCCATGTCATATTCGCGAAAGGCTGTTATCATTCCCATAGTGGTATCATCTTCACCAGTTCGTTCCTTTCCTTCAACATCGATACCATCGAATGTCATAGTCTTCTTCCGAAGCATATTTCTTTAATAAAAATACATGAATCTCAGTGAATACAGTCCATTTAGAAAATCCCAATCAGAAGCTTTGGGTCAAAAAGTTGAAACGAGGGAGGTACATAGTGGCTTCTCGTATTACGGAGTGCCTCGAGTAAGCAAATTTTATATTTTTGCTTATAACACAACATTAAGCGTTGGCGTCACAATCCACTCCTAGAGTGTTGGGGTGTGCTTCGCAAGAGCCAGTAACTGAGATGAGTTATCGCAGAGATGTGAGAGATGGGGCAGTCACTTTGAGCGAAATCGTCTCTATAGCATTAGGGCCCAAATTGCTTTCAACGAATTTCAGACATTTATATAGTCCTGCGTAAGCACCAGAGAAGGTTGCACGAATGATGAATTGCTTAGTGCTTAAATAGTACCCAGAAGAGTTCCTACCATGGCAATACCCGGATATGTCAACACGTCCCAACGCAAAACGAATGCTGAAACTTTCTTTTGTGAAAGCATACTTTGAGGATGCTTCACTTGAAACTTACTTGTCTTTAAGAACACAACAGTGGAAGGGATGTCGTCTCCTTGGGAGTGAACGGCAAAATCTTCGTATGGAGTTCCAAACATAAAATCATTCAAATCACCCTCAAGAAATGATATTAAATGGTAGACCACGAGTTGGGAACAAGAGAACATCTTGTTTAATGACATCAGACCAGATCTTCTTTACAGCGCTTGTTCTTGCGTTAACAAGTGTCCAGCGTTGAGGCCAAGAAGATTTCTCCTCGAATTTGATTCAAACAAGATACTTGACTCAAGCTTAAATATCTTCACATCGACTAAGATTTCATTTGATGCGAGAAAGAGCTCCATGGCAGCATTCGAAGTTTTGGCTCTGGTCACCGATTCGCGGATCAGGCATATGATACTCTCAGCTGTTGCTATGGTCCAACCAGGCTTGTGAATAATTCGATTAGTAACTTCAGACGTGCCATGTTCGAACATTGCCCTAAAATAATCACTTGTCTCCAACAATGCATTCACATCATTTTCTGACACAGAGACAGAGACAGTCAAATGTTGTGTGCCTCCCTTGCAGGCAATGCGAAATGCATTTGATGTGATGACGCAATTGGTGACCACTTCGGTCGATTCTTATCAGATATTGATTCATGGTCCAGTCTTACACGTTTGCAGTAGGATCCATCACATCAAATGCTATTGAAACTGTCACTTAAATCATTCTCAAGAATATTCGTTAGTCCCACCACCGAAAATATGTTCTCCTAACTTTTGAATTGTATTGTGAAATACGAAAAAGGGATTGCTTTTCCACGGCAATGCAGCACTAATTCCACAGAGACAAGATCAAATTGATTATACAGCTCGGAGAGTTAATGTAGCCTTGAATGCCTATTATTGTCTAATTCTAAAACATGGAGATAAACTTTGATACTCGCTTAACCAATGACATGTCACACTTGAATGCAATCTGTTATCAAAGACAAACATCGTTTATAGCAGAGAATGGTTTGTCAAATAAAGCGAGGTAACAGACACATCGCCACAAGGAGAGGCTTCCCATCTTGATACTGTTATGGACGCCAGTTGTTGAATGCCTGGCATAGTACCATTAAAATCACTACTGGATAGATCCAAGTATTGAAGGTTTGGCAGCAATCCATCGAAGCGCGGCATGGTACCGTTGAGATCATTATTGCCCATTCTCAAGTTTATGAAAGAGAAACAAGGCGTTTCACATTCCTCCAAGATTAATCTTGTACTGGCTATTTGGGCATGCCTGATGGCAGCTGTGATGGGAACTTTAATGTAAATATTTAGTTCCAAGTTGGTGAGGAAGAAAGCTCTTTGGGTGATGCTACACTCACGGAAGCGGAACTGAAGGAGTTAAGCAAGAGCATGGGAATGCCACTTGAGGAAGCCAGCGAAGAAAGAGGGCTCCCACAAGGTCCTTGGATTTTAGGAAGAGACTGCTCTTGAGGGTCTAGAATTTTGTACTTAAGTACTATTGGCGGAGTTTCAAGCAAAGGAAATGGGAAGTACCTTAGTGAACAAGGAGGAGCTATTGCCTTGGTTGGACAAAACCGATGTGAACGAAATTATCTTCGTCCAGGGGGCGAGCAGGCTTTCTTGGAAGCAGCGTACCATAGGTTGTGCGTTTTGCTTAACTTATGAATTTGAAAGCATCATGCGCATGGTATTCGTTTGTTCGGATGTCTCATTCACGAGCAAGGATAGTTTATGGGTGTCGCATTCAAATGTTGGGGGAGAGAAAGAAGTTTGAAGCATGTTCTCCGAGCTTTTGAAGGAGCAAGCTCGGCAAGACAGCTAAAGAGGTTCAAAAATGATATCTTAACCGGAAGCGACTTGCTGTCGAGTGCGGTGTCAACCCGATCAGTGTTTGAAAAGGGCAAGTTGGTGAAAGATCTGCTAAGTAGCGAGGAGCTCATGGATGCATATGATCTGGATCTGACCGTGGTATCGTGAGTGTATCTACTGTGAAATTTATGGCGTCACTACTGTTTCCATACGCATGTGCAATGAGCGTCTGTGTAGATTTTGAACAATGCTTCTGCTTCAGCTACTACAGGAGTAATCATACCTTGTCTACAGATGAGATGGTAATTGCCGTCTAGAATTATTTTGGCATGTGCATGACGTTCAAGGAAGATATTCAAAAGAGCTTGCATCAAGAACACGTTAGTAAAGATTTCAACAAAATTGTGTCATCCACAGTTTGTCATCTGTGCCGCCACAACTGTTATCTGAGGGCATTTGCTCCTGCTCGAGATTGGCATTCGTTGCCACACAGCCAATGAAGTACATACCATTGTACAGAAAGAACTGGCTGCATTCGTCTTTAACGACGAGAACACCAATGCAAACATCGATCGCACGCAAAAAGGACCAGCCCAAGTACCCGTAACGGAAAATGCAAATTCCGTAACGCTCGAGAAAATCCTTCAAAGGCTCTTAAGTAGACGAAGAACATTGTGAATACCGTCTGTTCCTCCAAACCCTTTGGGAGGATCAATGTAAACTTCTTCATTGACATCAGCTTGGCTCCATCCGTTAGAGAGGATCATTGTTAATACAAAAAAAGAAACAATTAACGCATGATGGGGGTATTACAAAAACACGGACTCCACCTGTAGAGAGGCTGCAGAAATGGTTATCATGGCTGACCAGTGATTTCACACTTCCTTCATACTTTTACAAAGATACCTACTGCCCAGTAAAGTGAATATCTGGTCACATTATTGATTTATGTACAAATGTAGTCTAGTTTATCGTTTAGTACGAAACGATGGATAAATAACTACTAATAGAATTGTCTGAATTTTTGTGATATTATCACAAAGAGAGAAATCTACTTGCTTCCGTTTGAAGGCAATTTCTTGTGGTAAATACTTCAAACATAAACTGGATCCTGATACTTCCGTCAATGGATGGGGCGAAAACGATAGGGGGGTTAGTTTCGTCTTTGGGATGGATCACGTTTGTGAATTCCTGGAAAAACATGATCTAGGTTTATTGGTGAGGCGCATCAGGTGGTGGAGGATGGGTATGGGTTCTTTGCTAGGAGGAGGCTGGTGACTGTTTTCTCGACACCGAATTATTGTGGAGAGTTTGATAATGCTGGTGGGTTATTTCCGTTGATGAAAATCTCATGTGTAGCATCATGAGGTCGGGAGAGATTTGCTGCGAGACCGCCATCTTCTGCTACGACGAATTTGGGAATTGTGTGCACGAGTAGTGGAGGGAATAGTACAAGCGACAATAATATGAATGTTCCGGTTCCGATACCCATGCCTGAGAATGGTAGTAATGCTACTACGACTGACAGCGGATCTGGATCGAAGCTGTCAAATAATTTTTAGTAATCATACAGATTTATTGTAGACATAAAGAGATGACACAGCACATTCTAATTTTCCTATTTGAGCCTGGTAAATAGCTTCAGGAATTGCGCCATTACCTATGCCCTATTGAGCTCACCTGTGATATGATATTGCTATAATGGCACCATTGCCAGCACCTTTGCATGCAGCTATGCAACACTAACAACATATACGAATGACCGCCTCCAACGGTGGATATCAATGGCACTGCGAGCTACAAACTATGATCCTAACCTAGCGGGAGGGCAAAGAACAATTAGAGCAAACATAGAATCTCTGAAAATAGACCACCTGATAATCGAACACCTCGAATCTCTGCCAATAGCCTAACTGAAACCCGACCACATGACAACCGACTATATGACAACCGACTACATGACAACCGAATACATGAAACCAACATTCCTCTCCCCGGCGGTGCAACTTGACATCGTCACGGAGACAGTAATTAATCTATCTCGCCACAAAGAAGTACATTATAACTGCTAAGAATTCAATTTTATTTTATTTGCTATAATGGCACCATCATTAATGGCTCCTGGCTCCTGATCCAGCTGCGTTTGTAAATTCTAATCCATGCGTTATTAGTTTAACACCTCCAATTTACACGCCAAGGGATACAGCCACACAATTCTTGCCAAGGGATACAGCCACACAATTCTTGTTAACTTAATCTCTTGATTCCAGATATTGTATTAGTGGTATTAATGATCATCTTAGGCAAATTCGTTAGAGGAAAGAATTGCAATGATATCTATTAGAATGCATGGAATATACCAATGTTGAATGCCATGTTTCTCGACATTGTTCCATATGTTAGCATAATATTATGATCCATTGGATGGGTGAGGGTGCAGCTTCCAAGAATGTGAAGAGCATCGACAAAGATGGTTGAAGGGACGACTCATTTGTAAGCAATAGACCGCATCAGAATGGCTCAACGAGGGTGGCAAATAATAGATTAGGTGGGGTCAATCATTGTTCAAAAATCCGAAAAAGAATACTCCTTTCTATTTAATAGTCGTCTTGGATGGATCAGATTAGAAAAATAAGGATGGCTTTATGACACATAATGCCCTCGTTCGAGATGTAATTCGTCGGGTGAAGAATCCGTCGGGTGAAGATAGGATGCCAGGAACAAATTTGACAATCTGTAACGAATGCAAAAGTCTCTGACGAGGACAAGTAGGTCACTTGCTTCTCCTTCTTGTAGGACTCTCTTGCAATAACATAAATATTTCCACGCGCAGTAGCTTCAGCTTTTCAGCACATTTTTCCAAATCTTAGGAATGTGCGAACGCTGAGTTTGTTTTAGACGATCGTCTCATCTCTTTTATGTTGTTTTGCCAGAAGAAATACATGGGATTTGAAAGCATTGTTTGCGTTCGCCCATAGATTGGCTTGACTAATTTGCAGATTGTAGATGAAGGTGCTGATGGTTCGTTATTAAATCAATCATTACAAGTTGCAATATAATGTAGCGATTCATCGCTGTCCAATGCTTGCGATCTATTAAAATCAATTTGAATTTTAGCTCTGTGTAGAAAAATCGAGTCCAATTGTTGGCCAAAGCTCTGTGGCGCATTCGCGAGTTGAGTGAACACTCATGGTTTTATTACAAACACATGTTAATGCTGAAGGTACGAAGCATTAGCCACTATATAGACCAATAAGGAACGCCTTCTTGGTTATGTGGCTACTACGAATGTGTTAATACAATATTGTTGTGCAGAATAATTTACAAATATGTCAAAAACAGTTAGACCTGTTCCCCGTTCTGTCAATCCGATGTTCTGCTCATATTCTTCCCGATATGTGGCCACCCTCCACCGTTTCACCCTCCACAGTCTTGTCATTGTCATTACCATAACCATTAGCATTGATATCATCAATATCTTCCTCTCCCTCAACATGGGTCATGGCAGAAAGATCATTGTCCAAATCCTCCAACTTTCTCTTCTTCCTAGAAGGCTGTCCCGATGGAGCATCACGAACACCAGAGGCCCCACCCTTCTTCAAACCTTTTTTATCATCGAAGCCAACAGAAGGCAACTTCTCAAGATTCCATGCCTGTAAATCCACCTCTGCCTACGTACCATCTCCCAAGAGGAAGTGTCTTCGACACATTGAAACAATGTCCTTTCGTCTCCTTCTGCTCCAATAGGTTCTGATACATATCCGGCCACTGCTAATGCGAACCCAATCCCCACAAGTTTTTCATAACGATCCTCCTTGAGTTTCTTGGATTTGAACAATTTCCTCTGACGATTGATCCACCTCCCAAGCGATCCATTCTTGGTTGGACAATTACAATGTCCATTTTTTTTTGTTTATACTTCACAAGCTCTATGAAGCATCTATTCCATTGTTCACGTTGAGATTTCGTCTCAAATCTAGCATTCTCAAATGTGAACCCAATCCCCACAAGTTTTTCATAACAATCCTCCTTGAGTTTCTTGGATTTGAACAAAGTCCTCTGACGATTGATCCACCTCCCAAGCGATCCATTCTTGGTTGGACAATTACAATGTCCATTCTTTTGTTTATACTTCACAAGCTCTATGAAGCATCTATTCCATTGTTCACGTTGAGATTTCGTCTCAAATCTCTTGGAGTTTGCGAAAATTTTACCCTCAAATATGAACCCAATCCCCACTAGTTTTTCATAACGATCCTCCTTGGTTTTCTTGGATCTGAACAGAGTCCTCTGTTTCCAGATCCAGTACCCAAGCGATCCACCATTCGTGGTTGGACAATTACAGTGTCCATTCTTTTCTTTATACTCCACAAGCTCCATGAAGCGTGATTCCCATTTTTCTTCTGATCTGGAGGATAGCCCTGCAGTATTTGGCATCATGGCTGCATGATTTGTATGAGGATGGTGTCCATCAGTATGAGGTGAATGTACCTGATGATGTGCATGTGCATGGGGATGTACCTGACTTGCATGCGCATGAAGGGGATGTGATTCCGTAGTAGCGAGCTCTTCCGCTTCCGCTTCCGTAATATAATTGGTAAGATCAGCTGCAACCTTTTCTTCTCCAGTAGCAACTTGCACAGGTGAGATGACATCATTTATGACAATTCGAGCTTGTGCACAACTCTGCCTAAGAATTTGATTTTCAGCAACAACCTGTGATTTTTGGGTTTCACTCATGGCGAGTGCGGATTGATTGATTGACAGCTGCGCATTGGCATGGGCATCATGTGCATTTGCATTGATGTCATTGGCGTTCGTGGTATGCATATCAGTTCCATCATCCATATTTGCTTCATGATGAATAAGAACAGAAACGTCAATTCCAGCGGGGACAGCAAGATGATAATCGCTTGTCTTCCGTGTCTTCCTTTCGTTCTGCTTTGCATCTTTCTTCGCCATCTCGTCCTCGGCTTGGCACCTTTCTTTCTTGCGTTTGCGTGGACAAGGTGGAATATTCACTGACCTTCCTCTTTCTAATGATTATATTAGAATGATAATTCAATCGGGGTTTCATCTTCGTTGCAGAACTCTTTTCTTTTGGTATTGTGGCATTTGCGTGTACTACCTGATGGTTCTCTTCTGCAACTATGCCACCACCGGCAGCAGCATCTCTTTTACCTCCCATACTGCTGTCCATATCATGCCTATTGCTCGATACTGCGCATTTCGTTTTTTTACCGCAGCTTTCTTTCGACGAATTTGTTGCACTCGTTCCGTTTTCTATTCTATTTGCTTCCAATACCGCAATTATTTCTAGAATTTATAGTAACTATATTGGATGAGGATGTTAGTTCGTGATATCTATATATCTATTCTAGCTATGTAGTTAGAGGTTGATTGTGGATAATTTCAAGATGATCGGATAAAGTATTAGACTACCGACAAACAATAAAAGTGTGTGCGTACTCACGATTCGATCAAATTGCGCGTCTTGTCTCAAGGTACGGTATGTAGGAATGCGTGCTCTGCAAATGGGACACTCGCGGCTGCAGCTAGTCAAACTCTCCTTGATGCAGACTTTACAAAAGCGATGACCGCATTGCGGATTTATATTCGTATCTGTGCAAGTTTCAAGACAGATCGCACATTCAAACTCATCTGAGACCAGATCGCGAAGAATCTGTAGAGGATCCATCTGTTTTAGTAGCGTGTGTGTGTGTTAAACTGTTGTATTGTGTTTTGTGCTATCTGTTTTTTTTTTAATCTGTTTACTGTCAACTACGAGCTGCGACTTGCTGCGGTCTGTGCTGCGGGCTGCGGGGATCGGGGATAGAAATTACAAAAAGTGAAAATGGGAGAAGCTTCGCCGTTCTTCCTCAATAATGGAGCTCCAAACCTGACTTGCGCCCGGATGATGATTCGTTTTATCGTCAACTATTAGACGTTTTACGTTTTATGCCGCTGTTTTTGTGGATACCGGATACTCATTAGATGACGATTCTTCTCGATTCTTATACCTGCTTATACTAAACAACAACAATATGCGACATGAGAAGCGTTGGCTTTGGCTGATTGTGATGATAGATTGAAACTTGAAATAAATAGCCTCAATTTGACATCTAAAGTCTAAAGTATGCCTAAATGCCTACTGTAGGTACATACCTACTCGTACTTTCATTCTTGAACCTGGAAAGGCCGAAAGACGCCCAACCCCAAACACCACTACTACGAACTTCTCCTCGATCTCTCTCTACCAGTACCTGAACCTGGTAGAGAGCAAATAGCAAGCTCTTTTTGATCCATAATCATTCTTGAGGCTATAAAATATTCCTCAACGCACCAAGCAATAGCCTAAATGCTAAATGTCCAATAGTCATTCATTCTTGAACCTGGAAAGACGCGAAATGCTCTTTTAGTTTTGTTCCAGCAGCAGCCAGCAGCACAATGGCCAAAGAGGAGTCGTCGTCGTCAGCAGTCATCTTCTCCAGACAACACGCCAACCATGATGATAAGCATTAACACATCCCATATGCAACTCATTCACATCGCTACTAATAAATGCAATTAATGGTTATCGCCACGACACTCCTTGGGTGGCTACTCCTGCTGCTTGTTCCCCCAACTCATGCATATCCCTATATGGCAGGACATTGTGACGAAGGTTCAATCAGAGACTCGAACGCACCGCACCCTTACAATGATTATAGATCGTTAGACGAGGGAGGATACTCGATTACGATTGGAGACCATACTTTGCAACTCGGAGTAACCCTACAACTCACGGTTGGAGAAGAGTATGATGTTAAGATTGAAAGATTGAATGGGAACACATTCAAAGGGCTACTCTTTCGCCTTCCCATCGCAGATGCCTTCACTTACAGCGAAGGAGAAAGTGATATCGGCAAACATGACATGTGTGATCCTGGTAGTGTAAGCGGTGTTACCCATTTTAACAGTAATGCGAAAACTAAGGTGGAGTTCAAGATGAGCGTAACCGAGACCAGGATGATGAACCTTGACATCACGTCAGTTGTGGCAAAGAGAGCCGCATATTATTATTCCTTGTATGAGCTTGATTTTGTTGTTGCAGGGCCTCCAACAGCTGCTCCTGTGCGTGATCCGACAGCTGCTCCTGTGCGTGATCCGACTGCTGCTCCTGTGCGTGATTCGACTGCTGCTCCTGTGCGTGATCCAACCGCTGCTCCTGTGCGTTATCCAACTGCTGCTCCTATAACATCACCAGCATCTGAATGTATAGACTCTAAACTCAGATCCCACTTCTGGTTCTCGCTACTAGTATTATTGCTTGGCAATTCAGTGTAGGCAAATATCACTAAAAGGTTTCATTGCGCAGATTCAGTGACTTTGCATGATCCCCATCATTCTCATCAATTTCTTGCAGCTCTATTCACTTGAGAAAGCGTTTGGTGGTTGATATTATGCTAGGACTACCAAGAGAACTCATCATGGTACCTTTGTTACCAATTGCCCGTTTATGGCTAGATCAAGGACTTCAACGGTGACACCATGAACGATACAGCATCGCAGTATTCGAAGTCAAGGAGATCGCTAAAACGCAAGCCTCAGTTTTCGTGTTGAATAATGCTATTATTATTGTACATCGCATATGCATTTAATCAGAATGGCAAGTTGCTGCTAATGAATGACGAAAGCCTGACCTTGCAGTTGGCACGACGAGAGCTTCTGCTTGTTAGCTTGCAGTAGAAATACCTGGTTATGTAATCACAATCATCATCTGCTGAGCTGGTGAGGACTTTCTAGTAATCTGCAATGTGAATGCAACACTACTAATTCTACCTATAGTACTAGCGATGGGTCTAAGACGTTATAACATCCAGAGCTGATCACGTTTTGATCCTTTCCCTAAACGTGATGAGTTGCTGACATCAAATTTCCCTTTGAGTTGTCATTATTCCTTTTCAAGAAATTGGAAAGGAAAAAGGAATGTTCTTTCTTCTTTCGTTCAAATTCAAACCTCAAAACCTGGCGTGCAGAACGTGCGGCAGCAGTCAGTACTTATTATCTACGTGCTACGTAGAGAGTAAAGATATGTTCTCCTCGATCTCTATCTGGTAGAGAGCAAATAGCAAGCTCTTTTTGATAATGCTCATGGCATCTATGCGTGCAATGCAACAAGGGACGCTCATGAAGGAGATCAGGGCAGCTCCGCACGAGATAGAGCTCTTTGCAAAAATTATCGAAGGGAATGCAACCCTTGTTTCAACAGAGGCTCTAGAATCTTTGAAAGAACATACGATCCTTACGGACAACCCAACGCTTCGGCTTGGAATCATTGCACCAATCAGCACAAAGGCAAGTGAAAAGTATTACAACTCTCTTGGAGATTTTTGTGAATTCTGCACTGCTTCCGAATGCAAACTTTTCAAATGCAGTAGATGTGAGATAGTACAGTATTGTAGTACAGCATGCCAAAAGATTTCCTGGAAGAAACACAAACCCAATTGTAGAGCTCGATAGAAAATGAAGAGGATACATTGTCGATTTATTGTCATTGACATTACTGTTACTTTTTTCCTCTATACAACGAGTTTTCTACTCGAACCTATTTCAGACGATATTTTGTTGGGGGCAAGATGGCTATCAATCCTTTGTGGTAACAGCAAGATGGCTATCAATCCTTTGTGGTAACATATAACAGTACCATATATATATATACGTGCAGTACACATAGTGCTGTTATGCTTATGCGAGAGAAGTGAAGTTCACGAAAGATTTATTTGTACCCTGACCTCTAGCCGTCGTTCAAAGTTTGTATCCAAAACATCAACATGATAATCTTTGTTAACAAACCAATGCACTGCGTCTTGCTAAAGAGATCGATCACTTGCTTCAGATCCTAACACATAGTCTACAACTTCTTGTGATGGATCATCATCAGCGGATGAACTCTTCTTGGTTGATTTTGTCTTGGTCTTTGACTTTGGAGCCTTTGCCATGCTGAAACTGCACTTCGCAGCCTTTGCCAATTTGGGACTAGTGCAAGTACTAGAAGGAGAAAATTGGTCAGCCTCTGCCTTGTTGCGAAGGAGACCAAAATAGCTATTTATCCATGATCGAGGTAGGGATTAATGGTCTTGGTATTATCATGGGCAACTTGTTCTCAAGTTTGGCTTCTTGTCCTTGAGTTTGGCGTCTCCACCTTACAGAATGTCATTATCTGCCATCGTGATTGTGTCATAATTAAAAAGTACATGATTTATACTTTCACTTAGTGAAGAGGTTGTCGTCAAAGATATGCACTCTTAATGGCTCCAAGCCAAGTCGTGACTGAGGTTTGAAGAGGTGTATCCACCTGGTACAAGTAGTGGGGGTAGAGTTCATATTACTACATCATAGGTAAATGACACCTTCAATTCTCATGGGCATAATGTAGGAATTTTCAGTTGCTTCACCATGATCACATCAGTAGCATATACTTGACAAATATCGTTAATCATGTCCTCGTCCAGGTTACTCTTGATATCCCTTTCCCTTTCTACCGTTAGACTTGAAGTTATGTATCCCCATATACTCTAGAAGCAAAGGCATGTTGGAAAGCGGTATGATTGCGACCTTGACATCTTGTCCCATCATCATTTGATACAATTCAACTGACATGGGAAACAGGTGTTCATCAACAATCTCCTGACGTTTTAGTTTTTGTAGGAAACATGTCATCTTTTCCTTTGCATCCTCAATTTTAAAACATGGACCTCCCTTACCGTTACGATTCTGTTCTTTGACTGCCTGTGAGGATCCAGAAACAAATTTATCAATCGGATCTCTGACAAAGGCAAAGAATTGGGTTGTGTTTGAAAATGAAAGTACCAATTCTTGAAACTGTTCAGGTCCCATTTTACGCTGTTTGACAGTGTATATGATACTGTTTGTATAGTTTGCTCCCATTCGATATGGAGCAACAAACATTTGAAAAGCGTATTTCATGCTTATCCCCCAGCCTTCTTGACATGAATGTACGTCAGGTCGGGAGGGAACATTGATTTTGGTACAGAACATTCTGGTCCCTTGATGAAGGCCCTGGCAAAGTTTGGAGTGAGATTTCTTTCAGAAGCCAATGCGTGTTGATAGGATTGAGCATGCGCCTGTTTACGGTACGGGCACCCCCCATCATCTGGTGCGTCAAAGAAGCGAAGTGGTTGAAACCATGTACAATTGGCATCAATAGCATCACAATCGAAAAAGTGAGCAGCTTTCCGTGCTCTTTCGTGGAGTAGGATACATTATATTGTCCTTGTTTAGTAGCACTATCCAATGATTGCAATGCTTCTATTGCATGTGGTGCACTGAGATCCGAAACATTGTTTGTAATCTTTGTGGGGAGGGCACCAGTAGTAGCAACGGCAGGTCCTTTGTTTAGATCACTTGCTTTCTTTAGCTCTGCCCTTCCTGAAGAATCTAATACAGCAGGTGGATTTGATGTCATGTTCAGATGATTTGACGTTTTTCCTAACAAGGAATCTGTCATGGTGAGATGATGCATCGTCATGAGTATGCTGTAGATGGAAACAAGGATCAAAACCATTGTTCCTCCTCGCCATGACAACTTTGCTGATGATCCTTGTTCATTTCTTGCAATTTTTTTATTGAGCACGAGAGGATCGTGGTATTGTGTTGTCGTGTTATCGTGTTATCGTGTTGAAGTCTAATGCTAATCAGATGACGAATCGATCAGTCTAGAAACAATTGTGTCTGGCTGTTGCAGTTCTGTTCCCTGTTCCATCTTCATCTGGTACGTAAATCTAGAAATATGATTTTTCATTTTTCGGAATAAATAGCCTCAATTTGACATCTAAAATCTAAAATATGCCTAAATGCCAACAGAAGCACAATAGTCATCATACTTTCATTCTTGAACCTGGAAAGACCGAAAGACGCCCAACCAACCCCAAACGAAGCAAGCAAGCTCTTTTTGATCCATCATCATTCTTGAGGCTATAATATTCCTCAACGCACCAAGAAATAGCCTAAATGCCCAATAGTCATTCATACTTTCATTCTTGAACCTGGAAAGACGCGAAATGCTCTTTTTGTTCCAGCAGCACAATGGCCAAAGAGTCGTCAGCAGTCATCTTCTCCAGACAACACGCCAACCATGTTGTAATCAAACCACAAGTCACAAACAATAAGCATTAACACATCCCATATGTATCTCATTCACATCGCTACTAATAAATGCAATTGATAGTTATCGCCACGACACTCCTTGGGTGGCTACTCCTGCTGCTTGTTCCCCCAACTCAGGCATTTCCCAATATGGCAGGACATTGTGACGGAGGTTCAATCCCTGACCCGAACGCACCGCACCCTAACAATGATTATAGATCGTTACACGAGGGAGGATACTCGATTACGATTGGAGACCATACTTTGCCACGCGAGCAAGAAGTACCCCTACAACTCACGGTTGGAGAAGAGTATGATGTCAAGATTGAAAGATCGAATGGGAACACATTCAAAGGGCTACTCTTTCGCCTTCCCATCGCAGATGCCTTCACTTACAGCGAAGGAGAAAGTGATATCGGCAAACATGAAATG
>Ga0307978_1001491_pt1 | contig 17391 bp, 16 predicted proteins | sample OrgLakmetage1056_FD_203151 | JGI IMG/M metagenome (GOLD analysis project Ga0307978, IMG submission 203151) | Saline water microbial communities from Organic Lake, Antarctica - #1056 | ecosystem: Environmental > Aquatic > Non-marine Saline and Alkaline > Saline | place: Antarctica: Organic Lake...
TTATGAAACTTAAGAATTTTTTGTTTTTATGTCCCAGAGACTGCCAAGTTTTTTGGCATGGGAGGGAGAAGTTTTCTTCTGCTTGTTCGTCCATCAAAATTTTTTGGAATTTTTGATGCTCAATGTCAACAATACACTGAACTTTTGACTTTCGGATGATAGTGGGGGTACCGTCCGATGGGATATCACCCCATGGGATATCACCCCAGGGGGTATCACCCCCTTTTGATGGCGATTTTGAAGTCACCATCGTGAATGAATTCACTTTCGCATTTTTCGCGGCGGCTTCAGCGGCTTCTGCGGCTTCTACCACTTTGATAGCTTCGGCATATTCAGCGGCTTCGGCTGCTTCTGCAGCGGCTTTTACTTCAGCGGCGATTGCAGCGGCTTCAGCGGCTTTAGCGGCTTTAGCGGCTTCAGCGGCTTTAGCGGCTTTAGCGGCTTTAGCGGCTTCGGCTGCTTTAGCGGCTTCGGCTGCTTTAGCGGCTTCGGCTGCTTTAGCGGCTTCGGCTGCTTTAGCGGCGGTAATAGGATCAAACGCCACAAGAAGTTTTTGAAACCCGAGACTCAGTAAACCTAACTTCATATCCGGAATCATACCAGAGATCTGGATTTCTTCTTTTTTGTAGACTCGATCTCCTTTGGACACCATGTAAAGTTTGAAGACCTTACCATCTTTTAGAGTTACAAACTCTTCCACATTCATGGAAGGAAGAACGACCGGGTTCAAATTCTCATCGAACTTGAAAAGGGTTTTCTCCACCACCATGGGGTGTAGATACGAATTAAATCCACAGGTTGCTTGAACCCTGACTTCTTCTTCAAGTTTCGTCACTTGAAAAGTTTCCACGGAAAAAGGTTTTTTAAACTCTTCTTCCGATTGGGGAAACTCGACGGTTTCAATTACAATGATCCCGTCTTTTTTTTCCTCAGTCAAGAGATATAAGGGTTTCATGTTGCGAAACGCCAAAGTGTACTCTCTCTTGCTCTGAGCAATCAAGGTAAAGGATTTCTTGTTGGAGGTAACGGCGTACATGTTTTATCGTCTTGTATTTGAAATGTTATTGAAAATATATGTTCGCGGTTAATATTATTATTAATACTATTCACTTTTTTCAACTTCAAATAAGTTTTTTGTAATGCAAAAAATTGATTAATATCATACCATTATAGTTATCATCTTATCCAACATATAATCATCTTTGAAAATGCCACAAATAACGGTCTGCATTGATAAAACTAATAAATATCTCAACTTTACAAATATATATGGTATGGTATATCAAATTGATGTAGAATATAAACATAGTAAATATATGATTGAACGTCATAGATATGCTGCAGAATATAAAGAAAATAAAGAAACGTTAAAGAATATACCAAGTGAATATAAATTCGACGAAATGAAACCTTCTGCAGTGCATGTGAATATTTATAAAATAAATAAGAAACAATATAAACTAATCGTCACATTAAAAGATTATATAAGCATTAAAAAAATATTTGTAGTAAAAAACTCAGTTGTAACTTTTACTCCTATCACTTAGGTAGAAAGATGTCTTTTACATAACCCATCTTCTACTACCTTAAGAGAGCATCTCTTACCTTTATTTTTTCCACTCTTTAATACAATAGAACATTGCATGTTATCGTCTGTAAAGGATTTTAATAAAGCGTTTTCGCTCGATTGGGATTCCTGAGGATCTATGTCTATAACTACGTCCTTGGGAGTGTCATAGTTATATTCTAAAGGGGAGTCAGAGTCTACGTCGTTATTATCCTCTTTAATCTCTACGACGGATGCAGTGTTTTTATCCTGCGAAGATTCAAAGGAGCCTCGGATATCTGCAGCTGCGGTAGATGTAGGGGTTTCTTTAGTTTCTACATATTCCGGAGGTGTAAGTCTTTGATCTAAATCTATAACAATTTCTTTAACTTTAGATCCTGTAAATGAAGTTCCGCCGTCCTCAAAATCGTAAGAATCTCCCATAGCTTCTTTCTTAAGCTCTTCGTATTTAGTGTTAACACTATCGGTAAACACCACCGGTTTTTTTCTAGTCTTCTTGATAAACTTTTTAGTGTCTTCCTTGGGAATATTTTTAGATAAAAACGGATTCACACTTGCGCTAGAATCGGAGTTTGCTGCAGTATCATCATTCTTTTGGTCGGTTCCCGTAACTTTAATGTAGACGATGTAAACTAAGAAGATTATTAGGATTATGATGATCACAATAATGGCTATATGGAACATAGCCATGTTCTTGGGTTTAAAAGCATTTCCAACTGCAGTGGCCGAAGGAGCTGAAGGGGTAGAGTGTGTAGAAGTTACACCACTTTCTAAATTAGACCCCCCTTGGGTGGAAATCTTATCTAGAGGAGCTAAGGATAGGTCTGTGATATCAGGACACACATCAACGTAAGGACGATTACTCATTTTTACTTATATTAAAATAACTTTTATATTTATAATGAACGACCAACTAGAAGATAGGCTTTTGACAAAAAGCTCCGTCACCTTAATAAAAGATGAAGTGGAGACCAAATTAAAACGTAAACTACTTGCAGGTGAAACTAATTCACTAATACAATATATTAAAGAACTTAAATTAAATACGACTAATTATCGCAAAGCCGTTCTTTATATTGTTAACTCATACCATAATAAACTGCTAAACCCAGGAAAAAAGAAATATGTGAACATGCACGAGCTTATGAAAACCCAGCTTGGTTCATCCTCTCAAGATGTTTCGGGAGATGTAAAAACCTGCGAATCTTTTGCATCCCTACCTACACCGTATGGAGGGGGGTATGTTAGAAACAAAAGTGCTTATTTCCTACTGGATAGTAAATTTAAAAACCTTACGATGGAAGAGGGTATATTCCAATGGGATCTTAACTTTTCGCAGGTTATTCAACAGAGTTCTGTTAATGTTGTAGCCCGTCAACTAAAGGATATCCATACCATACAGTTCGATGATTTTTCCATCCCTTACACCAAGTCTGCTGATAATGCTTACGGTAGGATTGCTGTTTACATAGAGGAGTTCAATGAAATGTCTGTAATAATGAACAATAATAAAAGATATCACATGCTATTTAAACCCACCCGAGAAACAAACAAGATTCAATTGTCTCCATTAAAATCCGATGAGGGTAAATACCGCTTCTTTACACCCGTGCGGGCTATTGATTCTCTAACTTTGAGGTTTTTGAATCCCTTTAATAGAATCCAATTCTTACCGGATCGATACCAGGTTAAGGTTAGGTTGGGAACATTACCAGGAAAGACTATTATTATATTTTCTGAAAATCACAATGTTACAGATTCTGAGCTTATATTGATTGAAGATTTCACAATGACGGATCCTGATAAAAATAACAGAACTGTTAATTCTATTAACAGTTCTGAAGGATATATTTGTGAGGTTTTAGATAACACCACTTTGCAGATTAATTTTGATCTGGTTAACGTACAAACATCTATCTTGAACGATCACTTTTCAAAATGCTTTATTGCGTCTAGACGGATTTTAATACCTCTACGCGTTCTTTATAATTAGGTAAACTAGCGGCTTTTTTTGCATACTTATCCACAAGATTATTTAGTTTATTATCTTTATGAGCTTTCACATGATGTAAAGTAAGTTTTACATTATTTAATTTAAACCGATCTAACATCTCAGCCATTCTTACAGTAAGATCTGGGTTCTTCTTAGTAGTAAAGTCAACTTTCTTCTTAATCCATCCAGGAATATAACTCTCTATCATTGTCTTCCAGAACTTACTATCTGTGTATATAATCAACTCCTTTTTCTTATCCAATAACTCAAAGGCTCTAAGAATTGCATAACCCTCAGCTCTTTGATTTGTAGCAGGTATATACCGATCCTCCAGCTTTCTAAATATTACAGTTTTGGAAGCTACGCAGTATAGAGCATAACCTCCAAATGCTCCTTTAAATCCATTACCTTTACAGGATCCGTCTGTATAAATAATCATTGTAACAATGAATGTAGAAAGTAACTTATCGAGTTGAAAGACTTATATAGTAATAGACATTCAAAAAAATATAATAACTTGATTGTGTTTTATTATACTCGACTTTATTAAAATGAGTTAGAATATGTTTACTTTCTTGCTGGTTTTGTTGCCTTTTTGCCCTTATCGGATTGACCCTCATGTCTAATCTCCAGAACAAGTTTCTTAATATCCTGCGATAGATCCTGCACAACCTTCAGAGATTTGCGAAGTTCAGTGGATGCAGCGCTAATTTTCATTTCCACAAATCGCTTGCGATGGTAATGCACTTCAGCCACAGCAGCATTCCACTCCGTGAATTTCTTTTCAATAGCTTTAGAAGACATGATGAAATATTCTATGGTCTCTATAATGTAAATTATGTAAATTATTAAAATAATTAAAATTATACATTTTGATAAATGAGACTCATGTCAAGATACTCCCATAGAGAAAAGAAATACTTAACATCACTATCTTCTTGTCTAGCCTTCAGCTCTAACTTAATTAAACCATCGTGAATCTCTTTACACATATCGTTTACAGTTATTGATGATTTGTATCTTTTACTTGTTATTTTAGTATAAATCTTAGCTAATTCTTTTTTGGGCATACTTTGACATTTAATACCTCTATTGTTTTTTCTATTATCTTTATTTGTATCCGATAAAACTAAAATTTTAAACGGGTGCTCTCCATCAGTAGATTTAATATCATAAAACCCCATTATAGAATTATAGTCGTAGTTAACAGATTCCAAATTCATATCTATTTCCACCCATCTATTGGTATAGATATAGGACTTCTCAAACCATATATATCCAACAATTTTATCGCAGGATCTTGTTATGTAAGAGTTTAATATTCTAAATCTTCTATCTTTTAGGTTTGATGGTTTAGATTGATTGAATTTTTTATAATAACGTCTGTATTCCGATGGTATAATATTAAAAGATATGAGCATATTGCGATTATTGTAGTAATTAAGCAAAGTAGATACATTATTTTTAATAAAGGTATTTTGAGTTTTGTTAACAACTTTAAACTTTACCAACTGTTTTAATATATTTTCATGCTTACTTAACATCCATTTACTTATGTTGTGGATGTCATTATTTCTTATGTTAAGTATGTTTTTATTTAGAAGGGTATCAATATTGATACCAGTCTTCTTTACATGAAATAAATTGGATATAGATGCTGTTATAGACGGATTATCTCTAGACTCGGTAGGTATTAATATATAGTAATCATTATAAAGGACAACGATACGATTGGAGAACACTTTATGTTGATAAATATAATCATTCTGATACGTCAATTTGTTTAAAGCTATCTCAAAACAATCCTTATCAATATTAGTTTCAACCATCCAATAATTCCTTAGAGAGTTTATATTATTGTTGTTAATGTACTCAAATAAATCATCGGATTTCCAAACTTCTGAGATGTGTAAAAAGCACATTTTAATAGCATAAGTAGCTTCTTCTAATTCATCCTCTAAATAATACCTATCGTACGTGGTTAATGTATTTGGAAGTGCATTTAATTCGCTTGAATTTATAAAGGAAGTCCTTTCCTTCTTAGACAATGGAATACATTTGCCAGTGGAGTTTAATTTACAGTTAATAGAAGAGTCTACAGCGTTCTCATGTAGGATATTTTCTACAATGCTAATAATCTTGTACTCTTTAATGATATTACTGTATTTCTTTTCTTCGTATAATACTTTTTTTGGATATGTAGATACCATTAAGTAAATATCAACATACCTATCCACCATGGGTAATTCATGGTGACTTCTGAATCGGATAGCTCTTCCTATAATCTGAGTGAGAATAGGAATAGAACTAGGTCTGGATAGAATATACATAGATCTTATATTTTTAAAGGAGAATGATTCCTTGATCATTAAAGATCCTAGTGCTATGCGGATCGTATATCCATTCTTATTCTTCCTATCCTCAAATAATTTTAAGGATTTTAGTAAAACCGCAGCGGACACGCTACCATTTAAGTGAATAAAGGTAGTGGCTGAGAAAGCACAACCAGCGGGTTTATGATATTCTAATGTTTTGGAACACTTCGCGCATATAGTATCAAAGTCGGGATCTGTTCCATATTTTATAAAGCCGTTCATTAACAGTATCTTAGAAAATAAGATCAACCCACTCTCTTCCAGATATTTATGAAATATAAGAGATTTTCCCTTGGATTTCTTCAGAAGATCCACACAGTGAAAATACTTAGATGAGTATTTTTTTAAGTTGGAATTATTTAACATGCCAGCATTTAATTTCGCAGTGTCTAGAATATAATGCTTATTGTCTTTAATTACTGTATTCTTAGTATCGTAATATGTATTATACTTCTCATAATGTTCTTCTGAGATATCACACTTATACAGTCTTAGATTCGACATCTTAACTCCTTTAAAATAATATGCGGGGAATTGCGTTGTATCTGTGTTAAATACGTATGATATCTTGCCCGCAGTCTTCTTCTTGATAATGTCTACTCCTGTAGGAGTTAACATATTATCTTCGAATATATCTTTATATGTGACTCTATCCTCCTTTTTGTTAAGGAGATTAATAACATTTACTATTTCTTGTACTGTATTAATGGGTGTAGCGGATAGAAAAACAAACTTTGTGGATTTAGCAGAATCTATTATTTTTAAGATAGAATCACCCCATTGATTGACTTCAGTGTTATTATAGGTATTATGAATCTCATCACAAATAAACAAAGTATTCTCCAGGTGAGGTAGAGCTGCACCCTTATACCCTTCAATATGGTTTTGCATTTCCTTGTATCCCATAAATTCTATATTATCCGAGAATTCTTTTGGGAATGTAGTTTTAGAGTATCTTTTTATCTCAGATCTAAAGGCATTCTTAGTACCCTGAAACCCTAGGATATATATCTGATTTTCAAGCTGATAATTGTGAAGTTTAAAGAACTTTAAAGCTATACCCAAAGCACCTAATGTTTTACCCGACCCTGTGCTATGATTTACAAAGAGTTTATCGTAAGGTGTAAAAGGAGACATTATGTTTTGTAGAAATTTTTGGTAGGAATAGAAATTAACGTCATTAACGTCCAAGGAGTTAAAAAACTTATGACTTTCTTCCTTTACTATGCCGGAAATCTCATATTTATAAAATTCTTTAAACTTTGAAATATCAACGTTGTTTTTCTTATAGATACTCATTAAGAAGAGCTGTATGATAAGCTATATTTTATATTTTATATTATTTAAGTTTTATACATATACACAATGCTTCATATTTGCGATAATGGCGATAAACTATCCCCTTTTTATCTGGCAGATTCTCTCAAAATAGATAACATCAATTACAGGTGTGTTTACCAATACTACATTAAAGAAAAATTATCAAACGTTCAAGTTTCTACCATTATCCCCATCACCAATAGACGGCGTCTGATGGTTATGTGTAACAATAAGAGAAGGTATAAAACTATTCCAGGGTGGTCTTCTAAAAGACTTAAGTGTATCATAAAGGGATACTCAGCTTTATTTGATCAGAACCCGTATATTATTGATAGCATCTCTGGAAAATTCCCAATTAAAAGTATTATATACATGAGCATTCACACGGATATTGAGTGGACTCATCTTAGCAAGGAGAAACTTCTAAAAACAGCATTGTTGGAAATTCTTAAGAAAAAAAATGCAGGATTCGTTGCAGACCCCCATATGCCTCCACCTAAACAAATTTTAAAGTATAAACCATCTAAGACAATAAAATATCCAAGTCTACCCAACCCACCAACATTATTAAACTCTCTAACTTCGCAAAGTCTTCCTCTTTTGCCTAAAATCCCAACTCCTATATCTCCTAAAATTAAACTAAAATCCACTCCCTTGAAATCTTCAGTCTCTTCAGTCTCTTCAGTCTCTTCAGCCTCTTCAGTCTCTTCAGTCTCTTCAGCCTCTTCAGCCTCTTCAGTCTCTTCAGTCTCTTCAGTCTCTTCAGCCTCTTCAGCCTCTTCAGCCTCTTCAGCCTCTTCAGTCTCTTCAGCCTCTTCAGTCTCTGCAGCCTCTTCAGCCTCTTCAGTCTCTGCAGCTAAACCTTACATTAATAGACGTACATCCTCTCCTTCGCGGTTTCCATTATTACCACCAACCCCAAGTCATACACCCCCTGCAGTTATGAAATCCCGTAGTTCCTCCCCTATCACTAAAACAACATCATTAAAAAATATGTCTACACCCACTACACCAAAAACAAAAGCAAAGAACCTTGCTCTTAAACGCAACCTATCCTATGGTGCCAAATCTTCAGATAAATACGCTACTCTTAAAAGATTGCCATCTGATCCAAACATGCTTAAGACTGCTGTCAAATCTTCTGCGTCGTCTTCAACTATATCTTCTGCTGCATCTACCAGACCTTCTACACCATTTCCCACTGATTTACCAGCGTCTAAATCCAAAGGATTAAAGAAGAACAATTTACCTAAATCACTCACACCAAGCTCTCGTTCTGGATCTGCAACACCCTTGTTACTGACAGAATCAAAAGAGAACACTATAATTGATAAAAGCTCCGATACTGTCGTTGATTATGTTTTTAGTAATTCTATGTCTACAAATAAAATGTCAAAAGACTTTCATAATGCGGTTGATAATTTGTTGGATGATACCAAATCTACAGAGGTTGTCGTTCATCTAGCATATCATGAAAATATTGGAGATAATGACATTTTTATTCCGGTTAAGGAGTATGACGAATGTGATATGGGAGATGTTAATGATATTTTGGATACAGTAGTCGAAAAGATCCAAGAATTAAAGGAAAAAAACATAGATTTTAAATTTAGCGATACTGATACCACCCAAGAATACGTAAAGTATATCAAAGAAAAAGTCTAAATTACATGATAAGAATCTAATTCATATGCCAAATATTATTACAATCTGGAGTTTGACATTGTACAATAGTGGTCTCGCTTTCGTCTAAAGACTTGGCTTGAATAGACTCTATTATACATTCTCTCTTATTACACTTCCTACATTTGTAGAGATTGGATATTTTTTTAACTACCTTAGAATTGGTTCTTTTCTTAATATCTTCTATGACATCTTCAAACCTGGAGGGGCTGTATACTATAGGAGATTTAGTGAAAAGACTCTTCTTAACGAAGGAATCCTTTTGAATTTTTTTTATTAAGCTGTCATCGCTTTTTAGTTGGATGTACGTATTGTGTAGAATATTCTTAAATATGGATATAGTTTTATCACATGATTCTATAGGTATAATTGCATTCTTATAACATACCTCTATCGTTCTATTGTATATATACCGATACAAGGACTCTGTAACATGTTTTTTCTTGGTTAATGGGGTTAAGGCGGTATATGCGATGGATTTCAACATGATTATAATTAATAGAATTAAGGATCAATTAATCCAAAGTTTAATTAATCCAACTTTGTATCGTCTCTTATTTTAATTCTTGTCTAGAATAGACAAGACGAGGTTGAACAGAATTTGAGTGGAATCTCTTTTAATGTTCTTGTTGGAGTACTGAGACTTCCTATTAAGAATAAAATTCTTAAATATATCTAGTGAGATATCCAGATTAACATTTCTATCAATTCTGTTGATCTTGCACTTGATTAGGGGGTCATGGTAATAATTACAGTTACTGTGCATACACTTTTCCTCATACTTGCACCTAATAGAGTTTAATTTGTTAAGGCTGAATTTACAAGGAGATAAGTCATAGATCACCCCCAAGTATACAAACACTAGAATCTTTCTATTCTTATCGAAGGCGATCACCATATCTAACTTACTCAACAAAGTATCATTTAAGATAGGTACCACATACTCGCGGTTTTCATCTAAACAGTAAGTAACGGTCTTATCATCAAAAATATCTCGGTATACTGCTCCCCTTTTCTTAGGAGGTGTAGCAGGTGGTGTTATCTCATCACCCCAATTTTGGATAACGGGTGTATAAACCTTATTCTTCATAAAATCGTACTTAAACTTGAATTTATTAATGCTGCTTTCTAGTTGATCCGTGGAGGCTTTAACTTTCTGCATAAGAAGAGAGATAGACGATTCTATCTCAATAAGCTTATCATTATCTTCTGTGATGTCCAAGGCTTCATAACCTTTAATCTTTTCATTCAGACTATTTAAGACCTGTTTTTCAATTTCTTCAAATAACCGATTAATGGATTCCATAACTTTTCGTTGCAACGAAGTACAAAAGTCTATGTACTATATGTACTATATACTGTCTATATCTCTAACAATAACGTATACATTTCCTGATGCGAGCATCTAATTATCACTTAGGACTTTTAGTATTTCTATGTCTTCTGTTAATTGGGTGTACATCTTAGACCTTTCGTAGAATTGTGCTTTTAATGGCGTTCTCATGTCTACAATATCAACTATAATTCTCTTAGATTGTCGATTGCCTTTTAATCTAAATATACGACCTAGGATCTGTTTCATGTTGCTTCTTCTAGGTGTAGATAGGATCAATCCATCCATCTTGTCGATAGAAACACCAGTAGAGGAGTAGGCGTATGTTGTAAGAATTATCTTTCCCTTTACTTTGGCTTCTTCAATAATCTCATCGGATGTTCCACCCATTAGTATGTTTAACTCTGGAGCTTCAAAGCATACTTTAGCTTCTTCCAACCTGGAAGCAAGTATCTCTAGATGACTTCTTCTATCGGAGAAGATAAATGTACATAATCCTTTGTTATACAAGTTTATAGCCTGCTCCACAATTACTTCATTTCTCTTATCATCCTCTATTAGCTGATTTACCATCAGGGGTACACTTACAATACCCGCTTCTGACAATCTAATCTGAGTATGCTCGTAGCCTCCATGATACTCTACTTTTATTATTTTACTTAGGAACTTAACGTCTGACTCTTCCCAACCTTCAAGATCCTTGGAATAAATTACATCCCCACAGTACCAGGTAGCAAGCTTGTCAAAATTATCAGATCTAATGGGTGTAGCTGTCAGTCCTAAAATGCGGTTCAGGTTGGCATTTCTAAATATCACATACATTTTTTTAGTGCAGTACATATGGATCTCATCATAAATAATAAACCCAACAGAGTCATAATGAGGGTATTTTACAGATGAATGTATCGTAGTTATTACGATGTCTCCTTCCGTCTTTACCTTACCATGAAACTCCCCCACGGTTAATGCGGGGAAGCATGTGTTGATAACGGCTATCCACTGCTTTAATAAGTATAATGTAGGGACTACTATAATGGTTTTCTTTTTGATAGTGTTAATAAGACCCATCGCTAGATACGTTTTACCGTAGCCAGGTTCCATTTGTATTATGCTAGACCTTATATCATTATTAATTAGGTAATCATGGACAACCGTCTGATTGGCGGTCATAATTAGGTAAGATTCTGGTAGTTTAATATCATCCCCAAGAACTAAAGTCTCCTTACATTCCATACCCTTAAAAAGAACTGCAATAATCTTCTTTCCTAAGTGAGGGGGAATATAAATATGACCGTCTTTAACATGGTAACAACTGATCTGCTTATACATGTTGTTAAAGATCTTGGTTTTAATAGTAAGCTTCTTCTTGAGTATTCTAAGTAAGGATTTGTTGCTTTTAAACAAAGACAAAGGAATAGATAATCCATAGCGAGTAATATCCATTGTATTTAATTATAATAAGTAGATTCAAAAAAACATAACATAATATAAGTTAGAAAGAAGGGATGAATCTTATTTATCCGACTGCTTTTCTTCTTGCTTTTCGTCGGATTCAGTCTTTTCTTCTTTCTTCTCTTTTTCCTTCTTTTTTGGACAACAAGAACACATTTTGGATGTCGCGCTTACAGTGTGTACAAATAATGGTATAGTGATATCGATTACTGTATGGAAAGTTTTAATACTACCTTTTTTTGCAAAATCATCTACAAATTTACGGCTAATGTAGGTAGCCAATTCTATCTTAGATTTTTTACTGGTATTTAACATTTTAGAAGCGATCTGAATAGAAAAGATAACAACGATTACAATGTTTTCTAGGTTAACTTCTTTATTGTCTATCACCTTTAGAAGCTTTGAATAAGCCTTATCGATGTTGCTATAGTCTACCTTTATTTTCTTCTTAGCCTTTACGGGATCTGAGGGATTGTTGGGCAATTGACCATCTATAATTCTTTTATTCTTTTTAATAACTTCCTGGGCTTTTTCGTGAACTTCTTTGCAAAACTCATCATCATCATCGTCATCTTCAGTAGTAACGTAAGTAGATAACAAGTCCTCAGCCTTTTCTATAATCCTTTTTTTAGGTAGAGAAGACATCTTAGAATCTACGGTTTCTATAACATTAATTTTCTTTAATTCTATATCGGAGATGTCTAACGTTTTTAATACTGGGGGTTTTTCTTCATTGGCTGATTCCCAACTGCCGTCTCTTTTTGATGGGGGTGATGGGAAAGATATTGATTCCTGATCACTCGGCATTGAAAACCTTCTTTTAACAATTGAGGTTTTACTCTTTGATGTCTCAGGTATTGAATTTTGTATTTGTGTAATTTTAGACGATTGTATATCATCATTAGCGGTATCACCCATTATTATATTACTAAAAATATATTTTTAGTAATATAAAATGAAGGAATCATTCTTTAATAAAGTTGTTAAAGCTGTTAGCAAAACAGCTACAACCGTAGGAAAAACTGTAGGTGGTGCTGTTGTAGTAGCTGGCAAAACGGTAGTAAATACTGGCGAAACAGTAGGTAAAACTGTCGGGGGAGTTGTAACTAACATTGTTGCTCCTCCCAAGGTAGATAATGGAGAAATCCCTTACGATATGAAACCTGGCTGCTGCAATAATGAGACTTATGATCAAGGTAAATGCAAGGTTTATTCTCCTGACAGCACCCCCTGTGACACCTTTTATTTAAACTACTGCGCTAATAACATGAGGGATGAGAAGTGTAGGACTATGATTAAAACTAATAAGGATGGATTGTACGATAAAGTAGTGGATGAGTGGTGTTCCACCAACCCGGATGACCCTCTATGTGCATGCACCTCCCATCATATTAATAATGTTGCATCTTTCAACAAGAATGAAGATATTGATAAAGCTTACAGAGAATCTCCCCAATGTTTTTACACAAAATGTAAAGATCAAGGCTACCACAATCTCAGTCAGTGGAATACTAATGGAGAGAACGTGTGCTCCAAGTACACTATTTGCGACCAAGAGGTTATTATTAGTGAAGATGCTATTCTAGATAATACTCCTATTATTCTAGCGTGTGGTGCCAACCCTCCCAAGATTATAGAAAAAGATCAACTAGCCAAAGAAGCAAAAGCAAAAGCAAAAAACGCTAATAATGTATTAGGGTTTGATATGAATTCTATTCCTCCCATGGATGAGATAATCAAAAAAATTACAACTCCTATGCCAGAGCTTAAGGAGTTTACTATATTGCATGTAATACTCCTAGTAATTATTATTATATTTATTTCAATGTCTATGGGAGATTCCAACCCCCAGCAGTTTCAGCAGCAGTACCCCCAGCAGTTTCAGCAGCAGTACCCCCAGCAGTTTCAGCAGCAGTACCCCCAGCAGTTTCAGCAGCAGTACCCCCAGCAGTACTCGGATCCATACTCAAATTGGTAAAAAAAATTCTTCGGATATTTAGGATGAAATTAAAAAAAACGTCAATCTTTTTTTAGTGTGTGAAAACATGTTAAATATTATTTGTTAGACATTAGAGTTTTAAGATAGGGATTATCTTTATACTCATTAAAGGTTTTGCGTAGTTTGTACCTTAAAATCATTATCTTTAGTAGATAAATAACAATAGAGTTTGAATTTGAGGATAAAGGTAAAACATCGTCATCGATGACAACATAATTTTGCACCACATCAACCTTAGATGAGAACCCATGCAATATTACGTAATCACCTTCCTTTATAAATTGAGGAGCCAACTGAAAGTTTGCTTTTTTAGGTTTGCCGTATATTTTTTCAACGATAACAGAACTTTCTTTACTATCCACCAATTCATTAAGTTGAGTATATAACTGTTCTATTAATGGATAGTCATATTGGGGAGAAGTATATTCAACGTACAAAACTATTGGATCATAGGTTTTGGTAAGAAGATTACCCATTGCGATTATAGGGTGGATGGCATCGGTTGTAATAGGATTATTAAGCTCCGTAATAAGAATAGGGTATACTCCATTGGATGGAATTCCCATTGAACTAACATAAAGAAGATTTTCAGGGTCTTCCAACATACCTATCTGAAGGTCTCCCTGTAATTTATTAGAACTGCTTTTCATCTCTAGGAATACAACATCATGTTCTTTAATATACTCATCTACCTTAAATAATACCTCTACAGTACACCTCCAATGTTTATTGGCAAATTGTATGACAGATTCGGGATTAGAAAATCTAATAATCTTGATTAACTTTCTTAACGTCAAATGCGTATAGTTTTTATTCTCATAATGTTTTTTTATTTCGTGCTCTAGAATAACTTCTAATTTAGCACCACTAAGAATTTTATTAATGTCTCCAATATCAATATGGAGAGTAATGGTCTTTTCATAAGAAATCGGCATGATCTATATATAGATTATATAAATTCATTTTTTTAAAGTATCAACAATAAAACCTATAAGAATAGACATATATCAATAGATTTATTGATTTAGCAACGCTCTAAACCGGGTAAATAGCGGTTTTACACTATCAGCACATTCTATCCGATAAATCTAGTCCGACATCCCCCAAGGATAAGAATCTAGGTCCACCTCCAGTATATCCCCCTCGAATTCCCCCTCTGCTAATCGCGTCACGTATTCTACTATCATGTCTATCCCCTTCACTAGAAGTATTGCTGCTAATATTATCAATAGTGTTATCGTCAGACCTGGAGGTAATCCCATTCCCTGACCTAGCTCTGCATAAAGATCCATTTAGTCTGATTATAACACAGGCTACTATAAATATAACTATAAGTAGAAGCAATAATGATATATTATTTTCGAACAGCATACTATCTTAACAGGATTTATATAATACAGTTATATTTTTATTTACGACTATAAATACCCGATGATAAAATTGAAAAAGTATGATAACATCTTATAAAAGCCTAAGAAAGATATGCTGCAAAAAATTAAAGATGTATTCGGATCTAAGCTTTATAGCGATCCGATCAATTCTTATACGAAGAAATCGTCATTTGGAGACGATTACGAAACCGCTAAAGAAAAGGTAATAGGAGGTTTATCCTTCAATGTTCATAATTATGAGGACTTAAATAATTTAAGCAATTTAAGCAAAGTCTTACCTGATGTTAAAAACCTACTAAAATCTACATATCGATTTTAACACACCTGTGTTAGGTTTTTACTTAAGAGTAACATCAGAAACCCTCTTATTTTTTATATGTTTTTTAAGTGGATGTTTCGAGCTCCATTAACATCTCTATCACATACAAAATCACAACTGTCGCATTTGAACACCTTGCTGCAGCCTAGATTTTCTTTAATAACTCCGCAACCTCCACAAGTTTTAGAGGTGTAACTCTCATCAACCTCTTTGTATTCTACATTGTATTCCTTGCATTTAGATTGAAGACGTTCTTTAAATGTAAAGTTCGATAAAGCAGATGCAAGTTTTTTTGTAGTTTTGTGTAAGTTGTTAAAGTTTGATGTGATACTCTTGGTACTCATGTTCCCAATGATGATCTTGTCAAATTTTTTGCATAGAAAGTTAGCAACTTTCCAATGCATATCTTTCACTTTGTTTTTAAGTTTTTCACGTAGTCGAGAAACGAACCTCTTATGATTTTTAAAAGGTTTAACATTCTCTATGCGTTTAATTAAAGTAGTTAATTGAACTGTAGTGTCTTTTGTTGCAACTTGGTAACAAGTTCCGGACGGTGAGTAAATAGTTTGAAATGTTCGAATGCCGGGGTCTAAGGAACATATAGGATTTCTAGTAATTGTAGTTTCTGTTTTCTTATCATAAGGAACTCTTAATACAAACTTTTTAGTTCTAGAGTTGTAACTTAACCGACAGGCTTTCGATATAGTCTTAAAAAGTTCACTGCTTTTCATAACTCCTAGAGTTTTTATAGCGAATCCGTTAATCTTCTTAGAAAAGTTGTGAGGTCCCAATACTAAAGTTTTTAAGTGGTGGCTTTTCTTTTTATACCTAACTCTAAAGTATTTAATATGACCTACACGTAGAAGAGTAAAAGCTGTTTTATATGCTTTGACAACATCATGAACGGCTTCATCCCTTGTATGTCTTAATATCCTACAGTCTTTAATCAGAGACCCTAGATGATTTTGGATTAGAGGCTCCATAAGTTTCCTTAGAGTATAGAAGCTAGGAATATTGATTTTCTTAGAAGATTTAATAGTTACTTTAGGTTTACCAGTTTTACTAATAGGAATAGCAAGAGTAACAAGATTGGGGTTGGTTATTTCCTTTAGGTATTTTACAGTTAGATTGTAAACTCTTCTATAAACCTCAAGCCATTGTAATAGTATCTTCTTCTGACCTTCATCGGGGCTTATTTTAATTGGTTTCGTTCTAATGTTGATATTGCATATCTTACTATCAATACCGCTTTGCTTAACATCATCATTATGTTGTTTGATATCAAACCAGCTGCCGGTGCTTTCAATAGATGTAAAATCTTTGTAGAGGGGTTTCCAAAGAGTGGAGGTTGAAACTTTATTAGAGTCTAAGTATTTAAACTTAGATCTACACATTCACGCCTTTCTTTTATAAGTTAATTATACTATAATTATAAAGGGAATTGAAAATGTCCACTGTTAGATATTACACCACAAAAGAAACATGCGAAACTATAGGTGTTATACCCACAACGCTTAGAAGTTGGGCTAACAAAGGTAAAATTAAATTTATTAGAACTCCTACAAATCATAGACGCTATGATGTAGTAGACTACCTTAAAACTAACGATTTACTTGTAAGGAAAAACATTTGCTACTGTAGAGTTTCTTCGCATGATAGAAAAGAAGATTTGGAAAGACAAGTTAAATACTTATCCGATAAGTATCCTGATTATGAAGTAGTTACCGACATAGGATCAGGTATTAACTTTAAAAGACCTGGATTGCAAAAAATAATAGATATTGCTATCAAAGATCAGTTAAACTCCGTTGTTGTGACCTATAAAGATAGACTGTGTCGTATAGGTTACGATCTTATCGAACATATCCTATCTAAATATTCCAATGCAGCTATTATCGTAGAAAATAAAACTGTTACATCTGCACAAACAGAAATAACCGAGGATCTAATAGAAATAGT
>Ga0307978_1001492_pt1 | contig 17383 bp, 12 predicted proteins | sample OrgLakmetage1056_FD_203151 | JGI IMG/M metagenome (GOLD analysis project Ga0307978, IMG submission 203151) | Saline water microbial communities from Organic Lake, Antarctica - #1056 | ecosystem: Environmental > Aquatic > Non-marine Saline and Alkaline > Saline | place: Antarctica: Organic Lake...
GTTTATTTTCAAAGAAAAATGTTGGGTGTTGTGTGTGAATGAGTGCGATGAAAGGGTTTATCACGGATGGTGATTCTCAATGCTGACCAATCTTTTAAATGGAAACCGACAGATGAAGATGGAAACCACTTCGATGAATGAGGAAGGAAGCAAATGAAAATGTGTGTTTTCGATCTTGAAAGAAGGTCATGGAAATCAGCCAAAGCACCAACTCTATAGGGATAATATTATGTACTACCAAATTCAAATGCTATTGCAATTTAACTTGATTTAACGCTTATTTAATGGCACACATTCCCGGACGTGTGCGTTGCTTATACAAAAGCATCCCACTTTTTCCTTTTTGATATATTCAGCAATGGATATTAGTTGTGAGTACATCGCAAGAAGAGATCGGCTTCAAATCGAAAATCCCGAGATCCTTGACCACCAAAAAATGAAATGATTGTTACCTATGTACTTCATTGTTCTATACAGTGCAAACAAGATTAGTAACTATCTTTATATACTTATTTGGATTTAGATCATCCGAGCAAAGCAATGAGTTGGGAGGTGTAAGCAACTGCAAAGAATTGGTGATACAAATCACTCGAACTATATATACTCTATTCTTCCAGTAAACAACGTGTACTTTCACTTGATATCCATCTAACTTTTTCAAAATAACTTGATTATCTGGAAAGGCTGTGATGAGTTCTCATTTCCAGTTTCTTGGGTTAACTAATTACATAGGCATTGATAGTAAAATACAGGTGCAGGTGCTGGCAATTGCTACCTGCTGGTCGTATTTTTTATTTTTATTACATAGCCTACCTCCGCGCCATCTTTTCCTTGCCTCGAAAATTTTATGGGAGGCCATTTCTAATTCTAATTTTTGAATGATGAAAACAAATACAAGCGACAAGCGACAAGCGACAAGCGACTTCGTAGCATGATGCGACAGGCAATTCCTTCCTAAAAGAAGCATGTCCAACCTCTGAATTGCAAATATAAGCTCTACCTATGATCTGTAATTGCCCCATATGTCTCGATTTACTATCATCACAGGCATTCGGGTGCACAGCACCCTGTGGGCATTACTTCCATGAATCCTGCTACACAAATTGGGTCGCCAGCTCCTCTAAACCTCTTGCCAACGGGAATCGATACACAAAGTGTCCGTCATGCAATGTCGTCGCAACGGAATTCATAAGGAGTTACTTAGATTTGGAGGGATTGGCTGTAGACGATGTGAGTATTTCTGATGACAGCGTATCAGATTGTGAGGAGATTGACGATGATAGTGGCTCTGTCAGCGAGCTTCATCAGGACAACGGTCGTGAAAATAATAGAAATACGAGTGCACCAAATCCTGAGGATAATATTCAAATAGATGATGATCATGATGATGCAAGTGCTGGAAGCAGTGATGAATTTGGTCAATGGTTTGGAGAAATAGGGTCTCGTATTTCGACGCAGTCGCGTTCCAGTAGTTCTCAATTGCAACGTGTTCCGAGTGCAAGTCCAAATAGCGAAATCATTATTTTGGACAGTGATGATGAAAATAATGACGATGACGATGCGGTAATTGTGCATAGAACCTCGTCTTCGTCGTCTAGATCAACCATGCCTCAATTTCGAAAGGTGAGCAATGAAACTAGTACGGTTTCACGAGCGAACTCGAGGAATTCCAAACGAACAAAGAAGATGAACAAAGACAAACCTAGCAAAGTTGAGAGAAAATACAAACTCTTGAAAAAGAAGCTGGCCGCTATGAAACATTCCATGGCAGAGCAGCAGGCAAAGAACAAGGAGCGCCTTGAATTCAAATCTGAAAACGAAGAACTCAAACTGGAAAGAAAGGCGCAATCCATTAAATTTGAGAAGGAAGTCTATGGTAGTCGTCATGACAAACGCCAGCTGGCAGAATTGCGACTCAAGATAGATTCTATCCAAAAGGAAAGAGATTTGCTTAGAGATGAGCGGCTCAAAGAAAGTACCATACACAAGAGGGAAAGAGAGAGAATGAAGGATATAGCAGAGAGTTCAAAGACTTCGAGTATGGCAGAGATGAAAATGATCATACGCCAGAATCAAGATTTAAAAAAAGAGAATGAAGAAGTGATTGATGAGTGGAAGAGTATGAGTCAACAGAAGAAACAAACTGAGAAAGTGAATGCGAAGCTGAAAAGACAATTAAATGAACTTGCAGAGGAGGAATTGGTGGAAAATATCGAAAGGAATAGAAATGCGAAACCACAAAGCAGAACCAAGATGGTGGAGTTGTTTCGGCATGGCAACAAAGAAGCAGACGATGCGAGAGCTCATGAAGAAGAAGAATTTATGATGCAACAAAAAGAAAAGGAGCGAAAAAATATGATTCGCAAGTCATCTTCACAAATGGGAAGAGTGCTGGCAGCTGCCACCAAGCAACAAAAGCGGAAAACGAGACCGTCTTTTGTAGATCAGAATGTAGAGATAGGGAGCGCAGTGGCTGCCACCAAACATCAAAAGCGGAAAATAAAACCATCATTTATGGACCAGAATGCGGCCGTAAAGAAAGATTCTAGAAGATCATTAGCTACATCTGCCTTGCAGCCAAAGCGTACCACGATAACTCAGCGAATGAGGCCGGACATAAGGAATATGTTCAAGAAAAAGTAGGAACACAAATAGTTATGCTTTTTTAAAGATGCAACAGTATCTATGCTACTTAAAGCAAACAGAAAATCATATACAGCAATCAATCTTTGCGTATAGAGATACATCTCTCCTCCATTGTGAGCAATTATACCAATGTACATTACAGACAGATTTGTTATGATTAGGAGCTAAAGTTTGTGCAGGTATGAAGTGGAATCATCATCATGTTGACATCCAGAAAATCGTCATAGCTATCTCATCATTTCTTCTTGGTCTATACCACCTTGCTCAGAGGCACTGAGCCAGTCATATTCATCCAACCAAATACCTCCCCAAGATTCTCTCATTTCTCTGGAAAGACCCGGGTGATTCATTTGAAATTTCCACGGTGCCAAAGCAAAACATACTAAAATTGTGTTTACTGAACTTGCTACGACCTTGAGGCAAACGCTAGAGATCACCAACCCAATGAAGCATCCGATCAAGAAAGCCGTGAATGTCGGCTGTTGAAAATTAGTAAAACTGTATCCATCAAATTCTTCAACAACAAGTCCGAGACATCCAGTTCCCAAAGTAATTGCGGTGATGATGAGTCGAAGAATATTGCCGATCAGCTGATCAGATACCACTCCTACCCACTCTCGGGTTTCAAATACTTCTGTTGCCTTTCGGCTTGATTCAGAAAATTTCTCTCTGTAAATTCCAACGTAAGTAAATCCATAGTCATTGAAGTATTTCATCACATTATCGAAAGGAGACGACACAACTGGCAACTGCGCTAGATTCGATGGATCAGACATGACACTTTGCTCTCCTCGTTTGGCGCTCATGACACTTTCATGTCCTGGCTTTGCACTTAGCGGAGGATGACGAGTTGAATAAGAGTTGCAACAGTAAAACATTGCTTTCAACAATGCCAGCAGAGGCGACATAAAACTTCCAAGACAGATAGATCCAAACGACGAAGTCATGGATAGAATGAAATTTTCTCTTAGGACACTATTGCAGCACGTCGATAAACTGTCAGGTACCGACCACCATGTGGCAACTACGCCTGCTACCGTTACATGTATTATATTCTGAAGCAAGAAAACAATTATGAGAATTCAAATCATTCCCAACAAACTTGAGAACTTCAAAGTATCTGTAACTTACCATAAAGACATTGATTGTCCATAAATAAGAGGAAATCATCGCTACACATATAAAAGCGCCATTGTATGTGACACTGGAACTTGTTGCACTTTCGAAGACATGATCTAAGTAGTTGTCATAGATTCCTAGAAATGCAGCAGTCCATGCGATTGTCCAAAGGAACGCTGCAATCGTCATAATCCATCCTACAATCAAGACGTCTGCTGTGCATTTCACTCCGCATAGTGCAGTGTCAAGATTTGTTGCAGCGAATGGTATTCTGTCCCAGACAACTATGCTATATCCAACACTAAGTGCCAAAACTATTATGCCAATGATTGGGATAAAGCTATATGGGCTAAGGGCGATTCCAATAGTCGCAAACGCAATGCAGAGAATGATAGAAAGACAAAGTGTTGTAGGAATCAGCGCCTTGCCTAAGATCATCATCATTCCAATGAAGAGAGCAGAAAGTGAAGTCGCGTACAGTGCTGTAATGCAAGCAAGCTTCAATGCATTCGCATAATCCACGTGAACATCTTTAGCCCATTTTGACATTGCGGACCCAGTGCTTGTCGAATAGGAAGGCTCAGTGGAGAAAGGGTCATCATTGTATCCAGAGGCGACGATTGACTGACTCTCTTGAAGGGAACTTTCATAGAATGTTGATGGCGTCAAGACAGTATCGCCAGCAAAATGTATTGCAAGATAAATGACAAAGCACAGTTGGGCAAGGAAGATGAGCGCAAAAGGGACGTCATGCGTCTTTGAGTCTTCGTGAGGGAAAAAGCCTGCGGCTAGATTCAACCCCCTAACATGTTGTGATACGTGTTGCGACCAATCCAGTGCATCACCATGGCCACTGCGGATAATTGACTGTATTCTATTTTCCTTTTCTTCCATGTCTTCGACTTTTCGCAAAAGTCTTTTCTGCTCTTTCCGTGTATGTGCACGTGGTTGTTGCATAGCCAAATTTTTGACAAGTAACCCATTATGTGGAGAATACATTGAAGCAGATGCAGTTGTCTCCGTGCCCGTGCTAATTGCTCTAGTATGGAAGGTAGGTTGAAAAGAAAAAGATTGAATTGGCGGCGGTGGAGAAGTCCTATTAGGTGCTGGGTGTTGCATTTTTTTACTCTTGTCCGAGCCGCTGTGGCTGCTGGTACCACTGGTCAAACTAAGGCTAAGCGGTGGCACGATTGTGACATTCTTACCTCCTCCATTTGAACCGTTCGAGTTGTTGCTCTTCACGCTATTTGAACTGTTCAGAATAGATTTTGTCGACGGCACTGAGGAGAGAAGTGATGTGCTTTCAGTGAGTAATGCTGTACTTTCAGTAAAATCTTCCTCTTCTTCAGGAATGGCATTATCAATATCATTTTGTGATCCTTTGAAGCCTCGTTGCTCTTGGTAATAATTTTGCCACATTCTTCGTGATCTCGAAGTTTCGCTCATGAGAGTTTCATCTTCTGAAATGTAGAATTCGTTTACTGGACTCGTAATCCTTGGACGCGTATCGTCAGTAACAGGATGCGTAGTACCATAATGTGGGTGTGCTGCAGGCCTTGTAAAAGACGAGAGCTGCCGGGGAGGTGCAAGCCGCATCATTCGTTGATGCTCCAATATCTGTTGAGACTCATGATTTTGATGGCTAAAGGATTGTTGGTATGGATTCAGGAGATTTTGCATTTGCCGCATCTGTACTGGATATATTGATCTAGGTTGAGTGGTAGATTCGTCTTCACTGTAAACAAGTTGATCATCGCTTTCAACACTAGAATAATCCATAGCTGCAGAACCATTGCGTGAGTACGTGTTTTCTACCGCATCTTTAACCTCCACAAGATATTTAGGTGCAGCTTGAACTGATTGGGCATGAGTTGAAGTGACTTGGGGAATATCAGTAGTTTGATGAGCAGAATCTCTGCTTGACGAGATGTTTGGCGACATTGATATTGAATACTGACTTAGATCGACAGAATCACTATGTGCTCTTCTGTGAGTGCTGGGTAATGCAGCAGGATCTCTATTATCTTTAGAACTTCCAATATTGTTCTTCTGCGATCCGGATGTGTTCATCACAGAAATGTCATCGTTGGGACGCGCTCTACTTTTCTTTGTTCCAGTATTATCAGTTTTTTGAGGTGGAGAATGCCTGCTCGTTGTGATGCCTAGCAATCTATCCACAAAAGAGGGCTTTTTCGTGATTATTTCCAAATTATTGTCGCCATCTGAAGAAGTTGGCTTGCCTGCAGAAGTGAGCTTATCTTCATCGCCTTTACTACCGTTCCTTCTCCCTGATGTGTCTCTACTCTGTCGATCCTCAATTGGAGCAAGGCACATGGAATAATTTTGTTCTTGCGGGATCTTATTAAAGAATTCTGAGGTATTGATAGCATCTCTACTTGACCTTCGCTTGTGGCTTGACCTCTTTCGGCGGTCACTTTTGCTACTGCCAAGACTTGTAGACGTGCCATCAGTAGGTTTCCGTGCTGAACTCCTCCGTGAACCATTACTAGACGATCTTGACCTATGGGTATTTCCGTTTGCGGCAGATTTGCTCCCTCCTCCTCCTCCCCCGAACCACTCAGGTACATTTCGTGATGAACTCATGGTGTCAAGATAATGCGACAGTTTAAAATAAATGTAACGACGTGATCTGAGATAGTTTGAGTCCCCCGCTTATCGACCACAAGGATATTTGTTGAAGCTACGGTAGGCCAATGATGCGATGTTTATACCGAAGGATCTCTGATTTACTTTACTGCCCGATGGGTGCCTGAGCGTGACAGTTCGCAACCTTCCACTCACTTTAAAGGTGATGGGTAATGGGTTGATGTTGAAAGTTGGAAGTTGGAAAATCTCAGGAAATCTTCTGGTTTGCTTGATGAGATGTTCGTTCATAATTCGGAACAAGATAGTGTCATAACTAATTTAGTGTAATTGAGTCCACGTTTAAAAAATCAGAAAGGAATGCCGACGCACATAAAATACCAGATATCCCTGGCACCGCGCGTACTACGTGTACCAAAAAATCTCCTCCACCACCTTTGTCCACGTTGGCTAAAAATATATGGGCTATAGTAAGCTAGATGTTCGACATCAACTGTGCCAAATCTCTAATTTTCGAGCTCAAGTCGTATTCTACAGTCGTATGGTGCCTGGAATCATCGACAACAACAGTAGTATGAATGGTAAAAATGGAGCTGCAGCCATGAGCAATTATTAGAATGTTTCATTCACTTTTGCTTCTCGGTTCCATTTATTATTTGATCTTCCTTTTCCCTGGAATTCTCCAAATTTGGTCCAAAAATTATTCCCGCTATTTTCAATGGCCACTACAATCGTACTGTTGTGAACATTGAAGTGTGAAGTGTGAGCTAAGAAAAAGCAAGCTACAAGATATAATAATATATTGTATAGAGAATACACTACTGTTGTTCACCGATCAGTGAAGTTGTCGAAACGTTCATGCATTCTTATACTGTGCTTGCAACGTTAGGGTCGATGTTTGCTGCCGTTTCTGGTCTGTCCCTTCTCAAATTGGCGGCACCCAGGCGATTGAATCCACTAGTAAGGAGATGTGTAATCACCAGCTATCATAAAAATGATGGTACCATCCAGGCAGGGCGATTCCAAACCAGATTCTTTGCTTCTTCGTCAAATAATGACAATGACCCAAAGGCTTTGAAAGATGAATCACTGTCCACCCACGAGCGCCTGAAAAGAGAAGAGGCGCTGCACAGGCACTTATCTCTGGTAGGAGTTGATGCTCTAAACATATCTGATGCAGTTCAAAAGGCCATGACGACCATGGCTGGGAATGATCCCTATTACGGAAAGTCTGCCATCAAGGCGTACAGAACTTTCGTTTTCCCTCGACCGAGCAAAGTGAAAGCAGCTAGAGCTGAAGATTTGGAAGTGGCAGCGTCAAGATGTGCTCGTCAGATTGATTTTTTGGCAAAGAGAAATAGATCTCACGAAGCGGAATGGGTAAGACATCACGATGCAGAGGAAAGTGAATCAGAATCAAGAGATAGGAAATTGTTTCCCTTGATCATTTTACTAGACAATGTGAGAAGTGCGTTCAATGTTGGTTCTATATTCAGAACCGCAGATGCTTGTGGATGTTCAATGGTTATCACGACAGGGATTACCCCTTCACCCACTGGTAGCGGCAGAGAAAAATTGTCAAAAAGTGCACTTCAAGCTGATAAAGTGGTTCCTTCTATGCATTTTGCGACAACGAAACAAGCAATTGAGTATTTGAGAAAGGAACATCAAGGTTTTTGCCTCGTAGGAATGGAAACTACTGATTGGAGCAAATGGTATACAGATGAGACGTATCCTGGTCAAGGTTCTTTCACACAGAATGGAAAGTTTCCCGATCTAGGTACTGTTCTCGTCTTGGGGAATGAAGTAACTGGAGTGGATACAGAGGTCATGCCGCTCCTAGATAAGATTGTGGAAATACCTATGTTTGGAAAGAAGAACTCTCTTAACATTGCAGCTTGTGCACCGGTTGTGATATACGAGATACTGCGTCAATGGGGTGCTATGGCAAAAGATAAGAACAAGGATTCATAAAATAAAACTTTTTACATATATTCTCGCTAGATTATGTTCACCATTGGAACTCGCCAGATACTATGTACTGTAGTTGGTTCGCCAATGCACGTTACCTTTCCCGATCATTAATAAAGATGCTTACGATCACCACTTGTATGGTCCAATAAAACGATACTCAGAGTCCGATAAAAATTGTAATCTATCTAGGATGTAGTCGTCCATGCAAAAGATGGGGATACAGCAAAACCTTTCTGTAGTCATTTATAAACCAAAAAATAAGAAACATTGTTCATCGCTAATTTTTAAAGTCTACTTGTACAGAGTTCTATTTCTTTTCTTTCATAAGTTCTGTCAATTCGTCAAACACTGGCTTGATTTGAGCAAAAGGTGTGTGACACTTGGGAGTACCATTTGACCCATCGCAGCCACTCATTGCTAATTGAGAAAGCTTCATACCATTTTCAATAAATATTCTCTTCTTTTCTGGGTCTTCAATAAGTTTCGACAGACGCAAGCAGATCTCTGCACTTACTGACATGGGACTTCTTCCGAAATGACCTGTTCCAGCATCATTTTTTGGACTATTTTCCATATTATTCATGTCCAACGCCCAGGCATAATATTCATCATTAAATGATTCCATTTCTCCCTCCATCACCGACGAAATTTCAAGCAAAATTTTGTACGGTTTGAATGCGGAGAGAAAGGGAGTTGATCCATCTTCGCCATAAAAAGTGTCGAAGGGCTCCTGAACAAACTTTTCCTGGATTTTGCGAGCTCTGTCAATCATGCCCCGATCTTTGAGAATCCACAAAATTGGAAATACCATGACAGCAGAGTTGTGCACATTTTTTGGATCCATCTTCGGCATCAGATTGTATTCTATATGGTCTGCAATCTCAAGAGCCTTGTTAGCTTGGCCCAAACGCATGTAACAGCTTGCAGTACATCCAAAATTCTGTGCACACCGGTCACTTGCATACGATGCAACGACTCGAGCCGAATGTTTGTCAACGTCATACACTTCTTTCAGCTTCATGTGACTCTTAATTCCATCTTCAAAACGACCAAGGCGGTGGAATGTCTCTCCTTGCATAGCTAGAGCACGTCCGTAGTGAACTGGGTCGCCGTGCAGCTTTGTCTCCTTTACAAATTTGGCAACCAAGTCAATCTCGGCTTCCACTATATCTGATGTATTACCTAAAGCCCCATATTTTAGAAGGAAGAACATGCCACTGTAAATCGGGAAAATAAATGCTCTATCTTTCACTTCTGCGCTTATAGGTGCAGCTCCAAGAATCTGTATGAATAAATAGGGATTAGATTTTGATGTAAAATGATTTCAATCGCAACCTCCGCTGTTACACTTACAGAAAAGGCACTACGGAACGCCTCGGTACTCTCGCTAAGGTCCCCACTGTAAACACTTCCAATTGCCTGACCCAAGCCAGTTAAAAGTTGTACAAGAGTGACAAGATTTTCTTCGTCTAATGAGTCAAGCACAAGTGGCGAGAATCCTGCTATTCTCTCTTCACCTTCTGGCGGTTCGTGCTTCTTCCACATCGTTATGGCATCCTTGTACAAACTAACACTATGAGAATTCATTCCAAGCGCTTTAAAGTTCTTTCCTATTCCAAGTGCCTCTTTTCCGGCGTTCACAGTATTACCGCTACCTTTCCAATGGCTAAATAATTTCACTTTTGTCCTGTAATCCCGCATGTCATTGTCAGGAAGACGAACTTCAATCGCCATGGCAGCATTCCTATGAATATCTTGAACATAGGAGTCAAGTAGCAAGGATACAATAACTTGACGCCAAGAATCATGGAAAAATGAATACTGAATGTCCCCAAACAAGTAATCATCCTCGTCACTTGATTTAGTGCTAATATCGTCGTCGTCAATGACGGATTGACGGATTAAGTGACGTGACAGTCCAATATTTGTAGTGTGTCTTGACATGCCAATTGCAGCATCTTCTTGAACACATTCACACAGAATTCCCTCCATCACTGCGGAGCTTAAAGCTTGTCGAATTAAGATATGATCTTCCACGCTTACAGTATTATCATCAATAGAAAGAATGTTACAAGACAACTCAAGAATTTCGTGTAATGAAAATTCCATACCGAGGATTGTAGCGTAATACAAAACCTTTCGTGTCAGCTCATTCAGATTGTCTAACCTTTGTAAAAGCAGCTCCTCAATATTTGCAAACTGCAGTCCGTCTCGACTCTGTATATACATAAGAAGTGGATATTAGCGATGAAAACGAAATTTTTATGATATGCAAAATAAAACTTACTGAGCTATTGCCTTCTTTCCAACCAATTGTGCCACTCTTCAGTCGTCCACATTGACCCTTTCGGACACAATTCTCCAAGATCTTTGAAGTGAAATAGGGCATCCCCTCTGAATGATTGAACACGTCATTACAAAATGTGTCGTCCACTTCATTAGGCTCGCAAGATAATGTAATCGCTGCCATTTCTCGAATATCGTCCTTCTTCAGCCCTGCAATTGTCATTTCAGAGTATACACCATTTGCTCTACCCTCTCCAGTCAGCTTTGCCCAGAAAGTTTTGTCAACAGAGAGAGGATGGGCTTCCATCGGCCTTGATCCGCACATCATAAGGATATTAGTGCTTGTTTCATAGATACATTCCAATACTCTCCAAGAAAGACTATCCATCCATTGTACATCATCAAGGGCAAGAATGACACCTTCAGCGTGTGAAGTGCTCCTGATAAATACCTGTGCCATGAAAGATATGATATCATCCACTTCAGGAGCTTTCTCAGCTTTGGCAACCTTGCCTTTTGCATTGCCGAGTAAATGTTGTCCAACAATTTCTAGGAAGCCTGCAGGAGCATTTAGTTCTTGACAGATTACCTGCAGCCGATCAATTGCATTGGCATTTTCTGAGCCAAAGGTAGAAGAACTTCCAGTCACAGAACCGCATACTCCCTTATCAACGATGTACGAGCCTTGGGAAAAACGAGACGCGTCGTCAGATATGGGTTGCTCGCTCAATACATCACGGAAGATTGAGCGAAAAAGACTAGAAATCGTATTAAAAATGAGTTGAAATGAGAAAATTCGGAAAGTTCAATAAAGTGTAAGAAGTTGTTACATACCTGAATGGGACCAGGGAGTCTCCCTCCGAGCTGATATTCCTTGTGATAACAAACTTCCTGTTCTTCAATATCAACATTTTCCGGGCTTTAGAGATTGCCTGGACTACAAACGCACTCTTTCCAGAACCTGAATCTCCCCACACAAATAAGATCTTTGAAGGACACCCCTCTTTTGCCATGGCCAATGACAGTTTACATATAACGTCTGTTTCCTTTTGCCGCCCGACAAAATTTGGGTTTACACGCCCCCAACGTGCTTCTTTAGAAGTCAATGGCTTATATACAGGGACTAGGTCTGCATACCCTTTCGCCTTGACCGGCGGAAAGGATATGAAATTCATCCCTTTTGCCTTCTTCCGTACCTCATCATCAACCAAGACACCTGGATTATTCTTTGAAACCATCAGACGAGCAGCTAGATTTACCGAGGGGCCCAACACAGCATACTCGTGCCGATTTAGTCCACCAACAACTCCACAATATACTTTGCCTAGAGTTGCACCAACTTTACTATCGATACCCAATTCTTCTTGTAGGGCGCTATGGATAATTCTACATGTTGGTAAGGCTCTTTCCGCAACCCTGCAAATTGATAGGACAAAAAACATTTTTGAGTATGAGTTTTCAATTGATATTATGGCCAGCAGATGCATTCCAACTTACATATTGGGAAATGTCGAGCCGCGAAGACCAAAAGTTGCAATCAGCGCAATCCCTGTGAAATAAGACATGATTTGTAAGTGATACTGGTAACAAACAGCATTGAATGCACAGTTCGGACATTGATTAAAATCCCTACTTACCCTTGTCATCAACTATGTATTGCCGTAGATGTCCCTTGTAACTTTCCAGCACAGAAGTCACAACATTCATAATGTCATCCAACTGTTTGAATGTCCGGGCATTTTGTTCATCATTATTAGTAAGCTTTGCGGTAATCTTTGGCGTGATGAATATTGTAAACACCGACCTCAATTCGGCTTCCGCACGGAACCGGTCTTGTGCTTGATTTCCGTTTCTCGTGCTCGGGACAGCTACTTCAGACGATTCGTCACATATGACAACCGGATGGACATAAAACGACAGTGTTCTATGGAATGCTTTCAGATTTGCCATATTCATGTCATCAAAGGGTATCTCGAACGATTTGTGTCTTGGTTTCACTGGTTTCCTGATTTTACCATCCAATGACCAAGTTGCCTTTCTCCTCTTGCTGAAATATATTTTCTTCCGAGACGCAATTGTTTTTGACTTGGTATTCTTGTCTAATCGCAATTGGTGCTTCAAAGTTTGTCCTCTGTTCAAGTATTCCAATGCTTCTCCGGATGCCTTGATCTCTCCCAAGCCTGCCGAGTCGCATGCTTCTGCTACTTGGTCAATCGGATCTCCAACAATTAGATATTCTCTTCTGCTTGAATCATTACCAACATGAATCCCTGCCATAGCACCGACGCCTAGACCACAGTGCACGTTGAGAGTTGCAACAAGTGGACCTTTACCTCCAGATACAGAGTTTGCAAATATAGGGTAGTCGGCGCACTTATTCACAATCATGGAGCCACAGACAGCAGCAGCATGCACACAATCTTCCAGGTTGAGCTTGTGCGTTGGGAATTCTGACGATGACGAGTGCCGTTGCCGTATTTTGGAAATGTTAGATCTTGGTTTTGATAATGTCGATTTATCCCCTATGCTGGAGGCACCAGGCATACTTTTCGTTCGTCCATGTGAAAATGCCGTTCCTTTAAGTGATGATGGATTTGATTCGATATTTGTCGCACTATTTCTTCGCTCCCTAGATTTATTCAGGTGCCTTTCCGGTATTGGTCGTTTCTCCCTTGGTTCTTGATTTGCTAGTGGTGACGTCTTAACTTTGTCTGTAGCTGTTAATTCTCTTGCTGAAATTGCATTTTTAAAGGTAGAACTCTCACTTTTGTTGTGAATTGACATTCTACTTGACTGAACAAATGCTTTCTTGGTCTTGGGCGACAGGATTTCGCGTTTTGAAGGCTGCCCAGTTAATCCACTACCTGTACCTTCTTCTACATTTGTCTCTCTCTCTATTGTTGGGCTTCTCGTTGAGCTCCTAGGCAAAGACAGGGTTGAAGTTGAAGAAGTTCTTCTTCCTGACGATTTACTCCGTTGACTTGTGGTGTTCATTAGCCCTAATGGTAAGTCAGTGAGATTACATGTTTTGCTTTCAGTTGTCACCGTTGGCGAATGAGGTATTTCAACTTCGTCATTTTCCTCAACCCTCCATTCCGCAAAGATGGCATCTCCGGCAAATTTTAAAATATCTCCGCCATGAGTTGTGACTTCATCAACGATTGCCTGAAAGTAGCAGTTGATTGCCTGATAGTAAAGATTGTTTGATGAGAAAGAGTTTGATTGAAAAGGTAATTGTAATTCAATTCGCTCTCTTACCTTTGATAAGCTTTCAACATCAAGTACCTGAGCGAGCTTAGTAAAACCGGACATGTCTACAAATAATAGTGCTCCTCTGTAGGTTTCTGAATACGGAGCGTCGGAATCATTGCTGGTGATGATATCGTCGCTTTGTCCTCCCTCTGATAAAGAAGGCAATGTTTCCTTTTGGCAAGAATCGGTTATACTTTGTGAATCTTTACTGATTTTCCTCAGTACGCAAGCAGGGACATTTTTCGCCAACTTCGTAATCGCTGTTATTAGTGCTGCTCGGTTAGCTAGAGATGATCCAATTGTTGAATGTGAAGCCGAGCTTGTTAATAGTATTTTGCTCATCATCTTAGCCATTTCCTCGTCATCAACACTAATCATAGATCTGGAAGATTTGTTAAACTCGTCAATTATTTCCTGACTAGAACTGTGGGAACTGTTGACCAGCTCCTTGAGAGGGTGACTTTGATCGTCTAGCGATGATATGGAAGAATGGCATGAAGTGTCATCGTAATCTTGAATCTCCCCTGCTGGTACCTCCGTTACGAACGGCATAGTTGTGTCAGTCGTACCCGAGTCTGCTAAGCTCTTCGAGACTCTCGATTGTGGATCCGAATTGACCTTAGGGACTGACGATGTCATCATGAGAAACGTTTCGCACAAATGAATATCTGTCATCCATCATTTGCAGCACATGTGGTCAAGAGAGTTTTTATTTCATGTAAAAAGGTGGAAAGGAAGGCTCTTTGTATTGATTATTTGGCTAATTTATGAGAAAGTGCTTGTCAGCGTATTCTGGACTATCAATCAAATCTATCTAACTATAGCGAATTGTACCACTCAATTTATGCCAATCGACAGAATAGAGCCCAATGCAAGTCGGTGAAGTGTTTGTTTGCTGATAGATCAACTGAGAAGGTCAAACTAAATTGATTTTACAAATTTGGAATGGCTGTATATTTTATTTTGTAGCCTCCTGGCATTCTCGCTTCTTTTCCCAGGACTGGTGGGACTCCGAATCATCTGAATCGAAATGACCAGCTGCGCTGCTACCTTCTTGTACGAAAATACGCCTTACCAGTTACCAGCACATCTATTGCACATACAACATACACGTGGCACGAGGTCTATTCGTGCGATAATTCTTCAGCACAAATTTTGATAATTGTCTTCGTGCTTTGTATTTACAGAGGAAACCAGGAATACCCTTCCGTCTTACGGAGTACAATTAAGATCTCTACCTTGGCTACTGCTACAGTATGCAAAAGCAAATGTTTCACGGTCCATACTTGCATCAATTGTTTGCATGAAAGTTTGTTGCTATGTAAATCAAATAATCTAACTGTTTCTTGTTTCTAGCGTATAATGCCAACGCCATACATTACGAGAGCTCCACTACACTTCGTGAAGATTACGAGAGCTCCACTACACTTCGTGAAGATTACGAGAGCTCCACTACACTTCGTGAAGGTTCCGTTGCCCTCTTTTCTTCGCTGCAATTCTTTTGTAATTTCATTTGATATTTGGAGGAAGAAACAAGGGCAACGTCCAAATCCTGGACTCTTTGGGCCAATTTCATGCAATTTTCGATTCTCCCTTCCAAATCTTGTTCCTTCTCTTTGACGTCAAAATATACAATGCCCTCCTCATCGTCCAAGGTAAACTCTACAGGAGCTCTAAATTCTAGACAACTTCCGTCCAAACTCTGTTTCATTGCCGCTTCCATCAAGAACTCCACACATTCATTCTGTCCAACCCCAAGAACTTTAGCCAGTTTTTCCCATGGGATGGAAGTATAAATTTTGGAAACATTCCTAAACTTTCTCCACAGCATAACTGGCACCAACCGCTTGACCATCCCCATGTGCTCATCTTCCTGTAGTAAATTGATCAATTTAGTATCTGCACCATTTGTTGATGTAGAGACCTTCAAGAACGAATCCAATTCATTCTGAACGAATTTCCCAACCAACTTTTTATATTCCTCCACGTCCTTGCCTTCCGAAGTCCCACCGTTCAAAAATTTACTAATGGCCGTACTCGTCCCAGTGGGGAATGACAAAATATGATCCTTCAAATCCTTTTTAGCCATCTTCATCTCTTCCTCGTCGTCAAATTGAGTCATGAAGCATTTGGCAAGAACCATTTTCTTCCACGCTTTCAGAATGATGTGACTCATGGCATGGCTGGGTGCCGAGATGCAAATATTCCATTCAGTGACAGCGCTCGTAATTTCATCACAATTGTAATAAATGATTCCACGGAGATAATGATATCGAAGGTAAAGTTCCGTGTTTTTGGAATTACTGCTGTCGCCTGGAACGTGTCCGAGGCCAAATAATGAATCAAAGGTTTTGCGAGCATAGCGGTATTGGGATGCGAGAATGCAGCATTGAAGAAATTCCACTTGGGCGTGTGGGTTATTACTAATGGAGTTTAGTTTTGGAAGGATGCCGGAGAAAGATATTTCGTGCCGTGCGGAAGGTGCAAGGATGGAGACGGCATTGCGAATGTTGGTGAATAGCTTGGAGGACTGTTTTGTGGTTTGGGCTTCTGATATTTTTTCAGCAAGAGAAGAAGCAGCTGATGCGGCGGGAACTGTATTTGATTCCTGGAATGCTGGTGATAATGTCACGATTGCGTTGAGGTACTGCAGGGCTTGGTCCGTGGATACGTTGCTAGAATTTCGTTCGTCTAGTTCAGGGAGCAAAAGGAGTTGCTCGATTTCTTCATGGGGGCAAGCAGATAGTGCTGCGAAATAATCAATGGATAGGTCTTCCATTGTAGATTCAATGCTGTTGATACTGTTGATGTTGTTGGCCGTATTTCAATGGATTGATTGTGAGCGCACTGCTGGTCAACTACGGGAGTAGGGTAGTCTGCAGCCTTATTTCTTATCATAAGAATTCTTATCTAATTAAAATACTGAAGAAGCTTTTGAATTCGTCTACGCGCGGTCAAAAGGCGTCGGCGTGAAAAAGGCGTCCGGACGCCTTTTTCCTATCTTTGCCGCGTAAAAATATTTACTTGCGAAAAAAACCTTCTACTTGCTAAAAACCTCAAAGGTGCACCTTAACCGAAAATCACCGACCAAAAAATGCTCCAGCAGTCTTGTATATGTATTATAGAAGGACGCTACCCCTTATTCTCGTTTCTACAGTGCTTTAGAACGCATGGAACCTCAATTTAAAAAAATCCTTTTGATGAAGAATTCTACGTAGATTTCTACAGACAAACATGCCGTAATCTATCAAAAATCGCTGTTCAAGGATGCTTAAAAATTGGTCATCTTAATCTCAATATGATCGAAACAAAGTGCAAAACCTCCTTTCAATGTAATGCTAGTTGAGTGGCGTTGTGGGTTTGTTGATTTTCCATCTTTCTCTTCATCACATATTTTTATTTTGTTAGCACTTTTTATACGTGCGCGTAAAAAGTACTAACAAAAATTAATGCGTCCGGACGCCTTTTGAACGCGCGTAGTAGTGAGTGAAGTTGTCGAACA
>Ga0307978_1001493_pt1 | contig 17382 bp, 5 predicted proteins | sample OrgLakmetage1056_FD_203151 | JGI IMG/M metagenome (GOLD analysis project Ga0307978, IMG submission 203151) | Saline water microbial communities from Organic Lake, Antarctica - #1056 | ecosystem: Environmental > Aquatic > Non-marine Saline and Alkaline > Saline | place: Antarctica: Organic Lake...
CGCGATGTTCTCGCGGCGATCCGCGAGCCGGCCGCATTGCAAGTGACCTATCAGTCGATGTCCCGCGCGGAGCCAAGCGCGCGATGGATCGAACCGCATGCTCTGGCCTTTGACGGGTTTCGTTGGCATGCCCGCGCGTTTTGCCAGAACGATCAGATATTCAAGGACTTCCTGCTTTCACGCATCGTGGAGGTCGGGGGGCAAGGGCCTGTTACGTCGGACCCTGGCGCCGATGACGCATGGCAGACAGAAGTCGTGCTCAAGATTGGGCCGCATCCGGACCTCTCCGACAACCAACGCCGCGCGATAGAAATGGATTACGGCATGGAGGCGGGCCACGCGCAGATCGTGGTCCGCCGCGCGCTGTTGTTCTACGCGCTTAAGAGGCTGGGGCTTGATACCGACCCCGCTGCACGAAGACCGCAGGACCAGCAGATCGTGCTGTTGAATCGAGATAATGTTTTGGGGGCCTCCTAAATGAATGTCGTGCCGCAGCCTGGCGCCGTCATCAGTCTACGCTCCGCCACGTGGAAGGTGCTGAGCACTTCGACCCTCAAGCGCGGATTCCGTGAGGTCCACTGCCGTGGACTTTCGGGCCTTGTGCGGGACAAGGAGGGTCGGTTCGTCTGGGACTTGGAAAAAGGCGCACGGGTTCTTGACCCCGGCGCAGTCCAACTCTTGCCCGACGCATCGCCCGGCCTGATCGACACAAAACTACACTTGGAGGCGTCGTTCCGGAACACACCGACGACGACTCGGCGTCCTCTCACCTTGGGACGTGCAGCGATCGATGATCTGTCGTTTCAGCACCTGCCGGTCGAACGTGCCCTCGCACAGGACCGAGTTCGCCTCCTCATCGCGGATGACGTCGGTCTCGGGAAGACCCTGGAGGCGGGCCTGATAGCATCCGAGCTCGCCCTGCGCGGCAGAGCGGACCGGATCCTGGTGGTCACGACACGGGCTATGCTGACCCAGTTTCAGAAGGAGTTCTGGACCCGGTTTTCGATCCCGTTATCCCGGCTCGACAGCGCCGCGATCCGGCGGATGCGAAATCGGATCCCGGCCCATTACAATGTGTTCGATCAGTTTGACCGATCTATTGTCTCCATCGATACACTCAAACGGGACGCCCAGATCAGGGATGCGATCAAGCACTCTTACTGGGACCTTATCATTATTGATGAAGCGCATAACGCAGCCGCTCGGAAGGCAGCGGCGGGTTCAAACTCGCAACGCGCAGAATTGGCCCAACTCTTGTCCCGGCGCACCGACTCTTTGCTCTTGCTTACTGCCACCCCACATGATGGGTCGCAGGAAAGCTTTGCAAGTCTGATCGAGATGCTTGACCCAACGCGGGTGCCGGACCCCACTCGACTGCATCGGACCGATATTGAAGATCTCGTAGTGCGCCGATTTCGGTCGGACAAACAGGTCGCGGCTGATATCGGCCAGCAGGTTCCCGACCGCAAACTGATCCGCAGAAATTTTCCGTTGAGCGTCGAGGAGGAGGTGGCCTACCAATCGATCGCCGATCTTCATCTGGATCTCGATGAGCAGTCGACCCGGGGCAGAGCGATCGACCTGTTTCGTACCACGCTCGCCAAGGCGATCTTCTCAAGCCCGGCGGCCTGTTTCGAGACGCTGGAACGGCGCATCCGGGGTATCGAGAATGGGACCTCCCGAGGCACCGAGGAAGATCGGATCAGGCTCCGGGAGCTTGCCGATCAGGTTGCCGCGATAGAAACGGACGCGTTCAGCAAGTATCAAGATCTCCTGCGCATGCTGCGCGAGATACGATGGACCGGGAAAGCTGCTCGAGACCGCATCGTCATCTTTACAGAGCGGATCGCCACGGTTTCTTGGCTCGCCGAGCGTCTACGGGAGGACATGGGCCTGTCGGAGGAGCAGGTGGCCCGAGTGGACGGGGGCAGCGTCGAGGCAGATGTCCGGACCCAAGAGGTGATCGAAGCGTTCGGACAGGAAAAATCCCCTATTCGTATCCTGATCGCCTCCGACATGGCCTCCGAAGGGTTAAACCTGCATTTTCAGTGTCACCGGCTGATCCATTTTGACCTCCCTTGGTCCCTTCTGCGGTTCGAGCAACGTAACGGTCGTATCGACCGGTACGGGCAAGACCGCGCCCCGCTCATCACTTATTTCGTTGGGGAGAGCTCGCACCCGAAAGTGCGCCAGATGTGGGTGCTTGAGAAGCTCGTCGAGAAGGACGAGGCTGCGCAGTCTGGTGTGGGAGATCCGGCGGTCTTTCTCGGAAAAGGCGACGCGGAAGAGGAGGAGGCGGTCGTCGCGGAGGCGATCGCATCGGGGATTGGCGCCGAGGCTTTTGGTGCGGAGATGGATGACCGCGCTGTGGAAGCCGAGGCTCACATGTCGCTTGATGACGAGTTCGCCGCTCTTTTTGGGGATTATGCGACACCGGTTGCGCCAGAGTCTGACGCCGAAACTAGTTCGAAGCAAGCCCCGCCGCGGCTTTTTCCAGACACCTTCACCTATGCATCCAAGATGGTGGAAAGGCTGTCTCGCCCTGAGGAGCGGGTGTTCGCTTCTCTTCCGGCGATCTCTTGGGAAGATCGCACAATCAGGATGGTCATTCCTGACGACATGCGAGCGCGGGATGGGTTCGGGTACGCCAGCGAGGGGGCCGTGGATGGCCGGTACATGCCGGAAGAAGCGGTCGCTTCCGGGGACCGGATCGAGCTGACGGACCAAGCCCAGGTCATGAATCAAGCGATTGATCAAGCGAAGATGCAGGAGCGGTCTTGGCCGACCGTTCAGTATCTCTGGGACGTACACCCGATCCTCGAATGGTTTGCGGACCGGGCCAGCACCTTTTCCCCTGAGCATTCCGCCCCTGTCGCCCCGCTGAGTCGTCTCGCTGCAGGCGAGGTGGCTGTGGTCATGCATGGGGCTATACCGAACGCGAATGGGGCCCCAGTCGTTGACCGATGGGCGGTCATCATCCGAGGGTCAGACGGTACGGTCCAGATCGAAGAAGTCCCTGACTTCATAACGCGGATGCGGCTGGCGGAGGACACTCCAGGACGAGCGGTCGAAGATCTCGGGCTAGCACAGTCCACGATCTCGGTGGCCGTTGATCGGTTTCAGACCCATCTCGTCGAGCTCCGACGGGAGCAAGGGGCGCGGATCCAGCAAGACCTCGACGAGGTCCTTGACCGCCTCGCGAAGCTTGAAGGACGGTTCCGGACGCAGCTTGCGCTGGATCTCGGCGACGTGGCTGACAGCGACGCTGAGCTGACTCCGGCGGAAAAGCGTCGCCTTACGATCAAGCGTTCGAGAGAACAGAGGATCGAGCGCATGTTCCAAGACTGGACCGAATGGTTCGAGCGGACTCGGCATATGGTGGATGACCCCAATCCATATGTGGACGTCAAAGCGGTATTTGTGGGGTGACCGGATGGATCTGATCGGAATTGAGAACGAAGCAGAATTCTTCCCGTCAGGAACCTTGTCAGATGTGCTGAAAGAGGAACTTCAGGACATCACGGCGCGCTGGTCCGGGCTTGAAAAGAATTCCCATCCTGTAGAGCGGCTGACGCGGGTGGCGTCCCCGGCGGTCGAAACGCTGCGGCAGGTCCGGAACACCTCGGATCAGAACCGTCGGCGAGAACTTGTCCGGGATGCCCAGAACGCGCTCTTGGTCGCTCTCGGCTATACCTGGAAGCGAGAGGCGGTGATCACCGCACTTGAAGGCGCCCCGGTCATCCCGATTGTGGCAAAAGCCGCGGACGCAACAGGTCGAAACGCGCTGTGGGTTATCGAAGCACCGCTCCCGGACGCTGAAGATGAGGCGACGGACCCGCTAGGAGCGAGTTTTACCGCTGATCAGTTCCCGCCAGAAACCGATGAGGCGGCCCTCTTGGACCGGAGCATCGAGTCCCTCCTTGCTGAAGGGGTGTTCGAGCTGCCCGACGGACCGCGCCATGTTCTTGTGATGGGCCTCTCTCAGATCGCTCTGATCGACAAACGGAAATGGCCGGCCCGGTCCGTCCTCCGGTTCGATCTACAGGAAATATTCACCCGGGCTGAGCGGGACACGCTAATCGTCATGGCCTGCCTGATCTCTCGCGAGGCGCGCGTTCCGGAACAGGGCGCGCCGATTTCGGATCGGTTGGAAGAGGAAGCGCAGCGGAACGCCAACGCGGTCACCACATCTCTTAAACGGACAGTCCGGGACGCGATCGAGCTTCTGGGTCAGGAAGTTCTTGACGTCACCGGTGGGACGCATAAGGGGGTCTGGATCGACGGGCCGGAACTATCGCGCGAGTGTCTGCGCTACATGTACCGGCTCCTGTTCCTGTTCTACGCGGAGGCGAACCCGCGTCTCAATTTGCTGGACCTGAAGAATCCGATTTATGCGACCGGGTATTCGCTTGAAACGTTGCGCGACCTCGAATCCGTGCCGCTCAGGACCACTGTGGATCGCGACGGAACTTTCTTGTGGGAAAGCCTCCAGCAGACCCTGAACCTTCTATACACTGGGCTGGACCTCGCAGATGCGGAGAAGGGGACCGGGTTGCGCCTGCCGGCGGTGAAGGTCTCTCTACTGGACCCGAAAAGCACCCCTATTCTGAACGCCCTCCCGCTCCGGAATGAGGCAATCCAAAAGGTGATCCGGCTGCTGTCGCTTCGGTCCACAGGTAAGAGCACCGGCCGGATCTCCTACGCCAAGCTCGGGATCGGCCAGCTCGGCGCGGTCTATGAGACCCTGATTTCCTTCACAGGGGTCGTCGCCAAGACGGACCTGATCGAGCTGAAACCGCGCAAGGGACGGTCCGCCGGGGCGGACGACGAGGAAGATGCGGTCGAGACGGACGAGGACCTTGAAGAGGAAATCCTTGAGGACGGTGATGAGACCGAAGAGGAGGTTTTCCGCCGCGACAAGGTGGACCCGCTCGCTCCGAGCTGGTTCGTCCCGCGCAGCCGCATCGGGGAATTCGAGCAGGACGAGATCGTCTTCAAAGGCTCAGAGGCACTCGTCTATTCCAAAGGAACCTTTATCTACCGCCTCGCCGGCCGGGACCGGGAGAAATCCGCCTCCTATTACACGCCGGAACCGCTCGCACGGCTGCTGGTAAAGCACGCGCTCATGGAGCGGTGCAGGGACCTGACCGCGGACGACCTTCTGGACCTGAAAATCCTTGAGCCGGCCATGGGGTCTGCGGCCTTCCTTGTCGAAACCACGAACCAGCTCGCCGACCTTTACCTGGAACGGAAGCAGAAGGAGACCGGCAAGACCATCCCGCAGGACCGGATCGTGGTTGAGAAGCAGAAAGTCCGGGCCTATATCGCCGACCGGAACTGCTTCGGGGTCGACCTCAATCCGATCGCGGTGGAGCTGGGCGCGATCTCGCTATGGCTGAACAGTCTTCATGCGAGCGACTTTTCCCCCTGGTTCGGGGATCAGCTTCATGCCGGGAACTCCCTGATCGGGGCGCGGCGGGCTGCCTACAAACCGGTCTTGCTCAAGGCAGGCTCCCAGAAGGACCTCTGGCTCAACGCCAAACCGGACGAGATCGGCTGGCGCAACCGCCTACCCGAAAACCATGTCTGGCAGTTCCTTCTACCTGCCAAGGACATGGCGAATTTCGACAAGGACAAGTCGATCAAGCCCTTCGCGGGTGACGCGCAAGATCAAATCAAAGAATGGCGCAAGGGCGGGTTCTTCAAGAAACTTGAACCCCATGAGGTCAAGCTGGTCCAGAAGCTTAGCCGCGTCGCTGAGGCCCTGTTCGACCAGGTGGCCGAAGACCTCGTCAAGACCCGCGCGGCCGCGAATGACGAGATCACCCTCTGGCCGGACAAGGTCATCCCCGGAAACAAGGGGCTGGATTTCCACGCCAAGGAGAAACTGAACGCCCACCTGATCGGGGCCGATCACGCCACCAATACGCTGCCCTACAAACGGCTCAAAACCGCGATGGACGCTTGGTGCGCGCTCTGGCTCTGGCCGCTCGACAAGGCGGACCTGCTGCCCAACCGGGCAGAGTTCCTTCAGGGGATGGCGATGATCCTCGAAGGTGGGTTCACGCCCGACGGATCGTTGGCCGCGCTCAGCATGGACGAGTTCGCCGATCCGTCGCCGGATTTCCTTGATCTGATGGAGCCGGACGCACCCGCGCGGGACCTGTTCAAGGCCGCCACCAAGCGGCAGGACGGGCTTTTTCGAGAGACTAATGTCGAGGCGCTGATCGAAACCTTCGACTGGCTAAGCGTCGCGGTCGCGGTGGCCGAGCGCGAGCGCTTTGTGCATTTCGACCTGATCTTCGCCGACGTGATGCGGGCGCGGGGCGGGTTCGACGTGATCGTCGGGAACCCTCCTTGGGCCAAGCCCTCTTGGAACGAGGGGCTGGTGTTGGCGGATATCGACCCACTTTATGCGGGGCTGTCGGCGTCGGACGCGAAGAAGGTTCTGGGTGAGGCGCTGCCAAAGGCACCGCCTGTGCGGCGTGAGGGGCGGACGGTTCCGGCGGTCGAGGCCTTCCTTCAGGATTTCGTGTCGACCCGGGGGGCGATGGAGGTAACCTCGTCCGAGGTGATGAACCCCTTCGCCGGGGGCGGGTCGAACAACCTCTATCGCTGTTTTATCGATCTGTCGTTCCGGCTGATCGCGCCCGAGGGCTATGCGGCACTGATCCACCAGGACGGGCATTTGGGGGATCCGAAGTCGGGTGCGTTTCGGCGTCACTGGTATGGACGGATCGCGAAGCACTTCGAATTCATCAACCGTATGAAATCACGCAATTTTTCCGAAGTCCATCATAATGTACGGTTCAGCCTCAACATTTACAGGGGCGCAAAAAGCGAAACATTTTTTGAAAAGTTCGCGTTCGCTTTCACCGCAGCTCAAATTGAAGACTCGTACACGGACCAAGACGGACTTTCTGAACTCCCCGGCATAAAGAACTCTGAGGGAAATTGGGATACGCGCGGCCACCGCGATCGGCTAATGACGATCGATAGGGATGCACTGACTGTGATTCACGCGCTTTCCGAGGATGAAACGGTACCGATTGATGAAGCGCGCTTTATACAACCTTTCTCAGCACGCACTTTAGACGTGTTTAGGCGTTTGGCCATCTCACCAAAACTGGATGCTGCGATTCCAAGAGTTGGGCGGGGTCTTGGTTCTCGTTCTGGGCAGAGCGAAGAAAAAATTTCCCTTTGGCAGTTGTCGTCGCACTGGCATGAAACTGGATCTCAAAATGACGGAACAATCATACGGGAAACGCGCTTTCGAGATGCTGACGAAATGATCCTGCAGGGGGCTCTGTTTCATGTCGGCAACCCGCTCTACAAAACACCACGTGAAGTTTCGCGTACCAGCGCGGATTACGACGTTATTGATCTTACGCTTGCTCAAGAGAACTATCTCCCTCGTACGAATTATGGTGCTGCAGTCCATCTCACAGAATATCGGCGACGCATTACACGTTGCCGTTGGGACGCTACAAAGGGGCATGCGGATTTTTATCGGTTGGCGTTTCGCGCCATGATTGATGTAAATGCTGAGCGTAGCCTGATCAACGCGCTGATACCAAAAGGGCCAACCCATGTTAACAGCGTGCAGAGTCTTGCATTTGGGCGGACCGAAGATCTCTTGATTGGCGCATCGTCTTTCCCATCAATCCCATTGGATTTTTACGTGAAAGCCAGCGGAAAACAGAACTTTCATGACAAGGACGCGAAAGGACTGCCTTGGGTTGATGCTGGCGGTACTGCGCAACACCGCGCGCTTCGTCTCGCTTGCCTTACCTCGGAATATGCAGAACTCTGGAATCAACATGTATCTGAACTGAATATTCTGACGTGGTCGTCATCAGATCCGCGTTTAATTCAAGAAGGTCCAGTCGAAGGCCCGACCACCTGGGATCGGACAGCCGGCCTCCGGACTGAATTCGCCCGCCGCATGGCGCTGGTCGAGATCGACGTGCTGGTTGCGCAGGCGCTTGGGCTAACCCTCGATCAGTTGATCGAGATCTACCGTATCTACTTTCCAATTATGCAACAGTACGAGGCGGGCACTTGGTATGACCAGAACGGGCGGATCGTCTGGACCTGTTCCAAGGGCTTGCCCGGCGTCGGCTGGCTGGACGACCGCGGCAAGAGCCCCGGCCGCGCCGCCTGGGAGAGGATCTTCGCCGACAACCCGGCGGAATTGACCTGCACCGCCATCGACGACACGATGCCCGGCGGCCCGCGCGAGATCACCCGCCACTTCGTCGGCCCCTTCACCCAAAGCGACCGGATCGAGGACTACCGCCGCGCCTGGGCGCATTTCGAGCGGCTGAAATCCGAGGACGCCGCCTGATATGAACCCGATCCTCCTCGCCCGTCATGTGCAGGACAGTCTGCGCGAACTGGTCCATACGACGCTGAACAGCACCAGTCCCGCCTTCGAGGGTATGGTGGACCGGTTCATCGCCGAGCCCGGGAACTTCCTGAAGGGGCCGTGGATTTCGGTCGACATGCCGTTCCGGCAGATCGACGGGGCGGCGGATGGCAGTTGGGTTCAGCCCTTCCCGGAGGTGCCGCTGCGGTTCGCCCCTTATCAGCACCAGACGGACGCCTTCGCCAGGCTCAGCGGAGCGGCGATGCGCTCGACGCTGGTCGCAACCGGGACCGGGTCCGGTAAGACGGAATCCTACCTGTGGCCGATCCTCGACCACTGTCGGCGGAACAAGGGAAAGCCCGGGATCAAGGCGATCCTGATCTACCCGATGAACGCGCTGGCGACCGACCAGGCGCGCCGGATCGCGGCGGCGATCACGGACATCGGATCGCTCGACGGTGTGCGCGCAGGCATCTACGCGGACGCGGAGCCGCAAAACCCCGCCCATGAGGTGACAGCAGACAGCGTGATCACCCATCGCGAGACGATGCGGAAGAACCCGCCCGACATCCTGCTGACGAACTACAAGATGCTCGACTACCTGCTGCTGCGCGGCCGGGACAAGCCGCTGTGGGCGCAAAATGACCCCGAGACGCTCCGGTTCCTCGTGGTCGACGAGATGCACACGTTTGATGGGGCGCAGGGCGCGGATCTTGCGCTTCTGTTGCGGCGTCTGAAATACCGGCTCAAGACACCGAAAGAACACCTGATCTGTGTTGGTTCCTCCGCGACGCTCGGGGCCGGCGACGATGCGAAAACCGAACTCAGACGCTATGCGGAAACGATCTTTGGGGAGACCTTCGATGAGGGGGCTGTCGTCACAGAGACTCGGAAGACCCCGAACGAGGTGTTCGACGATCCGGAATATTTCGAACTTCCCGATCCGACCGATATTCACGCGGCCCTGCGCGAGGCAGAGGAACTGGACCAGGCAGGCGCAGCGCGGCGGCTTGCCACCTGTATCTTCCCGGATCGGTCAGACCCGGACCTCACATTCATCGAGGATGGGGATCCATCAGATCCGGCATGGCGGATCTCGCTTGGGGAGCAGCTGAAGGATCACGTCTTGTGCCAGCGGACCCTCAAGATCCTCGCTGAGCACAAAGGTCCAGCCTCGCTCGAAGCAATTGCCGCGGGACTGGCGCAGGTCAAGATCATTCGGGATTGGGCTGAGGCGGACCATCGCTCGCTCGCCGAATTGGTGGTGGCGCTGGTGGCATGGGCCCGGTCCGGGTCCGCTGAAAGCCTGCGTCCGCTGTTCAACGTCCGGCTCCAGCTCTGGATCCGTGAAATGTCCCGGATGGTCACGAACCTGCCCCGGTTGGAGGCGGGTGGGGTCCGCTCGGAGATGGACCTGTTCCACGCTCTCGACCTTGACCGCCAGTCACTGCGTGAAAAGCTTCCGGTTGTGAACTGTAACCGGTGTGGTGCGACCGCCCATGTGGGTCGGCTGAACCCCAGCTCAACCACCTGCTGGGCACCACTCGAGCAGCTGTATGAGGAGTTCTTCGACGAGAACGGCGGTGAGCGCATTCGGCTCTTTTACCATGAGTCGATTGACCGGATGGTTCCAGCGACCGGCGGCGGTGGAAGGATCGTGAAGGGGGTGCTCGACTCGGACTCGATCGCCTTCACTCCATGCGATCACGACAACCTCGAAACCGGTCCGGCTACCCCAGTCTGGATGTATGATCCTTCCGACACGAATGGTCGGATCGACCGGTCGTGCCCCGCGTGTGGTCAGGCGCGTGGCCTGCTCCTCTTCGGGATGCGGGCGGCCAGACTTACGACCGGAATAACCGGCACGCTTTACACCTCCGCCCAGAACGAGGAGTTCCCGGACGCAAAACCGCGTTTCCTTGTGTTTTCAGATTCTGTTCAGGACGCTGCGCACCGGGCCGCGGTGGCGGAAACCCGCAATGCCCTCTCGGTCTACCAGAAATCCCTCTACACGGCTCTTCGAGCGACGCAAACGGGCGGGATGAACTTCAAAGAGGTGATTGAAGCCGTTCCGAGCGACCTGCTCGACACGCTGGGTGGGGACGCGTTTACCGCGCTGTTCATCCCAAAGGAACAGACCTGGCGACGCCTCTATCAAGACCTGATCCGGGACGAGATTTCGATTACAGACCCTATTTTCTTGGACCACATGAAGCAGCGGCTCGGCTGGGAATATTTCGTTGACCTGAGCTACCGGGCGCATTTCAGCCATACGCTTGAGGTCAATGGGATCGCCGTCGCGGACATCTCCGCAGATCTCTTGCGCGCTTCAGCCGGGCGGCTTGCGAGCGAAATTCGCAACGAACTTCCGGGCGCACCCGATTTAGACCCGGACCTGCTTGTGGGATTCTTGTCCGGGGTGGTTCAGCGGATGCGCCGACAAGGGTCTGTCGCTCACCCGTATCTTGTCAGCGCGATCGCCACCGCAAGTGGTCGCTACGGGCTGAACTGGTTCGCAGCGCAACAGCAGGTCGGGGTGAGACGAACCGGGGCGCTCCCGGCGCCGGACAGTCGTCGCGGGCTCGCTCCGATCCCTGTCACTCTGCACAACCCGCCGATCGGGTTCGAGCGTATTACCAAGGCGCATGTGTCGAGCTGGTACCGGGACTGGCTCTTCCGAACTTTGGGGCAGGTAGATATCCGGTACGGGACCGACCCAGACGCGATATACCCGATCGTTATGCGGCGGCTTGAGGCCGACGGGCTGGTGCGGCGCGTCGACGGGCCAGACGGAAGTCGGCACGCGTGGCTCATCGAGCCGGAGCGGGTCACCGTGACCACTGACACGATTGAGCTGGTCTGCAGCCGATGTAGTCGGCGTGAGACCGCACCGATGGAAAACTCAGGGATCGCGATTGGGTCCTCTTGCACGAGGATCGGGTGCGATGGGCATCTGGAGGAGATCGTGCCGCGATCCCGTCCAGCGCTGCGCCGGTCTCTCCTTTCGGATCGAAATCACCGGGTCGTCGCGCGCGAGCATACCGGCATCCTGGAGACCAATGAGCGGTTGAGTATCGAGAGCGGATTTATCAAGGGGGAGACGAAATGGGCACCGAACCTGATCTCGGCCACCCCGACGCTGGAAATGGGGATCGATATCGGGGACCTGTCGACCCTGCTTCTGGGTTCTGTCCCGCCTGAAGAGGCGAATTACGTCCAGAGGATGGGCCGCAGTGGCCGGCGCGACGGCAACGCGTTGAACATGGTGCTCGCGAATTCCAGGGCTCACGATCTGCAGTTCTGGGAGGACCCAACACCCATGCTCGCGGGTCAGGTGCGCCCGCCAGGCGTGTTCCTGGCCGCAGAGGAGGTACTGCTCCGCCAGGTCACCGCCTTCACACTGGACGCCTATGTCTCCAGCTCTACCGAAACGGGGGACTACGGCAAGGTCAGGGATGTCCTGAAACGCCGGGCGGCTGGCGCGCTGACAGGGTTTCCGATCGAATGGCTGGAGCTGATCAAGGACCGGGGCGATGAGCTTGCGACCGAATTCTTGTCCGGTCTTCCGCAGGAGGTTCAGGCGAGAACAGACCTCGCGACCCGGGTCCGCAGCTACCTGACGTCGACAGATTCCAAATCCATCGGGTGGCGGATCGGAGCCGCGTTTGACGCGGCCGCCGAGGAGCGTGCACGCTTGGTGGAAAAGCGAGAGGAGGCGACGCGGGAACTCAAGCGCCTCCGCGCTCGCCGAATTGAGCTCACAGAAGAGGAATTCGAGCGCCGCGAAGGGGAAATCTCCCGGGACCGGGCCGAGGTCAATCGGCTGATCCGGAACGGGATCGACGAGGTGGCCGTGATCAAATTCCTCACGGACAAAGGGGTCCTGCCAAATTACGCCTTCCCTGAAGAGGGGGTGAAGCTGACCTCGATCCTGTCCCGTCGGAATGACACCGGTCGCACCAACACAGCCGGGGACGAGGACGGGCTGATCCATGTCGAGTATTCGCGCCCGGCAAGTTCGGCGCTTTCGGAGTTCGCACCCGGTCAGTTTTTCTATGCGAACGGCCGACAGGTGGAGATTGAGCGGATCGAGCTTGGGAAAGAGGATCTGACACCTTGGACCTTCTGTCCGGCTTGTTCATATGTAGCCAGCCGGGTCGAAGGTACGGATACGACCAGCTGCCCGAGCTGCGGAACGGACATGTGGTCGGATACCGGATCGCACCATGATGTGGTGCAACTGAAGTCTGTCATCTCCGTGGACAGCGAAGAGAAGGCTGCGATCCGGGACGGAGATCAACGCGATCAGCGTCAGTTCGACCGTGTGCTGATGCCCTTCCACGGGCCGGAGGACATCGTTTCATCCTGGTTTACGAGCAGAGAGAGCGGAGCCCCGTTCGGCTTCGAGTTTCTTCCGTCCTGCACCTTCCGGGATTTCAATTTTGGATCGAAGTCCGCTCTGCCCGGACCGAAGATCGCGGGAGAGAACCGGCCGGCGCAGCCGTTCAAGATCTGCAGACACTGTGGGACCTTGCAGAAACCGCCCCGGGGCGAGGATGACCGCGGAACACATCCGCCGACCTGCAAAGTGATGCGGGAGCCGGATCTTGCGCGCGAACGGTGGGAGACCGGCGTATTCCTGATGCGCAAGTTCGACACGGAGGCGATCCGGATCGTGATCCCCGTGGTCGGAGAGGCGGATGACGACGATCTGAAAAGCTTTGTCGCCGCGATCAACCTCGGGATGCGACGGCATTTCGCGGGAAAGGTCGACCATCTCCGCTCCACGATCTTCGCCGCTCGGTTGGACGGCATGACAACGGTGCGCAGCCTCTACCTCTACGACTCCGTGCCGGGTGGTTCCGGGTATCTTCGTCAGATCGGGCAGCACCCGGCCACGATGCGGAAGGTGATCAGCCGCGCGGTTGAGGCGCTCCGTGACTGCCCGTGCAACCAGGAGCCGGACCGAAACGGGTGTTTCCGCTGCGTGAAACCGTATCGGTTGCAATTCGGGCCAGGTGAGCCGGACCGTGATCGAGCGCGTCAGATGATGGAGACCATTCTCGAAAAATGGGACAGCCTGAGCCGCACCGAGACTGGCATCGATGAGTCGATCCGCGGCGCGCTTGTGGAGAGCGCGCTGGAGCGCCGTCTCCTGCAGGTCCTTGCCCGTGAATATGGAGAGGACGCGCTGACCCCTCAGGTTTTGTCCGGCGGGCGGCGGGGCTTCGTTCTGAGGGCTGGCACGAAAGCGTCACCACACCTGTGGACAATCGAGCCTCAGGTTCAGATCGACGCGCGCTTCAAAGGCCTCCCGCGCAAAAGGATAGATTTTCTCCTCACCCCCATCGGCCGGTCCGGCGACATCCCCGTGGTGCTGGAAATGGACGGGATCGAGTATCATGCGGAAACGGTGGCTCAGGATCTCCTCGATCGAATGCTGATGATCCGGTTCGGACTTGTTCGGGTCTGGACCCTGTCCTGGCGAGACTTGGACCCCGATGACCGAGCCTATCTCAACCCGTTGGCGGAGCCGGCCCTCAGCCCTGCGAAAATCGGGCCCCTCGGTCGGGTCCTCGCTGCGCCTGCTTTCGCCGCGAATGCTGACCGTGTTCGTGGTTTGCAGGCTGAAGGCTCGCTTCAGGCCCTGAGACACATCCTTGACGGTGAATCGGAAGGCGATGTCGCGACGCGCTCCATCCTGATCCGTGCTTTCGTTGCCATGGGCCGTCCGCTTGACCAGCTCCCGCGTCAGGCTTCCGTCTCTGATGAGGGTCGCGAATTCCTGCTGACGCCGGATCTCGCTGAGCATGTCGGGGCCGGGCCGGTTGATCTCTACATGGCCTGTACGAAGCTTTCCCTTGCTGAGTGGGCTGGATCCGACGAGGATATCCGACTTCTTTTGCGTGCCGAACTGCCTTCCCCAGGCGAAGACCCGGCGGCAAAGGCGCTCTACACGGAGGCGTGGCGCGGGCTCTGGCGGATCGTCAACCTTCTTCAGGGCGTCCGGGGCCTCCATGTTGAGCTAAGCGGTCTGGACACGCTTTCACCCCCTGACATGACTCCAGGAGGCGGTCCAACAGACGCAGACAGTGCGGCTTGGACGGAAGCACGGGCCTTGTGTGATGAGGTGTTCCACCCGCTGATTGACGCACTGATCGCGGCGGAACTACCCGGTCCGGATCATATCGGAGATGATGTTGTTGCTGACGGCCGGGTTGTCGGCACGATGGAGTTCGGCTGGTCAGAAACCTGGGTGGGCGTGATTGAGCAGGCCTGCCAAGGATCGGACTGGAAGCTAGTCCCATTCGATCCCGACGCGGACCAGATCGGTGAAACGGTGACCAGGGTACTTCAGGCAATTCAGGAGACGAAATCATGATGGACGCGATCAACAAACGGGTCTCCTACGACATCGGCTGCATGAAGAGCCTGCGGAAACTCCCGGACAGGGTTTCGCTCAAGTTCATGGACCTGATGACCCGGTACATGTCTGATCCGTCCGCGAACGGGTTGAACCTAGAAACTGTAGAAGGGGCCAAGGACAGTTCGATCAAGTCACTTCGTGTGGATCAGGGATACCGCGCCATCGCCTTCGAGGTGGGCAGGGACATCATGTTTGTGCATGTCAACGAACACGATAAGGCCTATCGCTGGGCGGTAGGGCGGCGGGTCAAGCTGGACCCAAGCACGAACCGTATCCGGGTGATTGAGGAGCTGGACGCAACAAAAGTCGAAGCCGAAGCGCCCGCCCCATCGGAGCCCCGTCTGTTCGCAGAGGTTGCGGACAAGCGGTTGCGCGCGCTTGGCGTTCAGGAAGAGGAGCTTCCCGCGATCCGAGCCCTGACGACGATCGAGGCGCTGGACGCGGCGGAGGAGGATTTCGACCCACTCACCTACCAGGTTCTCTACGCGCTGGCGGCCGGATATTCGGATGAAGAGGTTTACGCCCTGACCGGGGTCGCGGACGAGCCGCAAGAGGCTCCTGTGGCAGTCGAAGATGATTTTACCTTCGACCAACTGATCGAGACGGAGGAGAGCCGGCAGACCATTTTTATCCCTGAGAGCGAGGAGGAACTGCGCCGCGTCTTCGAAGAGGGCTTGGAGGGATGGCGGGTGTTCTTGCACCCTGACCAACGCAAACTGGCCTATCGTGACTATAGCGGTCCCGCCATGGTTCGCGGCGGAGCCGGGACCGGGAAGACCGTGGTGGCGATGCACCGGGCCAAACACCTCGCGGACGCGATCAAGGAAGACCCGGCCCGGGCAGGCCAGCGTGTCCTGCTGACCACCTTCACCACCAGCCTCGCCCATGACATCGAGGCGAACCTGCGGACCCTGTGCCCTGATCACTTGGACGTGCGACCACCGCGGATCGAGGTGATCAACCTCGACCGTTGGGTCTCGCAGTTTCTCAAGCGTAAGAGCTTCGGCCGCGAGGTGGCGTTTTTCGGGGAGGCGCGGGACCGGCTGGATCAGATCTGGCAGGAGGTCTTCGATGACCACGAGCTTCCTGAAGGATTGTCGGAACCTTTCGTTAAAGCAGAGTGGTCCCAGATCGTGCAGGCGAAGGGGCTTACGGACAAACGGGCCTACCTTAAGGCATCCCGTGCCGGCCGCGGAACCCCGCTTGACCGGCGCAAGCGAGCCACACTTTGGGACCTATTTGAGGATTACCGTGCTCGGATGATTAGCGAGGGTCTTGCGGAGCCGGATGATGCGTATCGAGAGGCGACAGATATCCTTTCCTCAGAGGCGCCCAACCTTCCCTACGCCGCAGTAATTGTCGATGAAGCGCAGGATATGGGGGAGCAGGCGTTCCGGCTAATCCGGGCAATTGTTCCGGAATCCCCGGCTGGAGATCAGAATTCCATCTTCATCGTCGGCGATGCGCATCAGCGCATCTACGGACGTCGGGCGAGCATGTCATCATGCGGGATCGAGGTGCGCGGCCGCTCAAGACGTCTGCGTCTGAACTACCGAACCACGCAAGAAATCCGGACATGGGCCGTCTCCATCCTTGAGGGGGTGAGCGTGGACGACCTTGACGATGGGACCGACACGCTGCGTGGTTATGTGAGCCTGCTGCATGGCGCCGCGCCGGAGCTGGTCTCTTGCGCCTCGGAGGCGCAAGAGCTTGAGGGGCTGGTGGCCTGGGTCCGGGCGCTGCCGGCAGACCAGATCCAACTCGCAGAAATCGGGATCCTATGCGCGCGCCGTAAAGATGTTGAGCGGGTGAGGGAAGCGCTTCGAGCCGCCGAGCTCGAAACTGTGGTTCTTCAGTCTGGTGCTGACGACCGGTCCGTTCCGGGGGTCCGAATAACCACGATGCACCGAGCGAAGGGGCTGGAGTTTTTCGCAGTGGCGATCCCGTTTCTGTCCGATGGGACCTTACCCCCACCGGGTGTGCTTCGAGCGGCCATCGATGCGCCTGACCGCGAGGACATGATTACCCAATATCGGTCCCTTCTTCACGTTGCAGCAACGCGGGCGAAAAAGTCGTTGAGGATTTCTTGGTCTGGTCAGCCCACCAAAATCATGAGCCCATAAAGTAGCGGAGAAATTAAATGTTTCACATCGAAAAAAACGATAATTCGATCAAGGGACGTAGCTTTTCCGAATTGGGCTTCAAGGAACGCAAGCATCTGCCGGAACGGATCGCAAAGTATCCGTCCTGCTTGGACGAAGACCTGTTAATCATCCAGAAGAAGCTCGCGGGATTTTCTGACACCAATGACGAAGGCACCTTTTTAAGGCTTCATGAATTTCACGCCCCTAGAAGCGGCGTTGAGAGCAAGGTCCGCAGAAAGGTGATAGCGCTTAAAGCATAAAGGAGGCCCTGGAGTATGTTCGATATGACCAGATGGCCTTCCAGACTGCCTTTGGCCAAATACAAGCTATAGGGCACCTCGATTTTTGACAGTTTTTGCGGCCACGCAGCGCCACAGGTTGCGTAGCGCAGTGTGGTGAACGTCGGCTCTCGGCTGGGTGCCTTGGGACAGTCACGGCGCGGC
>Ga0307978_1001495_pt1 | contig 17371 bp, 16 predicted proteins | sample OrgLakmetage1056_FD_203151 | JGI IMG/M metagenome (GOLD analysis project Ga0307978, IMG submission 203151) | Saline water microbial communities from Organic Lake, Antarctica - #1056 | ecosystem: Environmental > Aquatic > Non-marine Saline and Alkaline > Saline | place: Antarctica: Organic Lake...
TTGATCAAGACCGGACGCGTGCAGTAAACGCTCAACCACTGGGTTATTCAAATTCATATCTCTCTTGTGTGTGTGAAAGGACCGGCATATTGCGACGAATTTCTGTTAATTGCTTACGATCAAATACGGCAGATGCAAAACCTTCGTTTGTATCGACTAAAGATAACAACTCTCCCCAAGGAGAATAGATGCAGGAGTGCCCAAAAGTTTCTCTTCCATCAGGATGCACGCCTACTTGGTTTGCTGCCACCACGTAAGACTGTAATTCGATACTTCTAGCCTTCAATAAAGCATGCCAGTGGGCTTGACCAGTCACTTTTGTAAATGCACTGGGTACCACGAGAATATTAACCGGCGATATTGCCGAAAGCATCTTAGTAAAGCGTAGATCGTAACAGACCGATTGCCCAACGTCACCCCACGGGCTATTAAAACGTGCAAGGTACTTGCCTGGGTGAGTATATTTTGATTCTAAGTAAGCACGTGTATTGTCGTTTACCTCGACATCGAACAAATGCATTTTATGATATTGGCTAAGGCATTCACCACTAGGTGAAAAAACTAAGCTGGCGGCATAGAACCGTTCAGGCTCTGGGCTGTGCAGCGGAATGGTTCCGGCCACTAAATATAAATTAAAGCGCTGAGCAAGAGCCGACAAAAAAGCTTGAACCGGACCGTCGTTCAAGGCTTCGGCGTGTTGCAACTGAACTTTACCACCACAACCAAATAATGTTGCACATTCTGGCAATACCACCAGTGCAGGACGGTCAATCAGAGGACGACTCAGTGAGATTTGGCGTTCAATTTTCGCTAGGTTATCGGCAATAACGTCACCGCTTCTTATCTGTATTGCAATTAAATCAACCATCTTTAGGCTCTATCGGTAAGAGGTCATCTTCAGTAGGAGGCAAGAATAAGGGGCGCTGCTCATCTTGCATTGCATCTCTACGCGTAGGTAAAGCAACGTCTGTACTTTGACGCCCTGTTTCAATCAAAATAGGGTCGTCAAAGGTCCCTGAAACCGAGTAATTAACATTGGAAATTACCTTCGCCGAGGTGAGTACTTGGTCAAGTGCTAAAGCTGCCAAGGCCGAGGGCGGGCTCACCGTAAAGAAATAGACTAATACTGGTAGGTTGCCGGTCACATTGGGCGTAAAACTAATATTATAATTTAGTTCTTTTGACACTAAGTCGGTGTAACCATAAATTTCAATTTCACCTGCTGCTCCATCAATTTTAGTATCCCGAGTATCCGCTTTTCCGCCTGTGATCTGAAGGCTACCCTCCATGTCATCGTAGAAGAAGCCTTTAGCAAAAACATCTCTAAAATCTAGACTCAGTTTTCGTACCAGTGAATTAAGACTGAGCAAGGTAAATATCCTTGAGCCTTGATCACTGACCTCAGTCAAATAGCCATCGCTGAGTGCCCAGTTGATTTGTCCATCAAGCTGCGCAAACTCAAAGTCCATCGGTGACTGTTGCCATGTGAGCGCAAAATCTAATTCTGCCTGTGAATCTTTAATGCCCGAGTCTAAACCAAAATTACTGAGTAATCGCCCAAAGTCACTGCTTGAGACGTCACCGGCCATAAAAGTGAAATGATCTTGGTGACGTTTGTACCATTGGCCTGTTGCGTTAATATTGCCATTTTGCGCTTCAATTTGAAGGCGAGTAATCTCAAGTCCATCATCATTTGGTCCAGCATCTAAGACGACTCGCCCAAGATTGATATCAGCAATTTCACAACGCTGACATACCATTCTGATTAAAGGTAAGCTTTTTGGATCAAACTTAGAGCGAACACTCTGACTTGAGGGACTCAGCTCAACATCTCCCAATTTCAAATAATCAGCATCAATTCTAATACCTTTAGATACCCAGTCTTGGCTAATATCTACAGTGCCTCTGGCCTGATCTGCATCTACCTCTAATTGCCAGTCACGTCCTAGTCGTTTTGCTGTCACATTCACATCAGTAATACGAGAACCTGCCACTAGTAACTGATCAGTTTCTGCAAAGATGCGCTCTGGAGAAGACAAAATAGGTCGCTGACTTTGACTCAAACCACCCACTATTGCACTGACACTAGAAAACCAATTCTCTAAATCTAGCGAGGGTAGGTTAGCACTAATACTAAAACCAACCCCCATGCCCACAAAGTCAGTTTGGCCTAGCGCCAAATGTGCACGGCTAAACTGCCTTTCTTTGTGTGGAAGAACGCCCTCAAAAGTCACATCCTTACCTAATGATAAGTCAATGTTCGATGCCATGTTATTGCCATTAGCATTGAGTACTAAAGGTAGGGCTTGTCCCAGCGTTTTATCAAACGGCATCGGTAAGTCTGCGCCAACGTTCATTAAATCGCTTGTGAGATTAGCAGTATAGGCGTAATCACCTTCTTTCAGTGTTACTCCAACATTTAGCTTCCAGTCGGCACTGCCGTTTAAACGTTCGCTCAGGTTAGGCGTATATTGCGCACTCAATGGCGCTAGATCCCAATTGCCTAAAATATCGATATTCAAGTCATAGGTGTCTGGCATTTGTTGACCGGTTAAATCAATATTTACCGCCTGCTCAAGTAAACTTGCTTTTAAACCATTAATACTCAAACTGTTATTATCGAATGATATAACGCCATCAGCATCGTTAAAGTCTAATCCTAAGGCTGATATTGTGACTTTACTCTTTGACAACATTGCCTTGCCCACTGCGCGAACTTTATTGCCAGCGGAGAGCGGGATAAACAAGCCTAGCTCTGTGCTAACGGGTCCTGACACAATTACATCTTGGCTCAAAACTCGTCCCAAACTATTGGCCAAATTACTTTTTAAAAATAATTGCGCGACCGCTGTGCTATCACTTTCGCCGTCAGCTAATATTGTCAACATTGCGTTTTTATTTAACTGAGGAATATTAGCTCTGAGATTACTCAAGGCAACTCCCTCTAAACGACCGCTGTCAGACGTCATTTGCAAAGCCAAATTTTCAAATAGCAACTTAATGTCTAAGTCGTGTAAGGCCGGCCATAGATTAGAAAACTCAAAATCGGCATTACTGATATCTACCGAAGCTTGAAATACGCCAGACCCATCTTCGAAGGGAAAGTCTGCTGCTCTTCCATGCCAGAGCACATGTGCGCTTTTTACTTCCCCTTTACCAATAAAAGCGCGACTTAAATAAGCTTTGGCATTTGCACTCATTAGCTCATTTGGCAGCAATGAGGGCACTTGATTTAAGTCGAACTCATCAATTTTAGTGACTAACGAGAGCATACCATCGATACTGCGATAGCTAAGCTGTGGTGATATGTTTAAGTCGTCGAGCACTACGCTACCACTGCTACTATGCAGGCTATAACCCTGATCATCAGCATTAATATGCAAAGGTAAATCTATTTGATGAAGGGACATGTTTCGCTCAAATAAAGCATTAGCATTGAGCACCGCATTATTACTATACAAACGAAGCAGGCCATGGTCTTTTGACCAATAGCTATCGACTCTAAGTTCATCAAGCCCAGGCATTAAGCTATTTTCTAGCCAGCTAAATTGGCTAGCTTCAGAAACCAGATGAAGTCCTTCTTTATTTACTTGAAGATGCACGCTTGGCAGCTTGGCGTTTAATTCCATTTGAGATAACTGGGTGCTGAGTCCATCATTAACAATGGCGGTTAAGGGTAAAGCGTCCGTTAATGATATGGGCGTTTTGTTTGTTACATATAACCCTTCAGAGGCAGAGTATGATCCACCCCAGTCACTATTAAAAACTTTATCATCGCTTGCTAGCGCTAGGTCCTTTACGCTAAATAACCATTTCTGTGCTTGAGGAATAGCCGAAAACTGAGCAGAAATACGAGTATTCAGTGCTTGATTAGACGCTGTTTCCCAAGCAAATTCGCTGCTATCTATGGCGCCGCGTATGCCAGTGAATTTACCCTGTTTAATACCCGCCCATACCGCAAAGTTTCCCTTACTTGCTACCAAACTCGCCTCAACTGAGCCGAATTCATTCACCCATGGCGAAATGTCTAAATCTTTTCCTTTTGCATATAACACGCCATCATAACTATCAACATCGCCTGTTAAATCCAAAATAAAAACCGCAGTATTTGAGGCAAATCCCTCTAAGGTAAGTTCGCCAAGCCCTTGATGTCGATTATCCCGATTTAACCAAGAAAGTTGTTTAATGCGAACCGTATTCTCATTAGCCTGCGTTCTTAACGTGAATTCACTATTACGTACTGAAAAGTTACTCAATTGCTCTAAAAAAACTGTCTCTAGGGCCTGCACAATTGGGTAGTCAGAATTTGGTCTTGCTTGAATCTGTTGCAAATCAAGATCAACTTGCAGGTCTGAGAGGATGACATTCTTAGACTGCAGCTTTGCGTTAAATAATGATGACCAAAACTCTATGGCAAGATAAACATCACCCACCTTCAAAGACACTGGAGAATTAGCGCCTTGACGCACATGTACATCTTCCAGCTGAATACTTGGCCCACTTGATTTCCACGTCGCGAGCACCTTTCCAATGCTTAAGTCGACGTCGTACTCGCTTTGTACATATTGCTCTATAAGCTCTTTACGATCGTTCAGTAACGGTAAGGAATAGCGTAACAGACTAATAAATAATGCGAATACCACTAGCACCACGGCAATTGACGTCCATAGTTTTCGTAGGATTAAAGTGGTAATCGCAGTGGTTTGACTCACATCATTACCACATCAAACTTATCTTGATGATATAGATGCTCCGTATGTACTTTAATTTGTTTACCAACAAAGGCTTCTAATTCAGCTAATATATGCGACTCCTCACCGAGTAAGGCTTCAGTCACTGGCACTGAAGCATAAACGACAAACTTATCTGCATTATATGCTTTGTTAACACGCACAACTTCGCGAGTAATTTCAAAACAAATAGTCTCAATCGTCTTTATTGAACCTCTGCCTTTGCAAGCAGGGCATTCGCCACACAGTTGGTGTTCAAGAGATTCGCGCGTTCGTTTGCGGGTCATTTCAATAAGCCCTAACTGAGTAAATCCATATACTTTTGATTTAGCTCGGTCTTTACTCATGCCTTGCTCTAACGAATGTAAGACTCTTCGTTGATGTTCAGGTTCAATCATATCGATGAAATCTATTAAAATCATACCGCCTAAATTACGCAATCTTAGCTGTCGCGCAATCGCTAATGTTGCTTCATTATTGGTATTAAAAATGGTCTCTTCTAGATTTCGATGCCCAACAAAAGCGCCCGTATTGATATCGATAGTTGTCATCGCTTCAGTCTGGTCGATTATAATGTAGCCACCCGATTTTAAATCGACTCGACGACCCAAAGCGCGTTGCAACTCATTTTCAACATCATATAAGTCGAAAATCGGTAACTCACCTTGATAGTATTCGAGCTTGTTACTGAGCTCTGGCACATACTCTTTAGTAAATGATTTTAGTTCTTTGTAAGTTAAATTTGAATCAATGCGAATTCGGTCAATATTGGTGCCCACAAAATCTCTAAGCACACGCCTAGCTACCGGTAAATCTTCATATAACATATTGATTTTATTTGCACTTTCACGAGACTTTATTTTGCTCCATAAGCGCCGTAAGAACTCAGCATCTTGACGTAATTCTTTTCCATTTACGCCTTCGGCTGCAGTACGCAGTATGAAGCCACCATGTTCATCGCATAAATCAGCAACGATAGCCTTTAGTCGCTCACGCTCGCTATCATCTTCAATCTTTTGCGACACACCAACGTGGGTTACGCTAGGCATAAAAACAAGGTAACGTGAGGGCAAGGTGATATCAGTGGTCAAGCGTGCACCCTTAGTACCAATTGGGTCCTTAACCACCTGCACCACAATATGTTGACCCTCTCTAACTAATTCTCGAATGTCTTTACGCTCAAGTTGACTGGCAGCTACTTCATCTTTTAGCTCGTCGTGTATTGCAATGTCTGAAGCATGCAGAAAGGCGGCCTTCTCAAGACCAATATCAACAAAGGCTGCTTGCATACCTGGTAATACTCTGCTCACTTTTGCTTTATAGATATTGCCAACAATGCCTTTTTTGGTATGTCGCTCAATGTGTATTTCTTGCAGTGTTCCATTTTCAATGAGCGCAACCCGCGATTCTGATGGTGTTACATTAATCAGTAATTCAGAGGTGATTTCCATCAGCTAAAACTCTCCAGCATTAATTTGGTTTCGTGTAATGGCAGGCCAACTACCGAGGTGTAACTACCATTGATTGATTTGACAAATTGCGCACCAATCCCCTGAATAGCATAACCACCCGCTTTATCCTCGGGCTCTTTAGTTTGCCAGTATCTCAAAGCTTGTTCCCGACTAATATTGGCGAACTGTACTTGTGTTGTCACGACCATGGCTTTCACCTGCTGTGCATTGAGAACTGCAAGACCGGTTAGTACCTCGTGATGCGCTCCCGATAGCAACTGCATCATTTCTAAAAAGTCAGCTTGACCAGTAGGTTTGCCTAGAATTTTGGCGTCTTTGTAAATGATCGTATCAGAGCCAATGATAATAGCGTTTGGATATTCACTGAGCACTTTCTGTGCTTTTAATTTAGCGAGTCTGAGTACAAGTTCGCCACCAGATTCGTTGCTTGTGGCCGACTCATCTATGTCTGCGGGCATAACATCAAATGCTGGCACTATCTTACGCAATAACTCAGCGCGTCGAGGTGAGGCTGATGCCAATACAATATGTTGCATCGCCTTTATGATACTCCTAATTTACGCCTAAATTTGCGTAGTAACCAAAATAGCCAAGGCCACAGCAAGATTGAAGTGAAACTTGGCCATAAAAACACCCAACGAAAATCAATGCTGGTGAGCCAAAACTGAAGCCAATATATTAGCAGGTGATAAATCATTGATAACACGCCAATAGTAATAGCAAGTTGCAAAATTGATTGATTACGCATGCGTTGATAGTTTGCAACGACTAAAAATATTGGGATAGCCAGCGCAAAACTGTGCACGCCCAAGGCGGTGCCATATAGCAAATCAAGGATTACCCCGGTTAGGGCCGCGACGCCTACATTTACTCTATTAGGCAATGCCATTGCCCAGTAACATAATATCAATAGAAGCCAATCTGGACGATAAAGGTCAAATTGAGTAGGCATCGGAATGATCTGTAAAATAAGACCAATCAAAATAGTAATGAAGATAAAGGTACGATTACTGCGCATCTTTTAACTCCGCAGCCGCTCTGAGCTCTTCAGCTGAAACAGCATCTTCTGGGGCAATGTCTTTTGGCCAAAGAAGTAAGAGATACTTAATTCGGTCGAGCTTTGCAGAAGGCGTGATCTTTACTTGTGCAAAAGGCTGGCTTTCATCGCGTAATATACTGCTAATAACACCAATAGGATAACCTTGAATAAACACGTTACCAAGGCCCGAGGAGATCAGTAAGTCGCCTTCTTTCATGTCGGTGCTATGCGGAACATGTTCCAATGAAAGCTCGTTAACATCGCCAATACCGTTCACAATCAAAGTGACATTGTTGCGACTGATGCGAGCCGGAATAGCATGAGTAACATCTGAAATAAGCAAGACGCGACTGTTGGTCGTTCCAACTTCGCTTACTTGACCAATAATACCGCTTTCATCGAGTACTGATTGGCCTGGGTAAACGCCATCAATAGCGCCTTTATTGATTACAATTTGATGGCTGTAGGGATTGTTATCAACCGCCATCAACTGAGCAATCATTTTATGCATTTCTTGCTGAACTGGAGCGTCTAGAAGCGTACGTAAATTTTTATTTTCTTGTTGCAGCACTACAAAACGCTGCAATTGCTCATTCATCAATGTAATTTGTGACGTTAAGGCTTCATTATCTTCAAGTAGATTTTGGCGAGAACTAAAACGGGAAACACTCCAACTAATCGCAGCACCTGGCATATCCGCAATATACTGAAGGGGACTAACAATAGACGTTAAATAAGCGCGAAAAGTACTCACGCTTTCAACCTTGGTATCTACGAACATTGCGATCACTGAAAAGCTTAGCACTACGGCTAAGCGCGTCAGTAAAGACGGGCCTCGTGGGAATACTTCATTCATGACAAATGGGTAACTCCTGGCTTAGCCCTTACTCATAACTAAAGAGATCGCCACCGTGAATATCAATCATGTCGAAGGCTTTACCACCGCCACGTGCAACACATGTAAGTGGGTCATCAGCTATAACAACTGGAATACCGGTTTCTTCCATCAATAACCTGTCTAGGTCTTTTAACAAGGCGCCACCGCCAGTTAACACCATGCCGCGCTCTGAAATATCAGAAGCCAACTCTGGTGGAGATTGCTCAAGTGCTACCATTACCGCACTCACAATTCCTGAAAGAGGCTCTTGTAGGGCTTCTAGAATCTCATTACTGTTAAGATTGAAACCACGTGGAACGCCTTCGGCTAAGTTACGACCGCGCACTTCAATTTCGCGAACTTCTTCGCCAGGATATGCAGCTCCGATTTCGTGCTTAATTCGCTCCGCCGTTGCCTCACCAATGAGTGAACCAAAATTACGACGAATATAATTAATGATGGCTTCGTCAAATTTATCACCACCAATGCGCACTGAAGACGAATACACTATGCCGTTCAAGGAAATAATCGCAACTTCTGTGGTTCCGCCACCAATGTCGACAACCATGGAGCCTGTTGCCTCCGACACTGGTAGTCCCGAGCCAATAGCAGCTGCCATCGGCTCATCGATTAAATAGACCTCACGAGCACCAGCACCAAGTGCTGATTCGCGAATAGCGCGCCGTTCAACTTGCGTTGACCCGCATGGCACACAAACCAATACTCTTGGACTTGGACGCAAAAAATTATTGTCATGGACTTGCTTGATAAAATGCTGGAGCATTTTTTCAGTAACGTAGAAATCAGCGATAACGCCGTCTTTCATGGGGCGTATTGCCTTAATATTTCCTGGCGTACGACCTAACATTTGTTTGGCTGCATGACCAACCGCTGCGACACTTTTCGGGCCACCGGCACGCTCTTGACGAATCGCAACAACAGATGGCTCATTGAGCACAATACCTTGATCTTTCACATAAATCAGCGTGTTTGCGGTGCCGAGGTCAATTGAAAGGTCGTTAGAAAACATACCTCGAAGCTTTTTGAACATGGAATGCCTTTGTTATTGTTGAACTTTTGGTTGGTTAAAACTCTGCAATTTAAGCCGCAAAGTGAAGTATTGTCATAATAGTGTAACTTTAGCAATGCACTGCGCTTTGAGCAAGCAACAACGCGGGTTTTATTCGCTAAAACGTAGCTTGTTAGTAACTTGGCGAACATTATGACCTATAAGATAGTCAATTCGTTCAAACATAGGCGTCACATGCTAGCTATCAAACCACCTATGTGAGGGCGAATATCTTATTTCGAAACTAAGTTTATTCAAGGCACATTTTGCTGCATGGCATCAACGAAAAGTGTGCGACTAACAATTCCCTCACCGATTTCACAATATCCGGTGCTCGCAAAACGATAATAGCGATGACTTTGGCCATCGAAGTTAATTTCAGATGAGCTGCACTGGGCATCAAAGCGGCAATTTCTGAAGCCAGAGATGTTTGAAAAAGTCGCTGAGCTAGTCGCGGTAATATTACACACCTGTGTATTTGCATCTACCGGAAAGCTTTGTGCAACGAGCGCCTCTAAACCAGCCTGAGCCGCGTGCTGGGCGCGCAAGCCATATACTTCGTGGACTACCGTTTTTGATGAGCCGGAAATAATAGTAATCATAGTGCCGGCCAATAACGCTAAAACGATAAGTACAAATAGCGCCATCACGAGCATTGAGCCATGTTGCTTTTTAATTTTGCAGAACTCGTACGAAGGTTTAGGGCACATTTGGCGTATGCACCTCTTTTAAGAAGCTAATCTGTTCATTATCGCGTGTAAATAGGAATCTTGCTTGAGTGTAAGCGTTACGTCTTAAGGTGCTATCAAATAATCGAAAGGGGTCTTGTGCGCCCGAGCTGACTTCAGGATTCGCCGATAACACATTATTGAGATTTTCTGCCATTAGCACGCCACCGCTTGTATATAACGTTTGCGTTGGATTAATCGAAGACTCATGTCGAAACACCGAACCACCACGCACACAATAACTAACCGCGGCGTCTGCAATGTAAAAGCGACGAGCTGGCGAATCGGTAAAAAAACCATCATCGAGGCTTAGCTGAACCACTTGGTCTACGTCATTGCTTGTGGCGCAGTTACCATCATCGTCATCACTGCAACTTAAAATCGAGCGCTGACGAATATCGTCTGGATTGCTCGCATCCACCACGCCATACACATGGTCTGCCTTAAGCGGATAAACAATCCCTACATCATTTGCATCTGGCGTATATGCGTTGCCGAGGATGTCGGTCAATTCAATCACATTCGCCTCAGCCGGTGAGTCACCCACCAAGGGAACATCTAGGTAAAAGGTATTCCAAAGCAAAGGCACAAACTCTAAACAATGCGTGCTAGCATTGCCGCGTATGCGCACCGAATTCGGCACTGATGCACTTAACTCTCGAGTAAAGCGCTCAACAAAAAAACTGCCATCTCGCAACAATGCCTCGCGTTGAGTCATGTCTAAATACGATGAGGTTGCACTGCGCACAAAACTGGTGATGCCGATGCCAACAATCCCTAATATAATGATCACCAAAACTAGCTCTACCAGAGTAAAGCCTTTTAGCTTAGCTGCATATGCTGTTTTATTGTGCCGTGCTGGACTAGATGAGCGCATTAGTAATTATTCCTGAACATAGCGAAGACCATGTTTTCACCACTAGGAGTTTGCACCGTAATTTGCACAAGTTTACGAGTCCCTATAAGCACACCGCTATCGAGCGTGCCGTTGTTGTCTAGGTCATCATCGTTAATACCATCTTCGTTATCGTCATAAAACACCGATATCGAAACGCTAAAACCCGAATACACATCAACTCCAGAAAAATCAGTAGTGAGCCCTAGAGAGTTTGCTATATCCGAACCTTGCAATACTAATCCGTGAAAATCGTCAACATCATCAAAGAAGGGCCTTGTTTCGCCGACATCAGGGCCTAAGCTGCCGCTTTGCGTGCACGCTTGCGAAGATCCACAAGGACCGCCGACATTTGCAAATTGGGTGTTTTCATCAAAAGACTTTGCGCGAATTTCACTGCTAAGCGACTGCGCGAGGGTAACAGCTCTGACTTGCCAGATTGGGTCTATACCTTTGCGTATTTGAGGTGCAAACACATTCACCAGTGCTACCATGGCGATGGCAAATACAAGAATACCTACCACTAGCTCGATTAGAGTGAACCCGCGTTCTGCTGGTGCGGCTATCCTAACACTCATGAACAAAACCTTGGGCACTGATGCATACGTTTGTAGTCACTTCGCCGCCAAAGGTAATTTCACATCCACTGGTACAGCGTCCTACATTCGTAAATGCGCGCCCTAGATTATCAAAAGAAATAAAAGACGCAGGTATACCCGAGTCTAATACGCTTAAGGTAATTCCGTTCGCTACCAATTCATCTTGGTCAGAGCGTAAATAACGAGGGGTATTGTAATCGATATTGCTTGTGCAACTCAGTGCTGCATTAGCGCCTTGATAGTTACTGATGCTTGGACCAAAGCCTGCAGCACTGCCGCCGGCAAAGTTTAGCTGGTAACAGAAACCTGCGCGGGTGTCGTACATAGATTGTATTTGCAGAGTTCGTAGCGCAGTTTGAAGACGTTGCTGCAAAGCAAATTCGGCATATGTATCGGTCGAAGCAAATCGGGGTGCTACAGCAACCGCCAATATGCCAAGCACCAAAATCACAATCACCAGCTCGACGAGAGTAAACCCGCGGAGCTGGTGTATTAATGTGAGGTGTCGCCTATTTGCAAGCTGCATAACTCACTTATATTTCATGAGTATTTGTTAAGTTTAGAATACTAGATTAACAATCAGTACCGACAACAGTAATAGAAGGAGACTGATTTACTATAGCTGGGCCGATGTACTCAACATAACAATTTGCCGCAACTAGTTCACCTTCAAATACTATCTGCATAGTATCGTCATCAGGCGCCGTGTTAATAACCGTAAAATCTGCATCTTCTAAATCTACGAAAGCATCTAAAGCCGCGACGTCGGCAAAACTATCAGCATCAGGATAGCCAAACTTAGTTTGAACAGCAGAACCGTTTACCTGCACTTCTGACAGCGCATCGTCATTATCGAGGTTTTGTACCCCTGCAATCGCAGACTTTGCATAAACTAGCTGCGATGCGCCTTGCAGCGCCGCTTTGACACCATTTAAGGTACCAACGCGCGCATCAGACTGAATGTCAATAAAGCGTGGCGCCGCCGTAACTGCCAAAATACCTAAAATAACGATAACAATGATCAATTCAATCAAGGTGAATCCGCGTTGTTTTTTCATAATCGTGTTCATAATCATACCCTTATATGCTTAAATTTTCGCTTAACGCGAAGCCTTAGTTATTGCTAAATACTTGTAATTGCCCAATGCGAGGGTCGTAAACGAAGCCATTTCCACTATTAGTAGTTGTCGGCTGTGCGGTATTATTCTTAACGGTCTGTAGTAAATAATAATGGCAAACATCATTGCCTGCGCCACCAGCGCCAGTATTAACATTGGTAAAATAGGTAAACTCATCTGCAAGGGCTGGATTCCAAACCGTTGTAATTGACGGCGCGCTTTGCAAAATACGGGTAAACACCGACTCGCAATCCGCATTTCCCATAACATCATCGTGAGTGCTGGCATCATTACTGGTTTGCCCAGTTGGATACCCTGTATCAGCATCTATGCCGATATCCACGCCATCTAAGGTGACGAAACTTAAGTTGGCCGCTTGATTGTCTCTTGGACGACCATCTAGCTCCCATTGCGCACGAACCAGACCAACACCGGTAGCAAAACCACCTGCGACGCCTTCAACAGTTGCATCTTCAGCGTCTTCTGTTACGTTTAAAAAGCGTGGAATAGCGACTGCTGCCAGTAAGCCTAAAATGACTACAACAATGACTAACTCAATGAGTGTAAAGCCGCGTTCCTTTCCGGTGTGGAATTTGCCTGTGTAATTTGATGTAAACATGGTATTTGCCTCAATATAAAATATGTGCGGTGTCGGCTTGGTAAAAGATAACTTGCTTAGCGACTGAAAATTCACAGCCTCTACCGCGGTCATCCTTTAAAGCCTTGTCGCTTAATATAGTCGTAGCTTGTATCATCGTGCCTATTGCGACATCTTTTACAAACCAAGTTAAAATTTGATTGCAGGTATCCTCTTCGTTACCCACAATCGGCTTTCCGGTACTACTCATCTTTATCGTCATCGCATGCTCAGCATGTTCTGGGCGATATTCTATTGACGCTGGACGACCTTCTTGTTGCCATTGCCAATACATTTGTTTAATGCCTTGCTCCATCTGATTAGCCAGACTTTGCGCACTCACTTGTTGCCACTTGGCATCATCTTCAAACAAATACTTCACAGCGACCGTGAACACCAACACCACTACCATCATACTTAGCAAAAGATGCAGTAATTTTGGCGAGTCCATTTAGCTTACGGCGCCCATCATGTCCCACATAGGTGTAAAAATACCTAGGGCCAATATCAATACCATCACCGCCACAATTGAAATTAAGATAGGTTCAATTTTGGAGGTTAAACTTTTAATGTCATATTCCACTTCGCGCTCATAAAAATCAGCAACTTCAGCGAGTAACTCATCGACTCGTCCGGTTTCTTCGCCTACGTGAATCATCTGCATCACTAGGGGCGTAAACAATCCACTGGCAGCTGATACGCGGCTCAGGCTTTCGCCTTTTTCGATTCGCCGGCGCATATTTATAATGGCGTCGTGCATGTAAGCATTGCTCACGGCTTCGGCGACTAAAGCCAAAGCGTTGGTGAGTGGAATGCCTGCATTTAACATTAAGGCAAAACTGCGAGAAAACCGGCCAAGTAAAGAACGCTCGACAATATCACCGACAATAGGCAGTTTTAGTTTCCAATAGTCCCACTTTACGCGGCCTGCTTGGGTATCTTTATAATTTTTAATTATGAAAAAACATACCAATATTGCACCAACCATTAGATACCACTGATGAATGAAAAAATCGGACATCCCCAGCAAAACTCGAGTCATTAAGGGTAGTTCGGTATCAAACTTTTCAAACATGCCTGCAAATACGGGGATTACAAATATGTTCATCACCACTAAAGCCGCAACTAGGGCAAATATCACGAAGGTTGGGTAGCGTGTTGCCGATTTTATTTGTTTTTTGGTTTCTTGCTCTCGCTCTAAGTAATGCGATAGCTGTAAAAATGCACTGTCGAGCTGACCTGTGTTTTCGCCCACATGTACAATACTGACAAAGAGCTGAGAGAAAACTTTAGGGTGTTGCGATAATGCAGAAGATAAATTTCTTCCCTTTTCAAGATTATCAATAACGTCTAATAGAGCGGCTCTCAAACGCAGCGAACGAGTAGATGCAAGCCCCGTGATTGCACGAATAATTGGGATGCCCGCTTTAGTCAAAGAATACATCTGGCGACAAAATATGACTAAATCGTCAATACCTACTTTAGGCGTCAAAAAATGAATATTTACTTCTTTTTGCGTTGCAGGGGTACGTTTGTTTTGCTCACCTCTACTTGCAGTAATTTCAATCGGCGTGATACTGCGCGCAATTAGCGCTTTAGCGACGGATTGTTCATCACTCGAATCTAGTGTACCGCTGGTAATATCCCCTTGCACCGTTCTGCCGGTATAAGAAAAACTTGCCATTAGTCCACATCCTCAAGGCTTAAACCTGAACTAAGAGGCGGCTTGGCTTGAGTCTGAGGCTGCACATTTAATTCAGCTGTTTGTTCCGGCTTGTCTTCAGACTCTGAGTTTGAAGCTTTTGCATCACTAACAATCTCTACCAGTCTCATAACTTCATCTAAGCTAGTGGTACCCATTTTTGCATAATCAAGCGCAGCCATCGCTAATGAGCGATATCCGTCGCTTAGGTGTGCTTGTTTGCTAAATTCTGCGGTGTCTGCATTTTTCAGTGCATTCATCATCGCTTCGTTCATTTCAAGTAATTCGAACACACCAATACGACCTTTATACCCGGTGTAATTGCAAGACTGACAGCCTCCTGCATGTTTGAAACGGTGTGTGCTTAATGCTGAATCTATTTGCGAGAGCCAAACACCATGCTCTTCGTTTGGACTATCTTCTAGAGCGCAGCGCTCACATAATTTTCTTACCAGACGCTGGGCAACAATGCCCTTCAAGGAGCTGGCCACCAAATAACCAGGGGCTCCCATATCAATCAAGCGAATAGCACTACTAATAGCATCGTTAGTATGCAAAGTAGATAACACCAAATGTCCGGTTAAAGCGCCACGTAAGCCAATTTCAACCGTTTCTTTATCACGCATCTCACCTACCATCAAAATATCGGGGTCTTGACGTAATGTAGTGCGTAATACATTCGCAAAGGTAAGTGCAATTTTTGGATTAACTTGAACTTGATTGATTCGCGGTAAACGATATTCCACAGGGTCTTCGACCGTGATAATTTTGCTTTCAGGCTTATTCAGCTCATTGAGCGAGCCATATAAAGTTGTCGTCTTACCTGATCCTGTAGGTCCGGTGACTAAAATCATGCCGTGAGGGCGACTTAACAAGCGTCGATAGCGCTTAATGATATCTTCAGGCATACCCGTTTGCTCTAAAGACAGCACACCTTCAGACTGGTCAAGTAAACGCATTACCACAGACTCGCCATATTGAATCGGCATTGTTGATACACGCACATCGATGTCGCGGTTTTTCACGCTAAACTGAGTGCGTCCATCTTGGGGTAAACGTTTTTCAGATATATCTAAGCCCGACATTAACTTAAGTCGTAAGATCAAGGCCGCGGCAATGTTATGCTGTGGAATGATATTTTCTTGCAGTATGCCATCTACGCGTTGACGAATGCGCAGTTGGTTTTCTCCAGGCTCTATATGAATATCTGAGGCTTTAGCCATAACAGCATCTTCAAAAATAGACTGCAATAGTTTGGCAACAATATTGTCTTGCTCATCGTCGAGCCCGCCGCCAAGCTGAAATTCAACTTCGTCGTCGTATTCATCCGCTAATTCGGTTGCGAACGATGCAATTTCTTCGGTCTTTCGATAAAAATTTTCATAAGCTGCAAAAAGCTGTGATTCGCTCACCACACCCAATTCTATTGGTTTAGGAAGCTTTGCTGTTAATTCATCTACCGCGTTAATGTCTGCTGGGTCGGTCATTGCCACCAACAGGCTGTCACCTTTATCATCGATAACTAAGGCTCGATAACGGCGGGCTTGAATCTCTGGTAATAAACGCACTGCATTTTGATTCACGCGGTATTCGTTTAAATCAATCAATGCCACATTTAAGTGCTCAGAAAGCAGTTGCAGTAACTGCATTTCAGTTACCAGCTTCATGGCAATCAAAGTGGCACCTAATTTACGCCCACTTTTTCGTTGCTCGCCCAAGGCTTCTTGCAATTGCGCATCGTCAATTAACTTATTTTGTACTAGCAGGTCACCCAGACGCACTTTATTGCGCGGAGCTGCGCTCCCGTTTGGTTTACTATCAGCCTGAGACGACGAAGGAGGAGTCGTTTGCATTAACTTTGCCTCGCCAAAATATCGATACGCTCTTGCAAGAATTCACGGACTTGCGAGGGTAACTGGTTTAGGTCTTTGGCTTGTTGGTAAGATTTAATGGCCGCGCCAGTTTGTGCTAGCTTATCTTGGCTGACCCCTAAACCGAGCCACCAACGAGCGTTACGCGGTTCGCGTCCAACTAACAAAACGTAGTCTTGATTAGCATGTTCATAGTGTTTCAAACGCTCTGCCAACGCCGCTCTAAAACTCAGTAATTCAATGTCTGCTAACCGCTCAAAAGGATGCGCAGCGAGGGTTTCATAAGCTAGTTGAATATCACCGGTTTTAAAAGCTATCCGCGAAAGCATCATGCGCAGCGAACTGTCGGACGGTAAGCGCTGTAATGCAACTTCCAATACTTGGGCCGCCTCGCCAAAGCGTTGCTGAGAAAATAAAATTGATGCGAGTTGCTTTGGTGCCCGTAAATCTTCAGGGTAATTAACGAGAATGGCGCGCAACGCATCAATTGCACCACCTTTATCTTCTTCTGCAAGTGCGACTCGAGCTTGTTCTCGTAACGAAGACAACTCAGCGATTGCGCCGTTACTAGGCGCTATTGAAAATTCACCAGACCCTTGTGGCGCTGGCTCCTCTGTTGTTGCTAAAACAGGCT
>Ga0307978_1001496_pt1 | contig 17343 bp, 14 predicted proteins | sample OrgLakmetage1056_FD_203151 | JGI IMG/M metagenome (GOLD analysis project Ga0307978, IMG submission 203151) | Saline water microbial communities from Organic Lake, Antarctica - #1056 | ecosystem: Environmental > Aquatic > Non-marine Saline and Alkaline > Saline | place: Antarctica: Organic Lake...
GTTCGACTCATCGGAATGAAGTCAACTAAAAGTTCATGAACCCGGACATACTTGATAAGATACTTCGCGCCATAATAGTTTTCCTGCAGGTAGAAAAACTAGGATGTACGAATTCCTCTTGGAAACGCTGACCCTCGAAACGATACGTGATGCCCTTGATTTCCTTCAGAATCCAGACGCAATCACTTTCGTGACTTTTCGCCTCGAAATTATCGAGAGAAGTGAGTTTCGCTTTCATCGCCTCGCTGCACTGGCCCCAAATGACCGCGTAAGCGGTCTTCAAATTACTATCAAGGTAGTCAGTGCGCGTGCAATAAGCAGACACCTTCTTTTCCCAGATAGGATAGCAATAACAAGCCTGTTGGTTTCAGAAACTTCGAGTTCCGTGGGCTTCGGAATTTCGGGTTTGACGAAGTCTTTCGTAAGGGAAACCATGTCGCCCGGGTACTTGAGCTTCTTGGCGATGTATTCTCCGAGGGCTTCTACGGTCTTCGAGAAATGCTTCTTGTCTTCGCATTTGTTGAAACACTGGAAAACGTGGCCGTTCATCTCTTCGGTATTGCCCTTAAAAGTAGAGCAAACACGGGGTGTAGTGGTCGCGCGGCTGCCGTGTCGGTTTCCGCGACCGCGGCTACCGCTTCGTCCGCGTCCTCGTCCGCTGCCACGTCCACTGGCAGTACCGCTGCTGGGGACAATTGGAGGAGATGCGACAGCATCACTCATGATGGGGTGTCTTGGGCACAAAAAAATTGATCAGAAAAGAACGCTGTTTTCGAAAAGCGTTGAGAAAACGGAGTAGTTTTCTTTTTGATTAATGTTGATTCTAGGAGAATCTGATCACGCCTCGAACCTTCAATTCTCGGCTGTAGTGTGTCAGGACCCTCGGTAGTCTATCTATAAGAAGAGTCAATCAAACTGTTCTTACGATGGGATTAATCAAAAAGAATGAACAGTCACTGGTGCCCATTTGAGGCCCTTTTTAAGAATTGACGCATACGTGGGAGCAGATGCGACCTCCATCTGTTCGGACACTTTTTTCTTGGTTGGCAACGCGAACGTCTGTCCGCTACCTCCAGATCGAACTTTCTCCAATATCGGATTCTCAACAGTATCCACCTCTTCACCTTCTCCATGACCATGACGGAAGCGACGAAAGCAGCTAATCTTATCGCCGCTCTCGCCATTCATCGCCCTAAAGAGCTCCACCTAGCCCCTATGCTCGATGTTTCCAACAGGGAATTCAGGCAACTCCTTCGAATTTTATCAAATCACTGCGTTCTTTGGACCGAGATGGTCGTCGATGAGACTCTGGCTTACAGCAACGACATCGAGAATCATTTGGGGTACGACGAAAACACCCATCCCATTATATGCCAGATTGGCGGCAACAGTCCTGAATTCACGTTCAAAGCGTCAAGGGCGGTACAAGACTATGGCTACGACGAGATCAATTTCAATATGGATTGTCCAAGCAGTCGCGTTTCGGTGAAGCGAGAGTTTGGAGCCGTCTTGATGAAGAAGATAGATACAGCAGTTGCCGTTATGAATGCCATGCACGATTCTGCAAAGTCAATCCCAATTAGTGTCAAGTGCCGTATTGGTATTGACGACTTTGATGATTTGGACCATGTGGCGAGTGTGATTCGACGTCTAAAACCAGTATGTCAAAGATTTTATCTTCACGCCAGAAAGTGCATCTTGGGTGGTATCCTCAGTCCAGCACAGAACCGAATCGTTCCGCCTCTGAACTATCCTCGAGTTTACCAATTGTGTGATATGTTTCAAGATTGCGAATTCTGGATCAATGGTGGCATTCCTGGACTCGAAGCAGCCAAGCTAATTTCGTATGGTGGCGCTGAAGCTTGTGAAGCGAACATGGACAACGATCACGACACACACCGCCACCATACTGTTCCTTGTGCACTTTGCAAGGCTTCCAACGGGTCGTGTACAGCACCGCGCACGATTGCTCCTCCAAATTTGAGAGGATGCATGCTGGGACGAGCTGCCATTGACAACCCCTCAATGTTTTGGGATGTCGATCGGTACTTCTATGACCAACCTTGCAATCCTTGCAAAAATCGCAGGCAGGCGTTAGAACAATATTGCCTCTATCTAGAGCGGATTTATCCTCGTAGATGCTGTGATGTGGATGACGGAATAACACTGAAAATAGAGGCGGCACAAGTGGTGCACGACGAAGCATTTTGCGACGAGTGTCGGGAGATGTATGGAGGCGAAGATGTGACAAGAGATGCTCCCGAGGCAGTTGGCGAATGCAGGAAAGTAGAGCGAAATAAAACCAAGATATCATCCAGAGTCATTGACCGCTCACTCAAGCCCGTCCTCGGCATATTCTTTGGTTTGCCCAAGAGCAAGCTATTTCGACGAGTTTGTGACGAGCTGGGCCGAGATTTGAGAATCAGAAACTGCGGTCCTGGGTTCATCTTGAGAATGGCACTGGAAGCTATGCCCGCCGAGATTCTAGACCAAGATTTCGTCATGACGGAGTATCTTTTGGATCGGGATGTCATTGCTCATGTAGCACCGTGGAATGGCGGCAGCCAATGTTGCTCTACGTCTGCGCCGTGAACAGGCTAGCTAACATGATAGAAGTACAGTCCAACTCTAGTACTAGTCTAGTGAGTAGTAGAAGTCTAACCTCGATTATCCTATCATTTCCTACAGCAGTACCGTAGGTGATAAAAAAGAACGGGCGGCATAGTAGCATACATGATACCACAGACGTAAGCAACCATACACGAACCCATACTGTACCGGTACAAAAGAGAATCCTACATGCTAGTAGTTAACCCTCAAAACTACAACGTGCCTTGTGCCGGCACCTGATCGATTGTTAAAGTGACGCCTGACTCCCAGTCGTTCGATCGGCCGGTTGCGGGTGCGATGATCGTTATCGTTGGAAGAAGCCTTATCCGTACAAAACTTGAACACATAACCTGGAATTTTTATTTGGCTAGCGTAATAAAAGGACAGACGTAGCAGTAGCACCGGACGTAAAGTACATTTAAAGTTCTACGTCGTACAGCGTGGCGCAGCGGCACCGGATTCTATCTAGTGCAATGACCCAAGGGTAATCCCCTTGAATGACCCGAAGCCCAATCCTCAATTACCATGCCAATTGCCCCCCACAACCATAACACTGGCGAAAACATGGAAAGTGTGTTTAAAACGTTACGTAGTACGTAGACCATCCAATACGCCTTAGATTACCACTGAGAGTTGCTTCCTTCTTCATTATTTATCATCCAATGAGAAGGAGTTTCTTTCGAATTCGTTGATGTACGTCATTAAATTTTTACAAAACATTAATAATTAACGCTAAAACAACAGCTATAGAGTTAATATATTACTTCCACCACATATTGATTTTTTATTTTTTAGAAGTCAAGCATCACAGAAGTTCACAGAGCCGTTGTGTCCACACGATTCTTGACACTTCATAGCTAACACTTCAAGACATCAATCCACCCAGACCGGCGTTGAAGTTGGTCGCGGTTCCGACGGCTTCAGCCGACTTTCGGGTCGCCACGGCAGCCGTACGTCAGGCAAGTTGCAGTATTCCAATTGGCAGATATTGTCGTATCCGTTATCAAAAAAGCATTCTGTAAATATGCTTCCGTAGACCTTGCGTAGAAAGTGTACGAAACACATGGGGGTGTACGTCAGTTTCTGCCAGCACGCCGCAGATTTTCAAGAAATCTGCCGGACTTTCCCAATGGCCTCCACCAATACCCACAAATCCATCACCTTGACCAAGACAAACGGCCGTTCGTGCCTCTAGCTCATGCTCTCAAGTTCACACATTAGCACCCTCCACCCTCCACACTAATTCATCCATCACCCACACTTCACTCAAACTTGTAGGCTGCTCGAAAAGTAAGTAGTCGTCGAGATGAGAGGATGCACTTCTTGCTGTCCTATTCTCGTGATGTGTGTAGAAATCCTCGTAGAAATGTACTCCACTATCAAAGATTCAAAAGGGCGAGAAAGATTGTCAATTATCTTGATGAGGGGGGGGGGGGGGATAAGCGTCCTGTTGACCTAGTAAACAAGACCGTGTGGACACGCTCCCGAGTCGAGTGACTTGCAGGGTACTTTCAATTCCTGCGTTTCGAGTTCCCGAAATGCCTACGCCCGCGATCGTTTGGCATCGTCGTATGTCTTTGTGCTTTACCCGCTTTCTCGTTCATTGGCTTGATCATCGTGTACCTCTTGATGCCACCTTTTACTTCAACCTGTGGTCACTGCTTGATCTCATCTCACCCACTTTTTCCACTTGTGCCTTTCAGACGCTCATCAACTTACTACAAAAACACCACCTTCCCTTTTGCCTTTACTTTCCGTCACTACCACCTCAAATCCTTTTAGAAGCCTACACACGCCTCAAATACTATCCATTCAACAAAAAGACTCAACTAAACCTTCCAGCAACCTATCGATCATCAAACGTAATGTCATCTGTTGATTGGGCATCCGTTGACGCTAACAACGTCTCTCTACCAACCATTGTCACTTCGACCGATCTTTTCGACGGAGAGCTTTTTGGAGACGAACTTCTCGATATCTACAATAGTACTGTAGACGATGGCTCTGACCACAATGGTAAGTCATGTTCGAATGCCAAATATCATTGACTTCCACATTTTCAGAATGACTCTGGTTCTCACTTTCTCACCTTGCCTTGTTATCCACAGAGTTGCCTCAACTGCTGCCGCCAGCGGACGGGCACGAAGACGAGCACCACCTCGGTGTTCATGACGACGATGGCCTTGGTGCCTTTCGTCCTTCCACCTCGTTCAACGACCTGACTACCCTTCTCCCGCCCATGGACGAAGCAGAAGTATCTCAACAACCCTCGATGAATCCGATCGGATCGTCTACGCCTCAAGACAGCACTAAGGGAACTAAAAAACGTGCCGCTTCCAATGTTGACACCGATGATTCACCTCCCTCCAAAAAGAAGGCAGGTGGTCGCGGTGGTACGCGTGTGGGAGCTGGTACGAAGAAGCAGACTGATGTTGCTGCACCAATTGCCGTACCAGCGTCTGCTCCTTCTAAGTATCGCCCAGCAGTGGCGAAACAACCCGTAATCGATTCCAGTGATACCAATGACACGCCCAACCCTCTTACTGAGGAAGTGGCCGTGACGCAGGTTCTGCTGGCGGTTTCCTCTGTACCCAAGAGTCGTAGCGTAATGCCCGAAGCCGCGTCGGTATCTGGATCTGGTTCGAGTGTGGCATCTATCAACTCGGAATCCGACTTTAAGACGATTGCGCAAGCCGCCGTCTCCAGCCTGATTCAGAACGCTGCTACAAGCAAGGACGATCCAGTCGAAAGTGTTGACTCTGGCTTTGAAGGTCCAGTCGATACCAGCACTGCCCATATCAAGGCTTTGACTGGCAACAACTGGGTTGCTGCGTGCTCCACCACGGTTGCTGGCGTCGTCCCTGTCTCTGCGGCTAACGACGCCAAAGCCAACAACCGTGCTAGACGGCAGAATCTCACACCAGACGAACGTGCCCGGCAGAACCGCGATCGTAACCGTGAGCACGCACGTAACACACGTCTTCGCAAGAAGGCCTATGTTGACGAGTTGAAGCGCACGTTGACCGAGTTGGTGGTCGAGAGAGACACTGGCGATGCCGAGAAGCGTCAAAGTACTCAACGGGAAATTGAGCAGCGTGAAGTTCGCTTTCGGGTTATCGAAGAGCTCTTGAAACTCCGTGGGCGCAACGAACCCAACGAATCGCGCTGGGCTGCAATCCTCGAAGAAGGATTCTCTCTTGTTCTTCCCTTGACTGATTTTCGTAAGATGGTCAGCGAGAGTGTCGAAGGCGCCGCCAACTTTGAGCAAACTCTCAACGGTGTGTCGGAAGTCATGGCTGACGCGGCACTCTTATCTACCTTTTTGCAGTCGCTTAACGCTGATGGCGGTGCTGTTACCTTTCAGTACGTTTGCGACAGGAAGAACTTTTTCATGGATGGGTGCAACGCTGTCATGGAATGGACTGCAACTTCGGTTGGCGCAACGAGTCAGGTAAGAAACGTGACGTGACAATGCATAATGGAATCCTCGCTTTCGCACTCGACAAACTCAGATACTAACGCTTGTGCACATTATTTTATTTAATCACAGGGTTCGCGTTCTGAACTTTCCTTGACGGGAACTATTCGAGGCAAGTTCAGCCCCGCCTCCAACAAGCTGCTTTCTGCCAACGTATCCTTCAACACTGGTGCTGTTCTCGTACAGCTTCCTCAGATCCTCAGCAAGGAGAACCTATCAGCGGAATACCCCCAAGATATGGCAAATGCTGCCGCCCAGGCTGCCGCCAGCCAAGCCGATGCCATCTTGGATTCCTTGCAGATGCCCTGCCTGCCTTCGTCGACAGTTCCCTCGGCCGTTTCGGTTGTTGCTTCGTCGTCGTCTTCCTCCTCGGAACATGGTTCGGACGGACACTCTCTTGACGGAAGTGACGCGGACGAAAAGGAAATCAAAATTGCTACGGCACGAAGCACGCAGCGCATTGCTGCCTAAATTCACAAGACGATTTGCTGTTGAAGAGTCCATGGGTATGGAATCTGTACCTTATTTCACATTTGTTTGCGATACTATCACTTGATTATCCACCCTGGTGCTGGGCACTCGCTATGATTGGTTTCTTTACCCATCATTCCACTAAACTACACAATACCTGTTAACATATTCTATGAAACGCTACAACTAAAGATTGCAGTGGCTCTGTTGTTTGTTGCTGTGTTAAGTACCGTCTGGGTAAAGCTAGCCTTCCGGGGGAATGCCTTGGTATCGATTTCGAACAAGTTTTAACAACTTGTTTTCTTTTTTATTAGTTACGCATGAAACCGTTGGAAATCAGGAACCTTGTCGTCCTTTTTGGGTCGCGCAATCTTTCGACCTTTACTCGAGGCCCGTGGCTTCTTATCGCCATCGTCGCCACCCGCGCCACCGCTGTCGGTACTATTACTGCTGCCGGACTTATCCGAGTCATAGTCCGAAGAATCTGTGGACGACTCACCAAAGTCCCGCTGCTTGTGAAATATGCAGCACCGTTTGGAAGACTTGCGTCCCATGCCCTCGTTATCCACGACGGCTTCGTCCCATCGAACGGACGGTCTTGCTGCCAGTGTCAACGTCAAGACCTCTTGCTGGGATTGAGTTGCCGCTGGGGCTTCGGTAATGGTCATTGTCCTGGTAGCCGACGCTGTCGCTGGTCCAGCGGACGCTACGGAAACATTTGTTGGTAACGATGCAGCTCCACTTGCTGGCAGCGACGCTACTGCGTTACGAGAGGAAGGAGACTGGGGCTGAGACATTTGCTGCTGGTTCATGGTGAAGTGCTCTTTCGAGTTTTTGTGATGGTACGGGTTACGATAGAGTGGCTTCTCGTTTGTTTTTCGCTGTTCGGCTGCGTTTCTGCAGTCTGGCCATCACACGTTCCACTAACAAGAACGGTTATCAACGGTTAAGTACGTATGTCAGCTGTCCACGTCATGATGATATTTTGATATTTTGCAAGTTTTTCCTCTTCGCCCTCCAAAGTCACAGTTAGTCCTCGTTTCTCGTTCTCCTTTGGCTTGTTGACCATCGATCCTGCAGAACAAGCACGTTCGAGAGACTGCCCTTGTAGAGTGCCGTTGTGGTAAAGCGTTGACTACTGCGAAGTTCACGAAGAGCCGCTTTGCTTGTTGCATCTGTCAAGAGAGAAGAACTCATTACGAGACGAAGAGACCACCAATGGAAGAAGCTTGCACTCCTACCAAACGGTCGCCGTCCCCTCCCGTGGCTCTTCCATCCACGGAACCTCCCGGCAAGCGCCGATGCCCTTTGCTATTCAAGTCTCCACCAATGAACGAAGATGGGCAGACGACGCTGCACTTGTTGTGTCAAGATCCAAGAACTACCGTCGAAACTGTTCAAGAATATCTCTCGAAATACCCGGCCGCTAGCCAGGCAGTGGATGTGTACGGTCGAACGGCCATATTTTACGCTCTCAAACGATCATGTGCACCCGTTATTGTTGATCTAGTCTTTCAAGCACACACGGATGGCCTGACCAAACGAGACTTTCTTGGCGAAAGCGGCCTTTTCTTGCTCTACCATCCCACCAAGAATGTCCAAATTCTCGCTTCTTGCTTGCAAAAGCAACCATCTCTGGCCTTGTACAAATCCAACTCGTTTGCCGCCAGTTCTCTCTTGGACACTGTTTGTATTCCCTGGATGACTCTAGATCAGTCGCTCTCTTTGGACGACGCCGCGTGGACCAAGCTGGTGCTGACGGTGCAAGCGGCGCACCGAGCCTTGAAGGGATGTTGTACCATTACCAATCAGGAACTGCACATGGCGCTCGAGCTGCAGTTGCCAGCTGCTATCGTGTATCATTTTACAAGACTCTACCCAGAACAAGCTCGCCGCCCCATGGTGCGATGTCAAGAACTCTTGCCCTTGCAGTATGTCGTGTCGAATCCCGATTATATCGGCAGCAAGGAATGCGATGCTCTTGTGCGTCAATTGGTACACGCGTATCCTGATGCAGCCGCTGCAACTTTGCAGCCGGATGCAAGCTATCCACTCCACGTAGGCTTGTCCAACAACCTCGGTTGGTTGAAGGGTTTGGAAGAGATTGCTTTTGCATATCCGGATGCCTCGCAGCTTGCGGATCCTGTCTCGGGCTTGTTGCCTTTTATGCAAGCGGCAGCAGTAAAGGATTGCGACTTGAATACTGTGTATTGCTTGCTACGGGAGCGTCCATTGATATAGACAAGAAACAAAAAATAAAAGACTCCTACCGTCACTTTTTAAAGCATGCATTTACTGTTTAACTGCTATACTTTGTCCTTTGAGTGCACAACTACGGTGACTCCTCTGGAGTGAAAATGAGACTTTTTGGAACAGAGAAATTGTGAAAGCCTTCTTGACCCGAGTGAAAACCAAAGCCAGAGCTCTTGTGACCAACCCATGGGCAAGCAACGTTCATATTTTCCAACGCATAACAGTTGATTCCAACTTGACCAGCGTTGATGCGACTTGCAACGCGTCGGGCCTTTTCCAAGTCCTTCGAATACACGCAACTAGCCAATCCATACTCGGTATCGTTAGCCAGCTGAATAGCCGTCTCTTCGGTTCCGTCAAATGGAGTCAGTGCAACGACTGGTCCAAAGGTTTCCTCACGGTACATGAGCATGCCTTCCGCAACGTCTGCTAGAACCGTGACTGGATAAAAAGAAGAATCCTCGCCGGTACTCTCCGGAACACTGCTTTGGTGCAAGAGCTTGGCTCCCTTTTCCAGGGCATCTTCCACATGTTTTTTCACAATGTCGCGCTGCATGATCGAAACCAACGGCCCCACCTTGACTGCCCGGTCCATTCCGTCCCCAACCTTGTATTCAACAGCAAGAGCAGCCACACGTTGTTGAAAGTCTTCATACACGGACATGTCGACGTAGATTCGTTCAATCGAACAGCAAACTTGACCCGTATTACTCAACGAATACTCAACGGCATCGGCAGCGGCCTTATCCAAGTCAGCGTCGCCAAAGACCACCATTGGGTCTTTCCCTCCTAATTCCAAAACCAATCGCTTCAATGCCGGAGCGGCCGCTTGCAAAATCTTTTTACCCGTGGCGGAGCTCCCTGTCATGGCAATCATATTGACTGCTTTGTGATTGACCAAGTGAGCTCCAACGGCACCATCGCCTTGGACCAGTTGTAGCACGTTTGGTGGCAAGGCTGTCTGGAGCGCTTGGGCCACAAGTTTGCCCGTTTCGGGAGCAACCTCTGAAGGTTTGAGAATGACAGTGTTGCCCGATGCCAGCGCGGGGAGAGCCAATAACAGAATTTCGTCGGCTGGATAGTTCCAAGGACTCAACACTGTCACAACACCCAAGGCTTGACGGACCACCACGCTGCTTCCAAACTGCTTGGGCGCCAGTGAAGCCTGCAAAATATCGAGAAACTCGCCCTTGTCCACGGCAAACTCGGCTTCTTCGAAAGCTTGCGCGAGAGGCTTGCCCATTTCCGCGACAATCGTGGCGGCGAGCGATTCCGTTCTTGCCAAGGCCAGCAAGCCATCGCGCAGCATTTGGATGCGCGTTTCGGTGGGTGTTTGCGCCCATGCGACTTGAGCCACGACAGAACGTTCCACAATGGTGTCGAGCTCGTCAAGGGGAGTACATGGTACCTTACTAATCACTTTACCCGTGGAAGGGTTCTTGTTGATGAGGTAGCCGTCAACGATGGGGACTCCTTGCACCATTCTGATCTAGAGGAGAATACGAAAATTAGAAAAGAAAAGCGTTCAAGACATGAGGAGCAGTGAATGAGGTCACGTACCTGATTTCTGGACGCGTTGGCTGGATACGAGTAGCTAGGCGTACGGGCTGCAAGGGAATGATACGCTTTCCTGTTGAGAGAATGTAAGAGACGGCGGGCACCGAGAGATAGCAGCACCATTGTCACTTGGATCTCACCGACTTCTTTCTTCCGCCGAGATTCAGAGAACAAACCAAAACCAGAAACGGATGAGGAAGACGATAGAAACGGGACTACACTCGTGAATAATGAAGAACTTTGGCTCGAATGAATATAACATCCAATGATGAGTAATTTCAAATGTTCTGGCTTGCGTGGTCACGCTCTAAGTGAATTTTCCACCGGAGGGAGGATCGACGAAATTCCAGAGAGGCAAGCCCCTCTCCCTAGTGCCATTTTCCAGAGCTCTTCTCTGTATTCACCCGGTCCACGATGGCGGCGTCTCCCATGGACAACATGACCGACCTTCAAGAAATGGTGGATGCCATTCACTTGGGAGGTTCGGATGTAGATCGACAGATGGATGAATTGGCTGCGGCGATTCATGCCAAGCTCAAGGTCGACTTGGGACAACAAACGTATCGAGACATGGCGCAAAAGATGGTGGGTATGTCGTTGCAGCAACCTCAGTCAAATCAGCAACAGCAACAGCAAATGGAACATAGCGGGCGTTCGCGAGGTGGATTGCAGCAGTCGGTGTCTGCAGATTCTGGTTCTTCCGTCAATGCCTCCTTGAGAACCGTGTCGGGAAGTGCCTCCTTTCGGGGTGCACCATCCGGAAGAGTGGGATTCGGGGCCTCGCCTCCCAAGGCGTCTTTTAGGAATCGGGGAAGGTCTCCCGCTAGATCTGGTGCTACCGGTAGTGCTCAGATACCGAGTAATACGCCTGTTCGTAGAGGGCTTACTCCGACCCGGGGCGTCTTTGGAGGAGGATCGAAAATACCCCTGCACAGTCCAAACACAAATACGAATGCCAAGCCGCACAATCGTTCGCCGTCTCCCTTTTCTCGCTTTAGCTGGCGAGGCAAAAACAAAGTCCACGAAGAAAAGAAGGAAGAACAAGTGCAAGCACCTGAATTATCACCTCCTCCTTCCCCTTATCGTCCTCCCACGGGACGCGAGTCACCACAGCCAGATTTTGCAGACGACAAGCCTTTTATGCGCAGTCCCAGACCCAGTCCGGACCGACCCCCAGATCGGCCACCACCTTCGCGTGCGAGGTCGAGTTCTCCCTTCTCTCGAGCTGGATTACACGAAGACGATGACGATGACAGTGTTTCGCAGCCGCATCCCATGCGTGGTAGTGGATTCGATGCCGGCAGTAAAGATCAAACGCACACCCCGCCTCGAATGCATGCTCCTATGGGGGAACGAGCTCGGTCACGGAGCTTGACGCCCCGGCTCACCCGTCCGAATGCGGCGCATCAAGATATGGACAGTGAACAGCCCGAAATCCCACGCTCGCGATCCAAATCGCCCTTTATGGCGAGCCGGCAAATGATGTTTGGGGAAAAGCCTGGTGCCGCCACTGCTCCGACACCCAGGGTTGCTCCTCCGAGCCACCTGGATCAAGACCCGAGTATGCAAGAAACGACGACGCCCATGACAGTATCGGAATTGCCCAACATTGAGATACACACCGATGATAGTGCGCCTGTGCGTCACGCCGCGGAACCAATCTTTACTCCCCTGGCACGCAACCCAGAGTATGCAGAGGATATGGACATGAGTACTGCTGGTCCGGTGGACCCGTCCAACAAGACGGGTGCGCACAAGATGCGACGCAAGGGGGCAACGCCAACATTCTCCATGCCGCAGCAGCAGCAAGAGCAGCCTCTATCCAGCTTTTCCGTACTGACGCAGCAGCTGCCAGAAAAACCTGCGCCAGTGGCAACCTTTTCTGGACCAGACGAGATTCGCTTTGAAGTGGACTTGACCTCGAACATTAACAACAAGAATACGGCTTGGAAGCGTCGCGCTCAACTCAAGCGCATTGGAAATCGTCGAGTTCAGCCACCAACCACGGCGGGTCTGAATGCAGCCCAAGCCTTTCCTTCTGTTCCAGCGGCTACTACCGGTACGGCATCACAATTTGCCAATGGTGACAACGAAACGTTTGCACCCACTTCTTCAGCAGCAGCAACAGGCGCCACCACTCCTTTTGCCAACACTGGTACGTCGGAATCTGCCTTTTCATTTGCCGGAGTAACCAAGGGAGCTACCACCCCAAGATCCAAGATATTCTCACCCATGGATGTTGAGTCGACGGAAGAAGAGGAGCAATCGCCTTTCGAGCCCGTTCCTCCCCCTCCCATGAATGTTCCAGCTGGCACCGACGCCAAAATTCTGTTTAATATGGGCATTGCCGGTGGAAGTCCGAGATCTCGCTTGCACCCCATCCGAAGAGGGAGAGACCGCGGTGTCCGAAGTCGCCTCAGTTATTCGCAAAAGGCTGCGGACGCGACAGCAGCTACCAGTCCGTTCGACGCTCGAAAAGTTAAGTATCCCGGATCTTTCTCACAAGGGAACACTACCACGTCCTCGCCCATTGAAATGGTACGTGAAACGCGCAGTGAAGACTTGGCGGCACGCGTTTCACTCGTTGATTCGCTTCGCGAAGAAGGCCGCTTGCATTATATGACGGGTGACTACCGTGCGTCCATTTTGTGCTATACCAAGGCTGTTCTCGTCTTTACAGAATGCAACGGCTATCTACCGAGTGACACTCTTGCCGTCTTGTTGTCGAATCGAGGAGCAGGCTTGATCATGATTGGTGCATACGACGCGTCCTCCGAGGACTGCAAGACTGCCTTGGGACACGTGTTGGATTCCTTCTCCAGTGATGGCGGTCCTGTGTTGAAAAGCAAGTTGTACACCAGACTTGGACGTGCCTATCTCAAACAAGGCAAGAACAGTGAGGCGTCTCAAGCTTTTGATGACGCTATCCGAATCGCTCATGCTGCGATCGCCTTGAGCAAGAGAGTACACGACGATTACGAGTATCACCAGAATCAAACCGTTCTGTCTCAGGCCGTGACGGAAGCAACTCTTGGAAGGACCGAAGCGCACCGTCTACGTGCAACCTGGGACAAAATTGCCTCTTGCACGCTTGATAGTCTCAGGAACCCAGGGGAAAGGCGCCACTATATCGAGACGTTGGGTCACGTCAACAGTGCGCTGGCGACAGCAAGTGGTTCTTTGACGCTTTTCGAAAACAAGCTAAAGCTTTTGTCGGAGATGAAGCGATGGCGAGAGGTTGCTAGCTATTGCGAACGTCTTGCTGCCGAGAATGTTCGTCTCGACAACGTCTTCACCCAAGACCTCGAGCCACGGTACCCGTTTCTAGGAGTTCCTCCAGCCAAGAACCTCAGCTCCAATTACTTTGGTGAATCTATGGACGATGATCCTGTTGGAGCTGATTTGAAACTGAACTCATCGGCCGCTGCGGAAGCTATTGTTCGTCTGCCCCACTCTCTTATTCCCTACTATGCGCGTGCCTTGCGTCTTGAAGAACGGTATCCTGCAGCCGAAAGGGCTCTTCGTGCGCTTGGCGAATTTGTCATCAGCCAAGCGATCCAGTCCACACCCGACTTTGTCTGGCTACCTATGGAACTAAGTAAGCTGAATGGGACAAAGACTGGGCGTGAAAAAGGCGATCAGTTGTTCCGCGCGGGCGAATTTGACCGTGCCGCTGCTCAGTACAGTTTAGTATTGGCCGTTGATTCCGAAGAAGGGGTTAATGCCGCCCCTGGTAGCGCCGGTGGACGCCTCCATGCAGTTTTGCACTGTAACAGAGGTGCATGCTTCATGGCACTGAACAGGTTTCAAGAAGCGTTGGAGGAATGCTCAGCGGCCCTCCGTATTCATACTCGATACATGAAAGCCCTGCTTCGGCGGAGTCGTTGTTACGGTCGCTTGCAGCGGTACCAAGAGGCTATCTCAGAGTACAAGCGGTGGCTCGAACTTGTCGACGAAGCCAAACGATCTCCTCGTGCTTCGGCAGTATTTGTTACCCCGTGTCTTTTTGACCTGCCACGAGACGCAACGAGTGCTGACATTTCCCAAGTAAAACGTGAACTTGATGATATGTACGCCACCAAGCGCAAAGTCGAGGCCGCCGCAAGAGAAGAGGCAAGTCGCCGGGAAGAACGCCAACGCTGGCACAAGAGTTTCCCCAATGCTGCCTCTCAAGGTGGTGATGCTCATCGACGTCGCGAGGGCTGGTACAACCAGCAAGACGATAGCAGACGTTGGGACTCTTTCTCTGGAAGAGGTCCGCGCTCCAGCTCTTGGCAGGAATCTCCCCGACAACACCAGGAGCAAAAGCCACGCAGTAGCCATCGAGAGTCACCCAGCGTCGGCAGCCCTGGTTCAGATCTGACAAAATGTCATTACTCGGTCCTGCAGATCCAAACGAATGCATCCGAGGATCAGATCAAGAAAGCATTCCGCAAAATGGCGTTAAAGTTTCACCCAGATAAGAACCAAGATCCAGGAGCTTCGGAAATTTTCCGCCGTGCCAAGCTGGCTTACGAAGTATTGAATGACGGCAGTTCAAAGCGCCAGTATGACAGAAGCCGGGGATATCGAAACTATTGAGATTCGAGTAGTGTGTGCTACTAGAGAAGCTAGAGAGGTTGGTGCTTGCCATAGGCACAGTCTCCTGCATAAACGAATAAACTAATACAACAATATTTACAAAGCATTTTTACTAAGCGATCTCTTTCTTAGCCAGCAGCAGAAACTCATGAAGCAAGGGCAACGGGTGCTGTTATTCATCATCAAGTTAGTCGAATGAGCCTTTGACCTATTTGCTCTATGATTTCATCGACTCATTCACCATCTTTACAAAGTACTCATGCCACCTGTAGTCGTCCGTCAGCTCAGGATGAAAGGCTGTGCACAGCATATTACCTTTTCTCGCCGCACAGATAACCTCCCTCGCGTTCGTTCCGTCGGCAGCGCCGGGCAATTCAATCGTCTTGGACTCGTCCGTCGTCAGATCCTTCTTTTCCTCGGGTGAATCATCCGCTGGCTTTACAACTACAATATATTCGAGGCCTAATTTTCTATCGAGTGCGTCCACGACGCCCATCTTGACAACGTTCTCGCCGGCGGCAATCTTGCGCTCGAGTTCTTGCAACGTGACGGCCGCCTGTCGGCACGGCGTAGCCACAACCTTGCCCAAAACTTCCACATCAGGTCCACCCGAGAGAATCGCAGGTGCTCGAATAAATATGCCGGGAAAGGTATCAGTGGATTCAAGACCGGGGGGAGGCGGTGTTGCCATTTCAAAGGACGATATTTGCGATCCAAAGTAGTTGCGACAGACAGTTATATCAATTCCGCCGATCAAGCTTTGACCATCTGTAATGACGGCGCTCGTTCCGACGCACCGTTCGGCCAAGAGAATCATGCCTGCGCAAGTTCCCCAGATGGGTTTCTCCCTTGAAAAGTCTTGGAGCGACTCCCACATGGTCTTGCCATTGTGATCCTTGCCCGACGACGTTCCAATCAATCCCATGGCCGTGGACTCGCCCCCTGGCAGGACGATAGCATCCAATCCTACCAGATCTTTAGATGTGCGGACCTGTAATCAAGCAAGAATAGTAGTCATATATACAGTGAGAAAGGTAGTCACAGTCGAGAGGAGCCGAGCTCCAATTTGGTTCGACGGAAAGCGCAAGAACACTGCCAAACACGCACGTACCTGCACAGTTCGGCATCCCACGGCTTCGAGACAGCGTTGGTGCTCTGCAAAGGCACCCTGAAGTGCCAGAACTCCCACCAAGGGCATGGTCGTTGCTGGTTCAGTCATCCTACGATATACTAGCTAGTAGAGAGGCCGAGGACTTGGTGAAGGGTAAGCGCACTATACTTTCGACAAACGACCTCGATCGTGTTATTGGCACTTGGTACGAAGTAAATTTATGTTTCGATCAATGGTTGGAAAATCGCGTTCTCCATCCACGTCAGCGAGAAAAGGGACGGCCGAAAAACTAGAACCGAAATAGCAGTTGTTGATTTTTATTCATAAAAAAGAAGAGTAGCCGTCCGAGCGTCAATTCAAAATCTATTCTGCTTGCGGTGCATGTGGCTTGTCCTCCAAAATACTCTCGTCGTCAAGAGTGTAGAGGTCGTAAATGTGGTGGAGATCCGTGATAAAGTCATTGAAATCAACCTTCAAGGGAGGCAACAAAATGAGAGTTTCGTGTGTTAGTCGCAAATAGTCGGTCGTCTCCAATACCACCAATGCACCGACTTACCTTGAGTCTATTCATGTCGCCGGTCTTGGGGTCAAACACACAAGCATGAATTCGTGGTGTCGTGTGAAATTCCTCACCAGCATCATCACCGTCCATGCGACTCCGTTTGCCCAGTTTATAGTTGTCGACTCTTTTTCGTTGCACTGCACCTGTCTTGAAAAGATTGAGGCACTGCTCGATCACATTCAGCTCCACAAGTCGGCGATGGCGCTGTTCTGGATCCCCAATGGCGTCCAATTCCTGGCGGTGGAGACGGTACCTGCAGTGGCGATGAAAGAAAAGCTTGACAGTGTGAGCAGGTCCTGCGTATTTTCGGAAATGATATGCAAACATACTCAAAAGGTAACTCACACATCGCGAATATTTCGCAGCCAGTTCTCGAGAGGAGGCACGTGATCCTTTCTTTGCATTGAAGCACGGATACCACCACAATCATAATGGCCGCAAACGATTATATGCGGCACCTTCAAGACATTAACAGCAAACTGCAGGGCCGCCATGAGATTAAAATCTGTCCCAACGACAAGGTTGGCAACGTTTCTCACCACAAAGACGGATCCAGCGTCTTCTCCCATGATTTCATTGGCCGGGACGCGAGCGTCGGCGCATCCTGTGGACAGAGAGGATAAATGAAAGAGGTAATGGTGAGCCGGATCTCAGAAGAAGATCACTGCGTTAATAACGCTGTTATTCTCATTGCTGTAAGCGTACCGATCCACATGTAGT